>JAAUYH010055166.1_pt1 | contig 60625 bp, 56 predicted proteins | sample 7278061 | NCBI WGS metagenome assembly JAAUYH01 (sample SAMN14350203, study PRJNA611818) | marine sediment metagenome | isolation source: surface marine sediment (0.6m) | place: French Polynesia: Moorea | collected 2018-08 | reverse complement strand
GGTGCAGGAGGCACGGCCCGAGGTGCCGATTTTTGCCGGCGGCACTGTACCGCCCCGCTCGGTCAAGATGCTGCAGGATCTGGGAGTCGAGGTCTATCCGCCCGGTTCCCAGCTGGCGGACATTGTGGACGCCGCCCAGCGCCTGACCGCCACCCGCTGAGTCGCGTCATGTCGGCCATCTGCGAGCAGGTTGACGCGGCATTGGCCGGCAGCCGCCCTGCGCTGGCGCGCCTGTTGAGCATCGCCGAGCGCAGCGGCCCCGAGCTACTGGAAATAGAGGACCGGATCTCTGCCCGGGTCGGCAATGCCCTGGTCGTGGGGGTCACCGGCCCTCCCGGCGCCGGCAAGTCCACCCTGATCAACGCCCTGCTGCCCCATGCCCTGAAAGATTTCGACGGCGTTGGCGTGCTGGCGGTGGATCCCAGCTCACCATTTTCAGACGGCGCCATTCTTGGCGACCGGGTTCGCATGCAGGGCGGCGAATATGGTTCTTCGGTGTTTATCCGATCCATGGCCTCCCGGGGTGAGCTGGGAGGACTGGCCCGCGCGGCGTCGACCGCCATGCGGCTGATGGACGCTTGCGGCTGGTCGCTGATCATTATCGAGACCCTGGGCATCGGGCAGGTGGAGCTGGACGTCATGAACCTGGCCGACACCACCCTGGTAGTCCTGAATCCCGGCTGGGGCGATACCATCCAGGCCAACAAAGCGGGCCTGACCGAGGCCGGCGACGTGTTCGTCATCAACAAGGCGGACAAACCGGGGGCCGACGTGACCAGAACCGACCTGCTGGAATCCCTGTCGCTGCTCAACCGGGAACCCCCGCCTCCGGTATGCCAGTCCACCGCCAGCACCGGTGACGGCGTCGCCGAACTGTGGACCGCGCTGAGAGATCACCAGGACTATCTGGAGCAGAGCGGACAGTTGGATTCGGCGCGGGCTCACAAGCAGCAGCTGCTGGTGCGCAGAACCATCACCCACCAGCTGACCCACGAAGTGGAACGGCTGATGGACTCCGACCTGGCCACCAGCATGCTGGACCAGTCAACCCTGGGTCAGCTGGATCTGCGCCAGACCGTGGATCGGCTGCTCCGGGAACTGGCGAGACCCCGGGGCTGAGGGCAGACGTGTTGGTATCGGATATCAATACTTTTCCAGTAGACTGGGCGTCCCTTTCGTCCAACCGTCTAAAGCCATGAATCAAACCCGAATCCTGGTCGAAACCCTGAAAAGGGTGCTGCGGAGCCAGAAGATCACCTACGCCGACGTGGCCCGCCACCTGGACCTGAGCGAAGCCAGCGTCAAGCGCATGTTCTCGCGCATGACCTTCACCCTGGATCGCCTTGAAAAGGTGTGCGACCTGGCCGGCATGCCCCTGGCCGAACTGGTCCGGGAGTCGGATCAGCGGCCGGACCCCATCACCATGCTGACGCCGGAACAGGAGCGCGAACTGCTGAATGACCCAAAGCTGCTGCTGGTGGCTTTCATGGTGCTCAACGAGTGGCGGCCCGAGCAGATCGTGGAGACCTTCGCCGTCACCGAGCACGAGGTGATTCAGCGCCTGGCCAAGTTGGACCGCCTGGGCATGATCGAACTGCTGCCGGGCAATCGCGTGCGGCGACTGGTGGCCCGCAACTTCAGCTGGCGGCCCCACGGACCGGTGCAGAAGTATTTTGAGCGAGAGGTGCGGCGGGATTTCCTGGACAGCCGGTTTGCCAAGTCCGACGAGCATATGCGCTTCGTGGGCGGACGGCTGTCCCACGATTCACTGATCCGCATGCAGCAGGCCATCAACCGCATCACCCGCGAGTTCGACGAACTGGTACAGGAAGACGCTTGCCTGCCCCACGAAGAAAAGATCGGCGTGGGGTCGGTTTTCGCTATCCGGCCCTGGGAACTGCCGACCTTCACCGCCCTGCGGGAAAATGTTCCTAATTCAGGCTAATTCTTGCGTTTGTTCTTCACACAGCGCCAGCAGTTGCTAGAGTTAATTGAGCGGCGCCTGATAGGGCGCCCGGTGGAGGAGGAAGACACCCCAGATGGCAGTTACCTGTGAGATGGACCTGGCGCGCACTGTTGACGCCATCCGTATTGCCCTGCTGTCACGCAACCTGATCGAGCACGGTCTACCCTGGTCCTGGACCCCGCAGAGGATCCGCGGCTGTATCAGGCATCCCGAATACGTGGTGATGGTGGCCCGGGCACAGAACGCCATGGCCGGCTTTGGCGTGATGCACTACCTGCAGCAGCATGCCCACCTGTGTCTGCTGGGCGTGGAGCCGGCTTTCCAGCGCATGGGCATCGGCCGCCGCATGATGGAATGGCTGGAGGAGACGGCCAGGGTCGCCGGCATCTTCGACGTGGTGCTGGAAGTTCGCACCGGCAACGGCCAGGCAGCCCTTTTCTACGAGTCCCTGGGCTACCGGACAGAAAAAGAAGTACGGCGCTACTATTCCTCGGTGGAAAATGCGGTTCGTATGCGCCGCAGCCTGAAAGTCGGCTGAGCCCTGAAGTTTTTCTTTACGCCCGCGCCCGGACTGGTTAGCTTTAGCCCCGGAATGCGGAAGAATCGATGAATTCAATATTCAGGATCGGCGCTGCTGTCCTTACGGCAATGCTGTTTCCCCCAAGCGCAAAAAGCGGGCTGGCTCAGTTTGACCAGGCCCGCGGCTACGACACCGGCCGCAATCCGTCAGCGGTTGCCGCCGCCGACCTGGATGGAGACGGCCACCTGGACCTGGTGGTGGCCAACAGCGACGACGCGACCCTGACCCTGTTCCAGGGTGACGGCAGCGGCCGATTTGTTCAGCGACGGGTTGTAAGCGCCGGTGACAAGCCAAACGATATCGACCTGGCGGACATCGACGGTGACGGTCGAATCGATTACGCCGTGGCCAACCATGAAACCAGCTACCTGACGGTCCTGCTGGCCACTGACGGTTTTGGCATCAGGGCCACACGCACGATAACTGTCGAGGCAAAACCACATCCCCATGTTGCGCGGCTGGTGGACATCAATGAGGACGGTCGCTATGACCTGCTGACCGACCACCGCGATGCCGAAGGGCTGCTGTGGCTGCCGGGCGACGGTCGCGGAGATTTCACTTCCCCCGGCAAGTTGATTCCGGTGGGCGGTGATCCCTACCTGGGTCTGGCCATAGCGGACCTGAACGCGGACGGCCGTCCCGAGTTGATTACGCCGAATCCCTGGCACGTGGCCGTGGTGCGAAACCTCGGCAGTGGAAAATTCCGCCCGCCCATGACCCTCAGCTCCAGGTCCCCGTTCGCCGTGGCGAGTCTGGACGGTAATGGCGATTCGACGCCGGATCTGCTGGTGGCGTCCGAGACCGGTCGCATCAACCTGCTGGTGGGTTCGGGCCTGGGCCAATTCGCCGACAGCAGCGCGCACGCCCAGCAGATGGCCGCCGGGGCCAAGCGTATCGTTGCCGGGGATTTCGACGGTGACGGCATCGGCGATGCCGCCGTGGCCGATTTCCGCTCGTCTCCGGTGCTGGTCCTGGCCGGTGCCGGCCATCGCTTTTACACCACCCGACTGGAAGCCGGCGCCAACCCCTGGGGCATGGCCGCGGCAGATCTCAACGCCGACGGCCTGGATGACCTGGTGGTGACCGATGCCGCCGGCAACCGCATGCAGGTTTTTATCAGTCGGCACCCGGCCCGCTGATCAGATGATGACCAACCTGGTACTGCCGCCATCCGAACTCATCCTGGATCCTCAACACTGGATCAAGGCGGCTGACCTGTCCGGGCATGAACCGGATCGAAGAATTCGCCAGGCGCTGCTCTACCCCAACCTGCTCACACGGCTTCTGGCCAGCACTTTCGAGGATCCGGTGACCGTGGAGTTGCTGGCCCTGTCACCGGTGGACGGTGGATTCCGGCGCGACGTCGCTTTGCGTGCCGGTGAGCGCCTGTGCGTCGTGGCATCGACACTGATGCCGGAGTCCCTGGTGGACCACTACCCCTGGCTGGGTTCCCTGGGAAACCGCCCCCTGGGGCAAACTCTGGAGCGCTTCATGGAAACCCCAAAGGGCCCGTTCGAATACCGGATCATGGACCCGGCTGAAGGGCTCGAACTGGGATTCCGTTCCCGCCAGCCCACCTGGGGCCGACGCTTCACCTTCACCCTGCCCGAAGGTGGCCTGACGGTCATGGAGATTTTTTCCCATGGGACATTGGAGCAGGCTGGGGAGTGGTTGATGGCAAGGTATGCCGGGTCATCAACAACACCTTCTGCGATCTCCTCCTGAACCAAAACCCTGGGTCCTTTCGAATTACCGCTACCGACATCCTGAACCAGGGATCCATCTGAGAATGGTGTCGCGACGAGTTTGCGGTCCAGCCAGTGGTTTGATCGGAGGCTTCGATACAACCCGGCGGCCGCGGAGGGGGTCACTGACGATGGCACTGCTCCGGTTCAGTGCAGACGTCAACGTGGGCAGCTTCGGAACTTCAGATGGATCCTGAATTCATATACACGCGAAGCACATTAAAAACGTCATCCCGGACCCGATCCGGGATCGAGTTCAGGATGACGTCGGGGTTGGTTCCGGATGACAGTAGGGAAAGACTGACGCTCCGCGCCCCCGAGCCAGAACGAAGGCATTTGCCACAGGGATGTGCCAACGGCCGGAGGCCGCGAGGGAATCGGAAACCGCGTTTTCGATTCCCGTCCGCAAGTCCGCCAGGGATGGCGGATCTTGCGGTTCAACAATCATGTGCCAACGGCCGGAGGCCGTGAGCGAAGCAAAACCGCGTTTTTGCGGAGCGCCCGCCAGCCGCACAGGGATGTGCGGTCTTGCGGATGAAAAACCCATGTGCCAACGGCCGGAGGCCGTGAGCGAAGCAAAACCGCGTTTTTACGGAGCGCCCGCCAGCCGCACAGGCATGTGCGGTCTTGCGGATGAACTAACGATATCTCTCCTGAATCTTCGCCAGCTTTCCAGCCCCCGGCGACAGCCTCCCGTAGTCCAGCTTCGAAAGCGGCGTTTCGCTGGTGCGGGCGATGCTGTGCAGGTCGGGGGTGGATTTTTCCCAGTACATCAGCCCAGTGATGATTTCCCCTTTGGCCATGTACTCATTGAGATAGGTCAGCGCCTTTGATCGATCGGTAGGGTCGTAACCCTCGCGAACCTTGCGCAGCCGGATGAAACTGCCGTCGAACAGCTCTACCTCCATGGCTTCACCCTTTTCGTAGGCGGCCCGGATTGGCTCCGCCGGCGCGATGAAGTCCGCGTGGATGGCCGGGTGATAGAACTGGCGGGTATGGGCGTAGCTCTTGGTGGAGTCTTCGTGGTCGTTGAAGGTCACGCAGGGTGACAGCACGTCGATCAGGGCAAACCCTTTGTGCTTGAGCCCCGCCTGGATCAGCGGCACCAGCTGGGCCTTGTCACCCGAGAATCCCCGGGCCACGAAGGTGCCGCCCATGGCAATACAGGCGATCACCGGATCGATAGGCGGCTGCTCGTTGATGTCTCCCTTCTTGGCTTTGGTGCCCAGGTCAGCGGAAGCCGAGAACTGCCCCTTGGTCAGCCCATAAACACCGTTGTTTTCAATGATGTAGAGCATATTCAGGTTCCGGCGCAGAGCGTGGGCCAGCTGGCCGTAACCGATGGAGAGGGAATCGCCGTCGCCGGAAACCCCGATGTAGTGCAGGTCGCGGTTGGCGGCGTTGGCGCCGGCGGCGATGGACGGCATGCGACCGTGCACCGAGTTGATGCCGTGGGCATCGCTGAGGAAATAGGCGGGGGTTTTGGAGGAGCAGCCGATGCCGCTCATCTTCACCACCCGATGTGGCTCAACGTTGAGGCTCCAGAAGGACTCTATGATGGCCGCGGTGATGGCGTCATGACCACAGCCCGCGCACAGGGTGGACATGCCCCCTTCGTAGTCCCTCCGGGTCAGGCCCAGATCGTTCTTGGGGGCCCGGGAATGAACCACGTCGGGTTTACGCATAAAACTCATGCCGCGGCCTCCTCTTCCAGTGCCTCGGTAATGGCGTCGACGATAAAGCGGGAATCTACCGGCATGCCGTCGTAGCTCAGGATGGAGCGCAGGCGGTCCTTGCTCACCCGCGTTTCCATGACCAGCATCTGCTTGAGCTGGGCGTCGCGGTTCTGCTCCACCACGAACACCTGATCATGTTCCTCGAGGAACGCTTCGACCTGGGCATTGAACGGAAATGCCCGCACCCGGCAGTAGCTGGTCTCGATGCCCTGGGCGGCCAGAATGTCCCGGGCTTCGCGGATGGCGCCGTCGCAGCTGCCCAGGGACACGATGGCCCGGCCGACGCCCTTGCGCTGATCGATGACCGGCGCCGGCACCAGCTGTTTGGCCGTCTCGAACTTGCGCGCCAGGCGGTCCACCAGCTCTACGTAATCCGGGGATTTCTCTGAATAGGTCGCCGCGGCGGTATGACCGGATCCCCGCAGAAAATAGGACCCTTTCGGATGATCGCCCGGAAAGGTCCGGTAGCCGATACCGTCACCGTCCGGGTCAGCGTAACGGTGGAATACGTCCATCTCTTCCAGCTGCTCAGCGGTGAACACCTTGCCCCGGTCCGGCTGGTAGCTGTCGTCCCACTCCAGGTCCGGCACCATCCAGTCGTTCATGCCGATATCCAGGTCAGTGACAAATATCACCGGCGTCTGCAGACGGTCGGCCAGGTCGAAAGCCGCCACCGCCAGTTCAAAACATTCCCGGGGGTCCGCCGGGAAAAGCAGCACGTGCCGGGTGTCGCCGTGGGAGGCGTAAGCGCAGCTCAGCAGGTCCCCCTGCTGGGTGCGGGTGGGCAGGCCGGTGGACGGGCCCACCCGCTGCACGTTGAACAGCACCGCCGGAATCTCGGTGAAATAGCCGAAGCCGATGAACTCATTCATCAGCGATATTCCGGGCCCGCTGGTGGGGGTAAAAGCCCGGGCGCCGTTCCAGGAGGCACCCATGACCATGCCGATTGCGGCCAGTTCGTCCTCGGCCTGGATGATGCAGTAGTTGCGGTCGCCGGTTTCCGGGTCGATGCGCAGCCGCTCGCAGAAATTCTTGAAGGCGTCCATCAGCGATGTCGACGGCGTGATGGGGTACCAGGCTCCCACCGTGGCGCCGGCGTAGACACAGCCCAGGCCGGCCGCGGTGTTGCCGTCAATCATGATGTGATCGCGAGTCTCGTCCATGGGCTCCAGCCGCATGGGCAGCGGACAGTCGAAATGCTCCCGGGCGTAGCTGTAGCCGATGTCGATGGCCTCCAGGTTGGCGGCGATGAGGTTCTGCTTGTCCCGGTAGGTCTCCTGCAGCAGCGCCCGAATCACGTCCAGGTCAATTTCCAGCAGCGCCGCCAGGGCCCCAACGTAGGCCACATTTTTCATCAGTATCCGGGCCCGGGCGTTGTCGAATCGCTCGTTGCACATGGCCGACAGCGGGATACCCAGCACCTGGATGTCCTCACGGGACAACTGGCGGTCCCGTGGCCAGGTCGAGTCGTAGATCAGGTATCCGCCGGGTTCGACCTCCTGCAGGTCCTGTGAGTAGGTCTCGGCATTGACCGCCACCATCAGGTCGACGCTGCCCGAGCGGCACAGGTAGCCCTTATGGCTGACCCGGATCTCGTACCAGGTGGGAAGGCCCTGGATATTGGACGGAAAAAAGTTTTTGCCCACCACCGGAATGCCCATCCGGAAGATGGCTTTCATCAGCAGTGTGTTGGCCGAGGCCGAGCCGGTGCCGTTGACGTTGGCAATCTTGATGACAAAGTCATTGATGCCGGTGTTGGCCGGACTCATCCCGCTTTCCTCTCGGGGCTGACGTCGGCCGGTGTCGGCTGATCCTCCGCCTTGGGAACGTGCACCAGGGACTTCTGCATGTCCCAGGCGGCGGTGGGGCAGCGCTCGGCACACAGCCCGCAGTGCACGCACTGGTCTTCGTCTTTCACCATTACCCGACCGGTATGAATCAGTGGTTCGGACACGAAAAGCTGCTGCTCGAGGTTTTCCGCCGGCGCGCTGAGCCGCGTGCGCAGATCAGCCTCCTCTCCGTTGTGGGTAATGGTCAGGCAATGGGTCGGGCAGACGTCGATGCAGGCATCACACTCGATACACTTGGGTGCCGCGAAAACGGTCTGTATATCGCAGTTCAGGCAGCGCTCCACCTCCACCGTGAACTGCTCCATGGTGAAGCCCAGCTCCACCTCGATATCGATGTTCTTGAATCGCTCCTGCAGGCCGACCTGGGGCACCAGCCGGCGCTCGGAGCCGTCGAACGCGTTGGAGAAGCTCCATTCGTGCAGACCCATCTTGGTGCTCTGCAGATTCATGCCCCGGGGCAGCCGCTCATTGATGTCCTCACCCATGCAGTGCCGGTGGATGGACACCGCTGCCTCGTGGCCGTGGGCCACGGCCCAGATGATGTTCTCCGGCCCCCAGGCCGAATCACCGCCGAAGAACACGCCCGGCCGCGAGCACTGGAAGGTGGTCCGGTCGACTTCCGGCATATCCCAGTCGTTGAACTCGATGCCGATATCCCGCTCGATCCAGGGGAAGGCATTTTCCTGGCCAATGGCCAGCACCACGTCATCGCAGGGGACAAACACCTCTTTCACCACGTGGCTGTCCACGATACGGCCGTCCTCGATGTCGTACTCCATCAGGTCGAAGGTCATGCCCTTGAGCTGGCCATCCTCCACCACGAAGGCCTTGGGGAAGTGGTTGATGACGATCTCGACGTTTTCTTCCTCGGCATCTTCCAGTTCCCACTCCGAGGCCTTGAAGAAATCCCGCGGTTTCCGGGCCATCACCTTGACGTCGTTGGCACCCAGCCGCAGCGAGGTACGGCAGCAGTCCATGGCGGTATTGCCCACGCCGATGATGAGTACCCGCTCACCGATCTGGTCAACGTGTTTGAACGCCACCGACTCCAGCCAGTCGATGCCGATATGGATACGGTCGGTATCGTGACGTCCCGGCAGATTGAGTTCCTTGCCGCGAGGCGCCCCGGTGCCCACGAAAACAGCGTCGTAGCCTTCGTCCAGCAGTGCTTTCATGCTGGTGACTTCGTGATTGAGTCGAAGATCCACGCCCATGTCGACAATGGCGTTCATCTCCTCGTCCAGAACGTTTTCCGGCAAACGGAACGAGGGGATATTGGTGCGCATCAGGCCACCGGCCTTGTCGAAGCGCTCGAAAATAGTCACCTCGTAGCCCAGCGGCATCAGGTCGTTGGCCACGGTCAGGGAAGCACAGCCGGCGCCGATGCAGGCCACCCGCTTGCCGTTTTTCTCCTCGGGCGCCGTCGGCAGGCGATGAGAGATGTCCTCGCGGAAATCCGCCGCCACCCGCTTCAGCCGGCAAATGGCCACCGGCTTGTCATCCACCCGTCCCCGGCGACAGGCCGGTTCGCAGGGCCGGTCGCAGACCCGGCCGAGGATGCCGGGAAACACGTTGGATTCCCGGTTGACCATGTAGGCGTCGCCGAAGCGGCCCTGGGCAATCATGCGAATGTATTGAGGTACGTCGGTATGGGCCGGACAGGCCCACTGACAGTCCACCACCTTGTGGAAGTAGTCAGGGTTCTTGGTATCGGTTGGTTCCACCTCACTCCCCGATAGCGGTTTCTCTGGTGTGCCGTCCCCTTTTGGAACAGCACACTACACTGGACCGCTCAATTTCGTCGTAGCTTACCCTTTTGTCGGAAAATTCCAAATAGATTCACGCCACTTACGGCGCAATGTTGAAGCGCTCTGGGCTGCGGACATCCCCCCGGGGATCATCGGTCTGCCAACCGTGGCAGCCGTACCCCATGTTGCGGCCGGCCCGGCACAGCTCACGACCTGGGAATTATCTTGCCCAAAAGGTAACCTTTAGGTATCATTTTGATACCCTAAATGCAACACATGACACCTTCAGGTCTTTGCCATGAGCCAGCACGAGTCCATCCCCCAGTTTCAGGATCGCTTCCTGCAACGCACCGCCGTGGGCGTTTTGTGCCTGGCCGGCGGTTATGCGGCTTCAGCGGGCCAGTTCCTGGTCGGCGAAGGCCCGGCCCAGGTGCTGGATGTCCTGGACCTGGCATTTGCCCTGGCGGCCGTGGCCATGGTGCTGCCGCCCTTCGTCAAGCTGCTGCGGCTGCGCCGCAGCGACGAATGGGCCTGCGCCAATACCGAGGGGTTTGTTGGCGAGGTGTTCCGCACCGCCTGCGTGCGCACCTTTACCCTGATGTTCGTGCTGCTGGTACTGGCCGAACCCCTGTCGGACCGGTTCCTGCTGCAGCTTCCCACCAACTTTTTCGTCAACGTTATCCTGGCCGTCACCCTGGCCATGTTCAGCCTCAGCTTCCTCCTGCTGAACCGGGACGATGATGAAGATGAGGAGGACCCGGCGGGATGAACCGGGAGCTGGACAACCGGATCCGGGTGTTCCGCGCCGAGCACCGATTGAGCCAGACCGACCTGGCTGAACTGATCGGGGTGTCGCGAAAGACCATCAGTACCATCGAGGTGGGCAGATTCGTGCCATCCACCGTCATCGCCCTGAAAATTGCCCGGCACTTCGGCGTGCCGGTGGAAGACATTTTTTCTCTCAAGGAACCTGATGCATGAAGAACAAGATTATTGGCAATGCCGTTCTCTGGGCTTCCCTTATGATTGCCTCGGCCCTGCTGGTGGGAGACAGTGACAACGCGCCCGCACTGCTGATGCTGATGATTGCCGGGTGGTATGCCTCACAGCTTGTGCTGACCCAGGCTGGCGATGCATTGAGGCGGGAGTGGGCGTGTATCAGGCGGCGATTGGGTAAATAGCTGGTGCAAGTACGGGGTCAGAGTAACGCCGGCGTTACTCTGACCCCATCATTCAACCACCCGGGCGCTCAAACGAGTCCGCAAACAGTACGGTTATTGGCTCATCAGCCCCCACCGTCCCAATACCCGGCCGAGCGGTTCCGTCAAAATCCTCCAACGCGTCCGCCATTCGCTCGACCGGCATGACCATCTGGCGCCCCGCAGTACTCAAATGCAGATCCCCGGCCGCTTCATCCACGAACCATGCCGGCTGAGCCTGGGTGTCATTGTCCGACACGTCCGGTGCCGCACCATTGCGCGGCATGACCACCCCGTCCATCAGGTTGCCCTTCACCTCCACGTTCACCGCTCCGGAGTACCGCACCTCCACGGCGTTGGGGTACTCGCCATTGGTCAGAATCGAATTGTGCAGGATCTTCGCGTTTGCCGAGGTTGTGTAGATGGGCACATCGACAGCGTAACCGGCCGACGGCTCCCAGCGGATAAAGTTGTTGCGGGCAATCCCTCCGGTGTGGTCGGGGCCGCTGACCAGTCCCAGCGAAATGCCTCGGGACGAATCAAGGATGGTGTTGCGCTCCACCAGGGTGTTGCTGGAGCCCTGCCACATGAGAATGGATGGCCCCGCCAGGGCGCCGTTCTGGCATTTGATATCACGAATCAGGTTGTCCCGGATAATCCAGCCATCAGAACCGATGGCGTCAATCCCATTGGTGTAGCAGGAATTGGGCGGGCTGCCTTCGGGGTGCACGATGGCGCCCACGCTGTAAAAAACCTCTGAGTACTCGATGACCACGTCATCGGAGCCGCCCCCCGAGGCCTTGATGATCTGTTGGCCCGCGTCGAAGAACCGACCGTTGTACAGCCGCACCCGCTGGGCGCCCTGGTCTCCCTGGATGGCCACCGAGTGGTAATAGACATTGCCTATGCTGAGATCGGCGATGGTCACGTCGGTGGCGGTGAAGACCTGGAACCCAAAGGGCACCGTGGTGTCCAGCATCCCCGCGCCCAGCAGGACCACGTCCTGAGGATTCCCCGTGGCACCGCGGATCTGGATATTGCTGATGGGGGTAGCCCCGAACCGACCCACGGTCAGGCGCCCGTCCACGCCATTGGGAAAGCTCACCGATGCGAGGTTGTAGGTTCCGGCCGCAATGACAATGGCCGTGTCGCTTTGCAGATTCCAGCAGGCGTCGGCAAGCTCCTGGGCGGTAGCGACGTTGACGACGGTTAACCCGGCCCCCGGCCCAGGCAGCGGCGGCGCGTCCGCCGGCACTTTGGCCCAGAGCGGGAAACACAGCAGACACAGCAGGGTAATCCTGAACATGGACGCAGCATAGCCCCATCGGCTGCCGCTGACTGTGAGCCAGCGCACCCCTCAGAGCACGCAATGATTGCGTGGGAATGGGTGGGGTCAGAGTAAAGGGACAGAGTAAGGCTCGCCTTACTCTGTCCCTTTACTCTGACCCCGATCCTCGTGAGCCCGATATTCGGGCTATTCCGCCATATGCGGGTAGCGGTAGTCCTTCGGCGGATCAAAGGTCTCCTTGATGGCCCGGGGTGACACCCAGCGCAGCAGGTTGAGCACGCTGCCGGCCTTGTCGTTGGTGCCGGAAGCCCGGCCGCCGCCAAACGGCTGCTGCCCCACCACCGCGCCGGTGGGCTTGTCGTTGATGTAGAAGTTGCCCGCGGCGAATCGAAGCCGTTCACTCAGCGCGGCCACCACTCGTCGGTCACGGGCAAACACGGCTCCGGTGAGCGCGTAGGGGGACGCCTCGTCACAGGCTTTGATCGCGTCATCGATGTCAGCGTTCTCATAGCGGTACAGGGTCAGCACCGGGCCAAAAATCTCTTCGCACATCAGGCGGGTATCGGGACCGGACGCCACTACCACCGTGGGTTCTATAAAGTAGCCCTCGCTGTCGTCACAGCCGCCGCCCACGATCACCTCGTGGTCATCGCTGCCCTGGGCAAACTCGATGTAGCCCTTGATCTTGTCAAAAGACCGCCGATCGATGACTGCACCAATGAAGTTTGAGAAATCCCGTGGATTACCCATCTGGATCGTGCCCAGCTGGGTTTTCAGCCCGTTGACCACGGCTTCCCACAGGCTGGCGGGAATGAAGGCCCGGCTGGCCGCTGAGCATTTCTGGCCCTGGTATTCAAATGCCCCCCGGACCAGCGCGGTGATCAGCGCCTCGGCATCCGCGCTTTCGTGGGCAAATACAAAGTCTTTCCCACCCGTCTCGCCCACCACCCGGGGATAGGACCGGTAGCGGTCGATGTTCTGCCCCACCTCGCGCCACAGGTGCTGGAAGGTTGCGGTGGAGCCGGTGAAGTGAATACCGGCCAGGTGTTCGCTGGCCAGGCAGGCGCCGCCGATATCCGGCCCGTCACCGGGCAGCAGGTTGATGACCCCCGGCGGCAACCCGGCTTCTTCCAGGATCTGCAGGGTGAACCAGGCGGAGTAGACCTGGGCGTGGGAGGGCTTCCACAGCACCGTGTTGCCCATCAGGGCCGGCGCCGTCGGCAGATTGCCGCCGATGGCGGTGAAATTGAACGGCGTCACCGCCAGCACAAACCCTTCCAGGGGACGGTAGTCCACATAGTTCCACATGCCCGGCGCCGAGCGCGGCTGCTCGGCGTAAAGACCGTTGAGGAAGCTGCAGTTGAACCGCCAGAAATCGATCAGCTCACAGGCCGAGTCGATTTCCGCCTGGTAGGCCGTCTTGCTCTGACCCAGCATGGTGGCGGCATTGAGGGTATCCCGCCAGGGTCCCGACAGCAGATCCGCAGCCTTCAGGAATATTGCTGCCCGGTCCTGCCAGGCCATGGACGCCCAGCTTTCCCAGGCCTCACCGGCGGCCTGAATGGCCCGGTTGACCTCAGCCTCGCGGCATTTGTGGTAATCCGCCAGCACGTGCTCGTGCTTGTGGGGCATGACCAGGGTGTCCGTTCGCCCGGTTGTCACCCGGTGGCCGCCGATCACTGCCGGGATTTCGATGCGTTCAGCGGCCATCGTATCCATGGTGGACATCAGGCTGGCCCGCTCGGGGGTGCCGGGGGCATAGCTCTTGATGGGCTCATTGACCGGCGTCGGAATCTGTATATCCGCGTTCATGCTGGATTCCCCTCCAGGGTTGGACGGGGCGGCGGCGCCGCCCCGCGGTTAGGTTAGGTCAGATCAGGTCGGCGACGGCTTCGCGCTCTTCGCGCAGTTCCGCGTCGGTGGCGTCCATCTTTTCCCGGCTGAAGTCGTCGATTTCCAGCCCCTGGACAATCTCGAACTCACCACCTTTGCATACGCAGGGATAGGAATAGATCACGCCCTCTGCAATGCCGTAGCTGCCGTCCGAGGGCACGCCCATGGAAACCCAGTCGCCGTCCGGCGTACCCAGGGCCCAGGAGCGCATGTGGTCGATGGCTGCTGACGCCGCCGAAGCCGCGCTGGAGGCACCACGGGCCTTGATGATGGCGGCGCCACGCTGCTGCACATCGGGGATGAAAGTCCCGCGATACCAGTCAGTGTCCACCTGGGGCGACTCGCCGCCGACCCTGGTGAAGCGGATATCCGGGTATTGGGTCGAGGAGTGATTGCCCCAGATAATCATGCCGGTGATGTCGCCATGGTGTTGGCCGGTTTTTGCCGCCAGTTGGGCCAGGGCACGGTTGTGATCCAGCCGGGTCATGGCGTGAAAGTGGCGGGGGTTCAGGTCCGGCGCCGCCGCCCGGGCGATCAGGCAGTTGGTGTTGGCGGGGTTGCCCACCACCAGCACACGGATGTCGCGGCTGGCGTGTTCGTTCATGGCTTTGCCTTGGGGACCGAAGATGGCCCCGTTGGCGCTCAGCAGGTCAGAGCGCTCCATGCCCGGGCCGCGTGGCCGGGCGCCGACCAGCAGTGCAAAGTCCGCGTCCTTGAATGCCACGTTGGCGTCATCGGTGGTCACCACGCCCGCCAGCAGCGGAAAGGCGCAGTCATTCAGCTCCATGGCCACCCCACCCAGGGCATCCATAGCCGGCGGGATCTCCAGCAGCTGAAGAATGATCGGCTGATCCGGTCCCAGCATGTCGCCGGAGGCAATTCGAAAACACAGTTGATAGCCAATCTGGCCTGCTGCGCCGGTGATGGCGACGCGGACGGGTGATTTCATCGAGATACTCCTGAGTGAACGCGACCGGAACCCGGCCGCAGTGATCGGATTAACCCTCGTATTTTACCGTGGCCCAGCCGGAAAGGCATAGGTGATAGTGCGAAGGCCCTGGGGCGCTCAGGGCTGTCAGAAGCGGCGGGCCATTTCTGTTCCTGGACTCGCTGGAAGCGCTAAACTAGCGCTCTTTGTTTTTTGATCCGGAGCCCTTGCATGAGGCTGACGCTATTCATTGTTCTTTGGGGATTCATCATGGCCGCACACGGTGCCGACCGCATAACCGGCAAATCTTTCGCCACACGATCCGAGGTCATCGCCCCCCACGGCATGGCCGCCACCAGCCAGCCCCTGGCCACCCAGGTGGCCCTGGATATTCTCAAGTCCGGTGGCAACGCCGTGGACGCTGCTATCGCGGCCAATGCCATGCTGGGCCTGGTCGAGCCCACCGGCAACGGCATCGGCGGCGATATCTTCGCCATTGTGTGGGATGCCGAAACTGAAAAGCTGTATGGCCTCAACGGCAGCGGGCGATCGCCGAAATCACTCAGCCTGGAATGGTTCAAAGAGCAGGGCTACGAATCCATCCCGCCCCGGGGGCCCCTGCCCGTCTCGGTTCCTGGCACCGTGGACGGCTGGTTCATGCTGCACGAGCGCTTTGGCAGCAAGCCCATGGCCGACCTGATGGCGCCAACGGTGCGCTACGCCCGGGAGGGTCATCCGGTCTCTGAACTGATCGCTTACTATTGGGACCGGTCGGTCCCGCTGCTGATCCAATACCCCGGCTTCAAGAAGCAATTCACCATCGACGGCCGCGCACCGCGCAAAGGTGAGATGTGGAAAAACCCCTACCTGGCCGACACCCTGGAGACCATCGGCAAAGAAGGACGGGACGCCTTCTACAAGGGTGACATCGCGCGGACCATCGGCGAATACATGAAGGAAATGGGCGGCTTCCTCAGCTACGAGGACATGGCCAGCCACCAGGGCGAATGGGTGGACCCTGTATCCACCAACTACCGTGGCTACGACGTGTGGGAACTGCCCCCCAATGGCCAGGGCATCGCCGCCCTGCAGATTCTCAATATCCTGGAGGGCTACGATCTGAAATCCTACGGTTTTGGCAGCCCGGAACACCTGCACCTGTTTATCGAGGCCAAGAAACTGGCCTTCGAGGACCGCGCCCGCTACTACGCCGACCCGGATTTCGCCGTCAGTCCGGTGGAATGGCTGATTTCCAAGGACTACGCGGCCGAGCGCCGGGCCCTGATCGACATGGACCGGGCCGCGCGGGAGTTTCCCCCGGGCAATCCCACCCTGGACCAGGGCGACACCATCTACCTGACCGTGGCCGACAAAGACGGCAACATGGTGTCCCTGATCCAGAGCAACTACCGCGGCATGGGTTCCGGCATGACGCCCACCGACCTGGGGTTCATCCTGCAGGATCGCGGGGAAATGTTCTCCCTGGATGAAAACCATCCCAACAGCTTTGAGCCCGGCAAGCGGCCGTTTCACACCATCATCCCGGCCTTCATCACCCGGGACGGCAAGCCCTGGATCAGCTTTGGCCTGATGGGCGGCGCCATGCAGCCCCAGGGCCACGCCCAGATTGTCATCAACATGATCGACTTCGGCATGAACCTGCAGGAAGCCGGTGACGCGCCCCGTATCCATCACCGTGGCTCGTCCGAACCCACGGGCGAGGTCATGAGCAACGGCGGCGAGGTCAACCTGGAGACCGGATTTGCCTACGAGTCCATCCGCGCCCTGATGGGCAAGCGCCACAAGGTGGTATTTTCTCGGGGCCCCTTCGGTGGCTACCAGGCCATCATGCGTGACCCGGAATCCGGCGTGTACTACGGCGCGTCGGAGTCCCGCAAGGACGGCCAGGCAGCGGGCTACTGAAATGAAAAAGCCCGTGATCAACCGTGACGACCTGGAGTTCAAGGGCCACAGTCATGGCGACAAGTTCGAGGCGCGGGTCGCTTCGGTCGCGCCACTGATCGGCGGCAGCAAGCTGGGCTACCGGGTAGTGGTACTCCCACCCGGAAAGCGCGCCTGGCCCTACCACGCCCACCTGGTCAACGAGGAGCTGATCTACGTTCTGGAAGGCAGCGGCACCCTGCGCCATGCCGGCGAGGAATTCCCCGTTCGCGCCGGCGACTTCATCGCCAGCCCGGCGGACCGCGACCAGCCGCACCAGCTGATCAACACTTCGGACGATGACCTGAGCTACATCTGCATCAGTACCATGGAACAGCCCGACGTGTTCTTCTATCCCGATTCGGATAAGTACGGTGTCATGGCAGGGAGAGCCCCGGGCGACGGAGGGGAAAATCCGGATTTCCTGATTTTTGCCCGGGAGGAATCGGGAGTTCCCTATTGGGACGGGGAAGACTAAATCGCCATGACCGGAGCAAAACCGCGTTTTGCGGAGCGCCCGCAAGTTGGTCAGGTTGACCAGTCTTGCGGATTGATTAGATCTGCACTGGATCCGCCATTCGCTGCGGAGGAGGCTCCTTTTCCTGGCACTTCTGCTCGGTAATCCGGCATAGCTCGGAAGCAACGGCTCCACCCAAGTCGCGGTAGGACGCCTCCGAAGGGTGAAAACCGTCCTCGGAAAAAAGGCCCGGCCCAGGTGCAAAATCGATGTCGACGTGTACCCAGTGATCACGTTGGTCGATGAACCGCTTTGCCGCCTGGTCGAAGCTGCGGGCGCGCATACCCATCAGAGCGCGCAGGGGCTGAGGCAGCAGGGGGAAGATCTCCATCGGTGGCAGGCCCACCAGGGCCACTCGTGCCTCGGGCCAGTTACGTGACACGTTCTGGTGCAGACTGCGCAGACCTTCCAGCCAGCGGCGCTGGGATCGCAGGGAGGTGACGTCGTTGACGCCGGCAGAGATCACCACGATGTCAAACGGCTCATCGCGCACGCTGGCCATCAGATCAGCAGCAATGTCGTGGCTGCTGGCGCCACTGCGACCGACGGCTTTCCAGCGAACATGCCGCCCCAATCGGCGCGCCAGGGCTGTGCCGGAGTGACCCGCCAGGGCCTGGTCCAGTGTGGCAGCACCCACGCCAGCAGCCAGGGAATCCCCGACGATCAACACACTCAACGACTGGCCAGAGCCGGCGCGCCCCTCATTGGGCCCACCAGCGCCCGGGCTGCGGGGCGCCGTACGACGAACATACAGGGCCTGGGGCAGCACAAACGGGAACAGCAGCCAGAACAGAACTCTTTTCATGGGCGCAGATTGGATTTAACCGGGTGAGAGCCGCGTGAAGTAAGCGTCAGAACCCAATGAATACGAATTCAAGCAGCCGCCACGGCCTGGAAGAAGTCCCGAAGCAACGCAGGATCCAGCCGAGCGTTTGGGCGTAGTCTTGAGCACACGTCCACACCAAACGGCCGCACGTGGCGAATGGCCTCGGTCACATTGCCGGGATGCAGACCGCCAGCCAGAAAAACCGGCTTGTCGAGGCTTCGAACGATTTCTGCACTGTAGTCCCAGTTATGGGTGTTCCCGGTTCCACCAAGGCTGCGCTGCTCCGCGTCAGGCTGGCCTGAGTCCAGCAGGATCTCGTCGGCCAGCACGGCCATGGACACCGCTTCCTCGATGGAGTCGCGCCCGGTCACGTGAACCACCTGGACCAGCTTGGTTTCCGGCAGCAGCTCTCGGAGGCGCTTTAAAGTGTCCTCGGACATCCGGTCCACCAGTTGAACCGTGTCGGTTTGCGCATCCTTGACCTGTTGCGCGATCCCCTCAGCATCGGTCTTGCTGGTCAACAAAAACTTGCGAATTCCCGGTGGCACCAGGGCGGAAAGCTCAGCCACTTTTTCATCGGAGATGACGCCTTCTCCCGTGGGCATGGCCGATACCAGCCCCAGGGCATAAGCCCCCTGTTCCGAGGCCATGGCCACCTCTTCAGGGGTGGTCATGCAGCAGATCTTGACGCGAGTCATGGGTGATTCGCCGCGGTGCTCAGCCGCGCCTGATTGGGTCGCCGGGATTCCATTTGCAGGAGGCCTGTTTCATGTAGTCGAACGCAGACGCAATTTTAGCGGGAAGCTGGAACAGTTCCAGCATGGTGCCGGGAATCCGGTCAGTGTCCATGTAGGCGAACAGGGTGCCGTTTTCCGCTTCACCTTCCTGCACAGGGAAAATGCCCTGCCCGGCAAAGTTCGCCAGCGAGGCGGCCAGGTCGTCGACGATGGTGCCCACGTGCTGCAGGCCTTCACCCCGCTGGTCCAGGAACTCCCGGAAGATGGAGGGCGCCTGGTTGTGCTGCTGCACCAGCTCCACCTGCACCCCGCCGCTGTAGGCCAGCGCCACGGACATGTCCAGGTCGGTGGGCTCGCCGCGGAACAGGCAGGTCTTGTAAGGCACATGCGCCATCACGAAAAACGGCGCCACTCCAAGAGTTTCGGCCCAGTGGGCAATGGCGCGATCCAGATCAGCAACTACGTAGCTGAACTGGATGATTGGCCCAATCGACTCCGACGAAGCGCTCATGGCCTAAGCATCCAGCGGATCCCGCGATCCAGCAGTTGGTCAAATACCGGAGATTCCCATGAGCAGCGCTCGACCTCCGGGTACCAGTCCATCAGTGGCTGCATGTCCAGGTGTCCCCGGCAGTGGCCCAGTGTCAGGTACAGAATCTGCCCCGGGTCATGATCCTTCAGGTACAGGATGGGCCGCGGCTCATCGCTGAAGAATTCCCGCTCGGTGAATCCTTTCATGGCCTTGCCGTTAAAGTTGGCATAGAGCAACACGTCGAGCTCGCCGTGGGTTTCGACCAGGTACAGCTCGTCATCCACGGTGAACGAATCAATGTCCTGGACCAGCGGATGTTCGGGCTGAGCGTTATGCACCTCGAAGTGGCCCTTGGGAGGATGGGCAATAAACTGGCTACCCAGCATTTCCATGAACTCACCGGATACCCGGGGGCTGCTGGCGTAACCCTGGTCGTCGATTTCCACGATGGCATTGGTGCCATGCAGGGCAAACCAGCGTCCGCCCCGGGACAGGAACTGCTCCAGCTCCGACTGCTGTTCCGCCGTGGGCACGACGTCGGTGGTGTAGGTGATCAGGGCATCGGCCTGTCGGATGGCTTCGAGATTGGCGTAGTCTTCCGCCACCCGGGTTCGGGCCTGGGGCTGGTCCAGCAGGCGCCGCAGCAGCTCGGCCCGGGCATAGTCAAAATCGTGGTAGGTGCCGCTGCAGACCAGCAGCACGTTGCGCCGCTCGAGGCTGGTCTGGCCTTGGCTCAAGATTCCATGCCCGCCAGCAGGGATTCCGGTTGCTCCAACCGCACCCGCAGGTCCGCCAGGAAGGCCGCGCCCATGGCGCCGTCAATGGCCCGGTGATCGCAGCCCAGGGTCACGGTCAGAAAATCGCCGAACGCGACACCTCCATCGGCTTCCACCGGCCGCCGGACCGCGGTACCCACGGACAGAATGGCACCCTGGGGTGGATTGATGATGGCGGTAAAGCGGGTGATGCCGTACATGCCGAGGTTGGAGACAGTAAAAGTTCCGTTGGCGAAATCTTCGTGCTGCAGATTATTGTCCCGGGCCCCGGTGGCCAGCCGCCGGGATTCGGTGGAGATCTCGGCCAGGGACATGGCGTTGGCCCCGGCAATCACCGGCGCTACCAGCCCGTCATCCCGGGCCACGGCGATGCCCACGTTAGCCGCGCTCCAGCGGCGCAGCCCCTCGTCCAGAACGTTGATGTTGATGTTGGGATGCTCCATCAGCGTGTCGGCCACCGCTTTGACGATGAAGTCGTTGACGGAAATCTTGACCTCACCATCCTGGTTCAAATCTTTGCGAAGAGACAGCAGCGCGTCCACCCGGGCCTCGGTGTCCAGGTAAAAATGGGGTATATCCCGCGCAGCCGCGGTCAGCCGGCTGGCAATGCGCGCACGGACCGCGTCGAAGGGCTCAATACCCGCCTCTTCAGCCGGCACACCATGGGGCTGGATGTCCCGCAGCCGAATGCGGCCGTCTCTTCCGCTGCCGGAAACCCCTTGAAGCGCCACGCCGTGGCTGGCGGCAAACTGCCGGGCTACCGGCGTGGCTGCGGGTTGACTGCCCAGATCAGTGAAACCGATCACCGAGACATCCACCGGTTCGCCAGCGGCAGGGGCACCGCCACCGCGCAGCAATTGCTCCACGTCCTGCTTCAGGATCCGACCACCCTGCCCGCTCCCGCTGATACCGGAGAGATCGGCGTTACCTGCGGCAGCAGTCTCCCTGGCGGCGGGGCTGATGGGCAGGTCGGTGTTGATTTCATAGTCAGCGGCCGGAGCCGGCTCGGGGCCGGCTTCGGGCTGTCCGGCTTCATTGTCGCCCTCCGCCTCCAGGGCGTCGGGCGCGTCGGCGGGCACAAACGCGGCGATAAAGGCGTCGATATCCGCAGCGGGCGTTCCCGCTTCACCCATCACGGCCAGCAGGGCACCGACCGGGTGGCTGTCCCCCACTTCGGCCAGCCGGCGCAGGCAGACCGCGTCGAATTCCGCCTCGATGTCGTTGACGATCTTGTCGGTTTCCACCGAGGCAAGCACCTGGCCCTTGGTGAAGCCGTCGCCCTCGGCGATGGTCCAGTCCGTCAGTACTCCCTCGGCCATCTCGATGCCCCACTTGGGCATGGTGAACGCGCGCAGGCTCATGGCTCAGCGATACCCCGCCGCCTTGCTGATGGCGGCGCTGATTTTATCGGGTCCAGGCAGGTAGGCCCTCTCCAGTTCCCGGGCAAAGGGAATCGGGGTGTGCGGCGCGGTGACCATCTCGATGGGGGCCTTGAGCGAACTGAAGGCCTTTCCGGCCACAATCCCCGCGAGGTCCGAGGCTATGGAGCAACGCGGCGGCGACTCGTCCACCACCACCAGCCGGCCGGTTTTCTCAACGCTGTCGATGATGCTGTCCTCATCCAGGGGGCTGAGGGTTCGCGGTTCAATCAAGTCGCAGCCGATACCCTGCTCGGCCAGGGCATCCACCGCCTTCTCGGCAAAGTAAGCCATGCGGCCGATGGCCACCACCGAGACGTCGTCCCCCTGACGCAGCAGCTGGGCCTCGCCGAACGGCACCAGGTATTCGCCCTCGGGCACTTCGCATTTTTTGGTGTACAGGGCCTTGTGTTCGAAGAACATCACCGGATCATCGTCGCGGATAGCGGTGGTGAGCAGTCCCTTGGCGTCAGCGGCATTGGTGGGTGTGACGACTTTCAGTCCGGGCACCGCGGTTAACATGTTGTACAGCGCCTGGCTGTGCTGGGCCGCTGAATTCATGCCGGCACCGTAAATCAGGCGGACCACCACGGGACATTTCGCCTTTCCGCCAAACATGTAGCGGAACTTGGCGATCTGGTTGAACAGCTGGTCCATGCAGACACCGATAAAGTCGGCGAACATCAGCTCGGCCACGGCGCGCTTGCCCACCAGGCTGGCGCCGGCAGCAGCACCGATGATGGCGGATTCGGTGATGGGGGTATCGATGACCCGCTTCTCGCCGAACTTGGGCAGCAGGCCGCCGGTGGTACCCCAGATACCGCCAATGGCTTCGCGTTCCCCCGAGGGCGTTCCGGCACCGCCGGACACGTCTTCTCCCAGCACGATGACGTTTTCGTCCCGCTCCATCTCCTGGTGCAGGGTCTCGTTGATGGCTTGTCGCACATTCATCACGGGCATGGGGCGGTCCTCAGTATGAAACGTATACGTCGGTGAGGACGTCGTCGGGGGTGGGCGCCGGGGCCTGGCGTGCTTCGGCCACGGCCTCGTCGATCAGGGCCAGCACTTCCGCATCCACCGCGTCGAGTTCAGCCTCGGTCAGGCTGCCGTCACCCGTGACCCGGGCGCGGAATCGCAGCAGGCAATCATCCTCCTGCCGAGCCTTTTCCACCTCGCCGGCGGCACGGTACTTCTGGGGATCACCCTCGAAGTGACCGAAGTAGCGCTGGGTCTGCAGCTCCAATGACACCGGGCCCCTGCCGGCCCGGGCGTGTTCCAGGGCCTGTGCGGTTTTTTCGTAAACGTCAAAAAAGTCATTGCCGTCGGCCGCCAGGGACAGCATGCCAAATGCGGCGCTGCGGGCCTGGATGGACTCAGCGCCCACGGCGTATTCGTCGCCGGTGTGCTCGCCGTAGCCGTTGTTCTCGAATACGAACAACGCCGGCGCCTTCAGCACCACCGCCAGGTTCATGGCCTCGAATACCGTGCCCTGGTTGGACGAGCCGTCGCCGCCGAAGGCCACCGCCACGTTGCCGTTGCCGTCGATACCGGCGGCAATAGCGGCGCCCACCGCTAGAGGTGGTCCGCCGCCGACGATGGCGTTGGCGCCCATCATGCCCACGTCAAAATCCGCGATGTGCATGGAGCCGCCCTTGCCCTTGCACAGGCCGCCGGCCCGGCCGTAGATCTCCAGCATCATGCCCTTGACGTCGCAGCCCTTGGCAATGCAGTGACCATGGCCGCGGTGGGTTGAGACGATATAGTCGTCTTTGCTCAGGGCGTCACACACGCCAACGGCCGACGCCTCCTGGCCGGAGTACAAATGGGTGAAGCCGGCGATCTCACCGGTTTGAATTTCCAGGTGCAGCCGCTCTTCGAATTCCCGAATGGTCTTCATGGAGCGGTACACGCGCAACAGGTCTTGCTTTTCCACCCTCAGTCCTCTTTGCCTTTATTCGTTCAGGGCGTCTTCTGGCCCATATTCCTGGATGTAGTCTTCGATGGTCTTGTGGAAGTGCCGCAGCCGCACTTCCAGGTCACCCAGCCACAGCCCCTGGAAGGCCGCGCTGTTCATGCCCTGCTGCACCTTGGGCAGGTTGCCGCCGTCCTGGTCGATGACCATGCCCAGGGACTTACGATCCGCCGCGGTAAAGTGGCGGTGCCGGGGCCGCTCTTCCGGCAGCTCATCCTCGTCCACAATGTAGTGCAGCATCCACACGTCGAAATACATCTGGTTGGGATCGGTGGCGTGGGGACGATGGCGGAACAGCATCAGGTGGTCCGCATGGGTATTGAAGGTCAGGTTGGGGAAGACCAGGTAGTTGTAGTCGTCGGTCAGCTGGTCGTCGTTGAGGTCCGAATAATCGAAACCCTCCTCGGCGGCCTTCTCCCGCAGGTGCTGCTGCACCGCCTTGCGGATGCCGTCGATGGGGCCTTCGTAACTGGCGGGATCCAGACCCGCGTCACTCAGCATGACCTTGAGGGGAGGCGGTATCTCGGGCACGCGCTCGATCTTGGGGCTGACCATGCCGAAAGGCACCAGGTAGCGGGAATGCCGCTCGTAGCAGTCGATCTGCACGTCCATGTCGTTCAGGTACCACAGCAGCTGGGGATGGGTGGCCGCCACGTGGTAGGTCTCGTTGAAGGCGTCCACCGAGGTTTTCCAGTTGCAGCCCCACTCCACCGTGAGATCCCGCACCACGGTCATGCGGTCGAAGTGGTACGGCTCAAAATGGCCGGCGATTGGCGCCATGTACTCTGCCAGGCTCATGACGTCGGGGTTGAGGCTGAAGAACACGAAGTTATTCCAGGTGTCGCAGGGGATCTCGGTCAGGCCAGCGCAGGGCGGGCCCTGTGGAAACAGCTCCCGGTCCGGAATGCTCACGAAGCGGCCGTTGGTGCCGTACTCCCAGCCGTGGTAGCTGCAGACGAAGCTGTCCACCTGGTCCATGCCGGGCTCCACCAGGCGGTTACCGCGGTGGGGACAGACGTTGTAAAAGGCGCGAAGCTTGTTGTCCTGGCCGCGCACGATGATGACCGACTCGCGACCGATCTCGGTGCAGAGATAGTCGCCGGGCTCCGCCACGTCGCGCTCCAGGCCGCCCAGCAGCCAGACCTTGGTCCAGATGGTCTGCCACTCCAGTTCCAGGAATTCCTCGGAGGTATATCTTTCTTTTGGAATCAGCTTGTGGCCCAGTTCAGGCAGGGGCACGTGCTCGACCGGCGTGCCCTTGCTGACGGGCTCTTTAACCCGCACCACCGTCTTGTAGCTGCGCTCGCTCACTGCTGTGTGCTGTCGATCAGAACTGGACGCGCTTGGTAAAGCCGCCGTCAATCATCAGGTTGGCGCCGTTGATCCAGCTGGCCGCCGGGCTGGACAGAAAGACCACGGCCTTGGCCACTTCTTCGGGTTTGCCCAGGCGCCCGGTGGGGTGATCACGCTGGATCTTGGCGTACCACTTGGGCATGGTGTCCTTCAGCATGTCCCAGCTGCCGCCGGGAAATTCGATGGGCCCCGGCGAGACCATGTTGACGCGGATGTTGTCCACACCCACGAACTGAGAAAGCTGCTTGCCGTAGGTGATCACGGCCGCTTTCATTGCGTTGTAGGCCTGGGGCACGGCGAAAGTCTCAACGGCCGCTGATGAGCTGATCAGGGTGATGGCACCGCCGCCGCTTTCCTTCATGTGGGGTATCACGGCTTCGCAACCGCGAACCGTTCCCAGCATGTCCACCTCGAAGCTCTTCCACCAGTTCTTTTCGCTGTCCATGCCGCCGCCGGCGCTGACGTTGGGAATGAAGATGTCCACCCCGTCCATCTGCTTGACCATGTCCTCGATCCAGGCCTCGTACTCCTCCTGGTCCTTGACGTCGCAGGCGGCACCGATGACCTCGGCCTTGCGGGTGGAGCATTGCTCGATGATGGCTTCGACCGACTCCGGCGAGCGGGAACAGGTAGCAACAGTGCAACCCTCGGCGATCAGCGCCTCCAGGATCTTGCGGCCGATACCCTGGGTGGCACCGGTAATGATGGCTCGTTTCTCACGTAGACCCAGGTCCATGGCGGCTCCTCTTCCAACGATGTCTGGTTTGAACTCTGGCGGACCGCCCCGGGTCGATCGGCATTCCTGATCGGTTTTGGGGCAGCTTGAACAGATCCAGATGGTAGCACCCGGGGCAGAAAAAAAACAGTCGTGCTTGTTTTATTTCTGGTGAATGCAATAATGTGGCCAGCCAACCTGGACCCTGGAACCATGGACTTCCAACTCACCGAAGAACAACAGCAGCTGAAAGAAGCGGCCCGAAAGTACGCCGACGAGCGCATGGTTGCAGTGGCAGAGCACTGCGAGCAGAACAACGAACCCCCGGGGTCCGAGGTGCGGAAAGACCTGGCAGATCACGGCTTCCTGGGCATCAACGTGGGGGAAGAATACGGCGGCATGGGCCGCCCGCACCTGGACGCCATCATTGTGCTGGAGCAGTTCGCCCGTATTTCCACGGCGTCCGCATTCCCGGTGTTCGAGTCCTGTGTAGGTCCCATCAAGGCCATCGAACACTTCGCCAGCGAAGAACTGAAGCAGAAGGTGCTGCCCCGGGTCTGCAGCGGCGACATCCAGGTCTCAGTCTGCATGTCCGAACCCAACGCCGGCACCGCCCTGACCGATCTCACCACCAGCGCCCGGGAAGACGGTGGCGAGCTGGTGATCAACGGACAGAAGCGCTGGACCTCCGGCGGCGGCCATGCCGACGGCTACGTGGTGTACTGCCGCATGTCCGACGAGGCCGGCGCCCGGGGCATCGGCGCGGTATTCGTGGAAAAGGACACGCCGGGGCTGAGCTTTGGCAAACACGAAACCCTGGGCGGCTGGCGCGGCGTCGGCCACTGCGACATCTACTTCGACAATGCCCGGGTCCCGATGGAAAACCAGATCGTTCCTGCGGGTGGATTCAAGAAACTGATGCAGGCGTTTGATCTGGAACGCTGCGGCAACGCCACCATGTCCTTAGGCCTGGCCGTCGGCGCGCTGGAGCAGGCGGCCGAATACGTCCAGGAGCGCAAGCAGTTTGGCAAACCCATCATCGACTTCCAGGCGGTGCAGATCCGGCTGGCGGAAATGGCCATGGAAGTGGAGGCTGCACGTCTGCTGATCCATCGCGCGGTGTACAACGCCTCGGTCGGCATGCCCTCGATATTTGAAAGCAGCACGGCCAAGTGTTTCGCCAACCAGATCGTCCGCTCGGTCTGCGTCAACGGCATGCAGGTGATGGGTGGCTACGGCTACGCCGCGGAATACGGCATGGAGCAGCGCGTCCGCGACAGCTTCGGCTGGGGCCTGGCCGGCGGGACGATTGATGTGCAGAAGACGAATATCGCGTCAGCGATGGTGGGGAGGCGGTTTAATCAGCGGGGGTGAATGGCTCTGTGACTCCGTGACTCCGTGACTCCGTGACTCCGTGACTCCGTGACTCCGTGACTCCGTGACTCCGTGACTCCGTAATTTGGACGCTTCGCTCGAGCGAAGCGTTGCGGCACTGGGTCGTGCCGCTGTTTCTGGAGCACCGCATAGTCTCCCCCAGCTCGGGCCCGCTCTTACCTAGTCACCTAGTCACGGAGTCACGGAGTCACGAAGTGAGCGCAGCGAACGAAATCACCGAGTCACGGAGTCACGGAGTCACCGAGCCCCAACACACTCACGGCCGCAATATTGCGATTGGGAATCCCACCCAGGTTATGGGTGAGACCATACCGGGGGCTCTCCAGCTGTCGCTCCCCTGCCCTTCCCAGCAGCTGTAAATACATCTCAAACACCATGCGCAGCCCCGACGCCCCGATGGGGTGGCCGAAGCACTTCAGGCCGCCGTCTACCTGGCAGGGCACCTGGCCGTCACGGTCATAACGTCCATCAAGGATGTCCCGCCAGGCCTGCCCTTCCTCGGACAGGCCCAGGTCCTCCATCAGCACCAGCTCGGTCACCGAGAAGCAGTCGTGCACCTCCAGCATGTCAATGTCTGACGGGCTGATGCCCGCCTCCTGGTAAGCCCGCTGGGCGGCCTTACGGGTGGTGGGGGTGTAGGTGCCATCCCACGAGTCATGAAACATCTCCACGCCGCTGCTGCCGGCCAGCTGCAGGGCCTTGATGGTGACCAGTGGCTGGTCAGCACCCAGCAGCTCCCGGGCCAGCTCCGGCCGGGCCAGGATGGCGCAGGCAGCGCCGTCACTGACTCCGCAGCAGTCGAACACACCCAGAGGATGGGCAATGATGGGCGCCTGCAGGATCTTTTCCATGGACGGGGTGCTGCGCAGATGCGCCCGGGGATTGAGGCTGCCGTTCTGGTGGCTTTTCCAGGACACGTGGGCCATGGCCTGCTTCAGCTGGTCCATGGGGATCCCGTGCTTGGCCGCATAGGCTTCTGCCAGCTGGGCGAAGGCCCCGGGAGCGGTGAAGTTGGGCAGGTACAGGTCTTCAAAGGACCCGTAGGTCCGCTCAGGCAGACCGGAAAAGCCGGTATCTTTGAGCTTTTCCACGCCCAGGGCCACGGCGATGTCGGCCGCGCCCGAGGCCACCGCGTACGCCGCCCCGCGCAGAGACTCGGTCCCCGTGGCGCACAGGTTTTCCACCCGGGAGACGGGGATATTGGGCAGGCGCAGGGTCATGGACATGGGCAGGGCCGATTTGCCCTGGCTCTGCTCGTCGTAAAACACGCCGACCCAGGCGGCGTCCAGCTGATCTGCGCCGATGCCGGCATCAGCGAGTCCTTCCTGAAACGCCTCCAGCAGCAGGTCGTCGTAGCCGCAGTCCCAGCGCTCGCCGAAGCGGGTGCAACCCATGCCCAGAATGGCCACCTTGTCGCGGATTCCCTCAGCCATGGTTGTCTCCTGCCGGAACGGGTTTCCAGAAGTAACGTCGGAAACCCCGGGCGCGATCATAATCCTTGACCCGAAACGCCATTTTCAGGGGACTGCCAATGCTCAGCTCTCCGGCCTCCACGTCGGTGATCTCAAGGAACGCATTGCCACCTCCCTCGAACGCCACATTGCCGTAGCAAAATGGCGGTGACGGCGTGGCCGCCAGCCAGTCCTCGGTGAATGACTTCACCGATGCCCGCCGATGGGCAAACCGGTAATCGTCCATCTGGTCCACCGCCTGGCAGGCGACGCAGACCCGGGCCCGGGGGAAGTGGGGTGTGTCACAGGCGGTGCAGACGCTGCCGATCATGCCGTTCAGGTCCCGGTGCCGCCGGAAATAGGTGGACATGGCGGTGCGCTTGTCCGCTTCCGCGCGGATGCCTTCGTCCAGCGACAGCTGGCCGCTGAAGTAAGGCAGCTTGAGATAGTCAGTCAGTTCACGGCCGTTGGCCAGAGCGTCGGCAAAGGGTGAATCCTTGATCGACTCCAGGGCGGCGGTGGTGCGAAACAGTGCCACGTCACAACCCTGGCCAAACCCCACCAGGGCGATCACCTGGTTGGAAGCGCACCGCTCGAGCAGGGCCGCCAGCATCACCAGGCTGTGGCCGGTGCCGGTTTCGCCAACCTCGCCATGCAGGGTGTCGGCCAGAGACTCGGCCGGCAGCCCCAGCGCCGACGCCACCTTGCGGCCATGGCGGGCGGGCAATGGCAGCACCAGGTGGTCAATGGTGGAAACCTCCAGGCCTGCTTCAGCGCAGGCCGCCTGGACAGCGTCGGGCACCGTGGCCAGGATGCCGGCATCCCTTACCCAGCGGTCTTCCAGCTCGTAATCCCGGCCCAGGTCCTGGCTGCGATAGTGATCCACGAAATCCAATGCGGCGGACCAGGTGGCCAGGCACTCGGCGCAGCCCGGTCCCGGACCGATCAGCACGGCCGCGCCGGCGTCGCCGTAACGCATTTCCGCCCCACCGCCAGGAAGCGCGGCCCTGCGGTCAGCCGCCGTCACCAGGGTATGTTGTTCAGACGCCAGCGCGGCCAGCACCGCTGATGTGGCAGCCCGCTGGCTGCCGCTGACGTCCTGGGTCTGGATCGCCGCCGGCAGGTCCAGCACCTCAGCCATCAGGCCGCTGTGGGAGCGGTCAAGAAACGGTGCGGTTGTGGAGGCAAACACCAGCCGTCCGGGCTTTGCTTCGGATACCATGTTCAGCGCCGACTGAGCCGCCGCCACCGCCATGGTCACGGCATCCTCGTCCCAATTGCCAACAGTCCGGGTGCCCGTGGCCAGGCCTTTGATGGATCGGTTGAACCACGCCAACTGGGCAGCCACGGTAGACCGCTTGAGCCGCAGGCGGGGCAGATAGCTGCCCCAGGCGTGAATGCCGGGCACAGCTCAGGCCTGAACTAAAGGTGCCATCACCGGCGTAACGCGCAGGTGCTCGGGAATCCGGTCGACGCCGATACGGCGGTCCACCTCTTCATGCCAGTAGTAGATGCGTCGCTCCTGGTAGGACAGAGCCAGGCCCTGAAAGCCGCCGCTCTCCACTGACTTCTGGATATCCGGTGCGAACTGGGTGTCCTCTTCCAGAATGTGGGTCCAGTTGCTGATGCGCACGTCCCAGTTCTCGTGGCCCACCGCCTCCCGCGGGGCAAACCAGTGGCTGTCGATACGCATGGTGCGGGAATCGATGGGCCAGAAAGCCAGGAACGGCATGCCGCTGTCGGACACCGGCGCCACCAGGTTGGGAAAGAAGTGGTAAGACGGGTTGTGCACCCGCTGCACCTCAGTGGCGGTCTCAATTCTCGGCATGCCCTTGGCGCCGGGGTCTTTCCAGTCGGGGCTGCGCTGGGGCGTCACCATCAGCATGTTGCCCCGGGGAAACAGCTGAATATAGGTGCCCAGGTGATCCAGAAAGCGATTCACTGTCATCTGGTGGATGGAGGCCAGGTGGTAGGTCTCCATGAAAGCGTCGAGCAGTACCTTGACGTTGCAGTCGATGACGTAAGTCGCCGAGTCGATGTGGGCAATGTTGTCCAGGTCCAGGGTCGACCAGTGCTCGGGGAAAGGGGCGATGGATTCCAGCAAAGGCGCCGCGTCCAGGTCCTCGTTGACGAACAGCCAGTTTCCGAAAGCTTCGCAGCGGATCTGCTTGAGCTTGTGGCAGGACTTGTCGAAATCCACGAAGTCCCGGGGATCGCGCACCGCTTTAAGGTCACCCTGCAGGTCGTAGCTCCAGCCGTGGTAAGGGCAGACGAACAGCTTGCGGCGCCCGCTTTCGTTCTGAACCAGCGGAGCGCCCCGGTGGGCACAGGTGTTGTAGTAGGCCCGGAAGTCGTTGTCGCCGGCCCGGACGATGAGAATCGGAGACCCCATGCGATCCCACAGACGATAGCTGCCTACCTCGGGCAGTTCGTCGGTATGCAGCGCATACAGCCAGGACCGCCGCCACATGTACTGGTGTTCCAGCTCGAGAAAATCCGGATCCAGGTAGCGTCCGGCGGGGATGCGCGGAAACGCCGGGAATCCCTCGGGCGGGCCCTGGCGCTCTTTCTCGTACGCCATGCCCTCGATGATGGCATTGTTGGTGGCGGCGTCCATGGCTCAGGCGATGTGATCGTAAAAAGTCAGCTGCATTTCGTCGGACAGCGCCTCCAGGATCGGCGGCACCAGGCGGTCGTGGAAGTCCGTCTGCTGGTGATACTCAAAAGCCGCCTCGTCCTTGAACCGGGCGTAGCAGATGTAGGTCAGCGGATCGTCCTTCTGCCGGATCAGGTCGTACACAAAGGTATCGGGCTCATGCTTGTGGGTCAGCTCGGACAACTCCGTCTGGGCCTGTTCGAACTGCTCCACCATATCGGGCTTCACTTTCAATACCGCTACAAAAACAGTCATGGTGTTTCCTCTATTTTCTTTCAGGTCTGGCCCAGCTCTTCAATCAGGTCTTCAGCCAATTTGAATTTCTGGATCTTGGTGGAGGACATGGGCCACTCGGTGATGAATCGGACGTAGCGTGGCACTTTAAACCCCGCCATACGCTCTTTGCAGTGGGCCATCAGCGCCTGTTCCAACTCGCCGCGGTCGGGCTCGTGGCCTTCATTGAGCTCGACAAAAGCCGCCGCGACTTCCTGGTAGCGCGGGTCGGGCACACCCACCACCTGGGCCATGCGAACGGCATCGTGCTTTTCCAGGCAGGCCTCGATCTCCGCCGCCGCCACGTTTTCACCCCCTACCTTGAGCATGTCTTTAAGGCGGCCGTGAAACATCAGCTGGCCGTCCGCGTCCAGTGAGCAGATGTCCCCGGAGTGAAACCAGCCGTCGGCATCCAGTGCCTCGGCGGTTTTCTCCGGCGACTTGTAGTATTCGGTAAACGTACTGTAGCCACGGATCAGGCATTCGCCTTTCTCACCCACCGCCGCTTCCTCACCGTTTTCCGGGTTGAGAATGCGGACCTCCAGGCCGGGCATGGGCGTACCCAGTCGGGTAAAGCGCTGTTCCCGGCTGTCGCTGATGCGGCTGGTGGTCACGGTCCCGGCGGTTTCGGTCATGCCGAAGGTACCCACGTACACGGTGTCCGGCATGGCCTGCTCCATGGTCTGCCAGACCATGTCAGGCTGGACCGCAAAGTTGGCATTCATCAGGCGCACCGCGCCCAGGTCGGCGTTGGCAAAATCGGGGTGCTGGACCAGGTCCCCCATGATGGTCCAGAAGCAGGGATAGGTGGCCGTGACCTTTTCCGTTTCCAGCATGGACAGGGAGGCGCCGGCATCAAAATGTTCCGCCGTCAGGTAGGTTCCGCCCACGTCGAAAATGGACACCAGGGGCAGGATGGCAGCGATGTGAAACATGGGCAGCGGCGACCAGAACTTATCCTCACCGCCCAGCTGGTAGCGCCGGCCCAGGGCGATGGAACTGCGCACCATGGATTCATGGCTGATCATGCAGCCCTTGGGGTTGGAGGTGGTTCCCGACGTGTACAGGATCAGCGCCGTGGAACCCAGCCGGGTCTGCAGCCGTCGCAGGTGAACTTCGTCCTCGCTGACCTGGCCGGCCAGGCTGTCGAAGGCTGCGCGGTTCAGCAGACCATCCACATCGTCACCGGACAGGGAAACCACCGCCGTGAGTTTCGGTGCGGCAGCAAGGTCCAGCCGGGCCGGGTCGTTGCTGTCGGCCAGCCCCGGCAACGCCTCCATGACCCGGGGCACAAAATCGGCAGTGTCCACATACCGGTGGGAGGTCAACAGCACCTTGAGGTCCGCGTTTTCGCAGACGTAAGTGATCTCCGGCGGTCGGAACCGGGCGTTGACCGGTACCACCACGGCACCCAGCAGGGTGGCGCCGAACAGGGCGTCCAGGAATTCGCTGCAGGTGGGCAGCAGGATTCCCACGTGGTCGCCGCCGCCAACGCCCAGGGCCCGCAAGCTGCGCGCCGTTCGCAGGGCCCTCTCGGCCAGCTGCTGATAGGTGATGCGCTCATCAGGAAAAATGACCGCCTCGGTGTCGGGAAACTGATCCGCCGCGGTCAGCAGCATGTCTCCCAGGGTGGTCGCGCGTATGCGGCTGCTTCTCAGATCATCCACAGGCCTGCCCCGCCTATTTGACCGGGTCCAGGTACTCCCGCACATATTCCCCGTCCAGGCACTCGATCATCGGTGGCCCGAATTCGGCGAAGTGGGGTGCGTTCATGTGGGCTTCCTCGGCCGCTTCGTCGGTAAAGGACTCGAAGACCGCATAACCGACGGGATGATCACGTCGCTTGTAAAACTGGTACTGCAGGGTACCCGGTTCGTTGGCATGAACCGCCGCGGACAGTTTCTCCACCAGGTCGAGGAACTCGGCTTCCTTGTCAGGCTTGACGTTGAAGCGGGACAGAAAGGTGATCATGAACACGTTCTCCCGTGTGCGGTGCCGGTGGATGATGTTAACATTGCCCCCTAAATAAGAAAACAATCATGATTGTTTTTTTTCTAATCCTACGGCTAAGCGCCTGGATTGAATACCATTTTCTGAAGGAAAAGCAGCTTGAGCGACGACTACCTGCCGGTCATCAAGGCCGATGAGATTCCCCTGAACGGCTTTCGCTGCGTAGATGCCGGCGAGTACGCCATTGTCATCTGCCACACCAGGGAGGGCTACTTTGCGTTGGAGAATCGCTGCTCCCACGCCCGGGCCCGGTTCGATGACGGCCGACTGCGAGGCACCAGGCTGATGTGTCCCCTGCATGGGGCCGCGTTCGACGTAAGGACCGGGGCCGGCACCAAACCCGCCCGCTGGCCCGTGGCTACCTTCCCCTGCCGGGTCAGCGACGACGGCGTGATCGAAGTGCAGGTCAGCGAAGAGTTTATTGCCGCGGCACGCCCGGTGCGCCCCATGTAGACCGCCCTCAGGTTTTGCTGACGCGGTAGCCGCTGCGCGGAAAGTGGGTATTGATCGGTCCGGTCGCGGACTCCTCCCGGCGCAGGGTCAGCTGCCGATGGTTCAAGGCCATCAAGCTGCCAGACACCGGCACCGCACCATAGTCTGTGGGCGCAACCTGCACACGATCGCCCTGCTTCAGACCTTCTTCGTTGGCGAACACACCGTCCCCCGGGGCCGGTTCGTACAGGCGAGCAACAGCCAGCGCGTCGGCCGGCGCCATCTCGGAGCGATCCCCATGACCGATCGCCTGCATGCGCTGCTCCCATGCCCTGACCCGGTCGAAGTCCTGCAGCCGCTCGCCCACCTGGGGAAAGTTGCCCCGGGCCATCCACAGCGGGAAGTAACACAGGATGTCCGCGCCGCAAGGCTGGTCGCCGAACATGAAATCGCGGCCGTCGGACAACTCTTCTTCCAGCAGCTGCACCTGGGCCAGAAACTGGCCCCACATGTGGGGCATTGAGGATTTGAGCTGGCTGAAATCCATGAACTCGAAAAAGTCCTTGCGGTCCGCCAGGATCGGATCGGGAATTTCGTCGTTGAGCCCCATGGACAGCGCGGCACCGGGCTCAAAAAATGTTTTGTCACTCCAGGCCGACAGGGCCAGCGACAGGCCGGGCGCCCCCGGGAACAGCGGTCTGGCGGGAAACCGCCGGTCCAGTTCCCGCAGGATCAGGCTGGTATCACAATAAACCTCGGCACCAATCTGCAGCACCGGCGTCTTGCGGTAACCGCCGGTCAGGGGCATCAGGTCAGGCTTGGGCATCACCATGGGTATATCCACTGAGTGCCAGGACAGCCCCTTCAGGCCCATGGCCAGCCTGGCTTTTTCCGCAAACGGGGAAGCGTCGAAGTGATGAAGGATCAATTCAGCCATGGGTTGGGTCTCTCAAGCAGGTCCGTCTGCCACGCAGGCTAACAGCCCCCATATAAAAAAAACAGTCTTGACTGTTTATTTTTTGTTGCACGCCTCCTATACTGGTGCCCAGATCATCATGCGAGGGTATGGAGGGCTGCGCCGGATTCGGCTGCAAACCCCTGCAGAACAACGACTTGGCCAGCAAACGAGCAGAATCCATGAGTTTCACCCAGGCACCACCCAAGTGGGGCATGAGTGATCGTGAACTGGCCGAATACCCCCTGGTTTACCGGGAAGATCTGTTCGCGGGCAAGACGGTTCTGATCTCCGGCGGCGGCTCCGGTATGGGCAAAGCGATGACTTTTCTGTTTGCCCGGCTTGGCGCCCAGGTGGTGATCTGTGCCCGCAACGAAGAGCGGCTGGCGTCTACCCAGTCCGCCGTCGAGGAACACCTGGGCCGCCAGATCGACTACGTTCCCATGACCATCCGGGACCCGGAAGCGGTGCAGGGGCTGATGGAGCGCATCTGGAGTGATCACGGCGGGGCTGACTTTCTGGTCAACAACGCCGGAGGCCAGTTTCCGCAGCCCGCCCTGGACTACTCGGTCAAAGGCTGGAACGCCGTCATTGACACCAATCTGAATGGCACCTGGTACATGATGCAGGCCATGGCGCGACGCTGGCGGGACGACGGCACGGCGGGCAGCATCGTCAACATCGTCGCCAACGTGACCCGGGGCATGCCCCAGGTGGCTCACACCTGCGCCGCCCGCGCGGGAGTCATCTACCTGACCAAGTCCGTGTCCACCGAGTGGGCACCCCTGGGCATCCGGGTCAACTGTGTGTCCCCGGGCGCCATCGACACCGAGGGACTGAACGTCTACGAACCCAAGGCTGCCCTGCGCTTCAAGGACTCAAACCCCCTGCGTACCTTTGGCGACGCCTACGACATCGCCCAGGCCGTAGCCTACCTGTGCGCCCCCTGCGGGAAATTCATCACCGGCGAGGTGGTGACCGTGGACGGCGGCAACAACCAGTGGGGCGACACCTGGCCCGGCGGCGTCCCGGAAGAGTTTAAAGTAGACTTTGGCTGATCTGACCATCGGACAAACCCTATGAACTACCACTACCTGGAAGGCACCGTCATCAATCCGGACGCACCGGAGGACTCGCTGGAATCCAAGGTTCCCTACGTGGACAACGGTACCGAGCGTTTCGACCCCCGGCGTTACTACTGCAAGGATTTCATGCAGCAGGAATGGGAGCATCTGTGGACCCGGGTGTGGCAGATCGCCGGCGTGGAATCGGATATCCCGGAAGCCGGCGACTACATGGTTTACCGGATCCTGCGCGAGAATATCCTGGTGGTGCGCCAGGACGACGGCACGGTGCGGGCCTTCTACAACGTCTGCCCCCACCGGGGTAACCGCCTGGTGCACAACGACCGCGGGTCGGTCGCCGCTTTCACCTGTTCCTTTCACTCCTGGCGATTCGGCATCTGCGGCAAGCTGCAGAGCATCACCGACGAAGAAACCTTCCGCAAGGAAGTCGTGTGCCACCGCCCCGATATGAAAGAGGTCCGCTGCGAGACCAGGGCCGGCATCGTGTTCATCAACCTGGACCCCGAAGCGCCGCCCCTGGAAGAACGCATCGGGCTGCCCGAGGGTTACCTGGAGAACTACCACCTCGACAGGATGCACGTGGTGCGCCACGTGGTCAGCGAATGGGGCGCCAACTGGAAAACCGGGGTGGACGCCTTCTACGAGACTTACCATCTGCACGCAGTGCACCCGGAAACCCAAACGGTCATGGGTGACCTCAATACCCAGTACGACCTGTACCCCTTCGGTGCCAGCCGCATGATTGTGCCCCTGTGTGAGAAGAGCTCCCGGGTTGAAGACCAGGACAGCGTCGACGCCGGGCTGCAGTTCATGATGCAGGACGCAGGCATGGACCCGGAACAATACACCGGCGACGCCCGCGGCGTGCGCAAGGCGGTCCAGGCATCGAAGCGGCGGCGCGCCGAGGACATCGGCCTGGATTACTCGGACCTGGTGGACGGCCAGCTCACCGACAGCTGGGCCACCGGCGTCTTCCCCAACGTCCAGATCGGCCTGCACCCCGAAGGCGCATTCCTGATGCGCTTCCGGCCCCACCCCACCGACCCGGAACGTTTCTTCTACGACACCATGACCCTGTTCCGACCGGCGGATGACCCGAACTACAAGGCGCCGGACTGGATGGGTATCCCGGAAGGCACCGACCTCACCGGCGAAATCCGCCCGGAGACCGAATACATCCCCCTGGGCGAGCCCCCCAACCTGGGCCTGGTGCTGGACCAGGATTCAGAGCTTCTGCCGGTCCTGCAGAACGGCATCCGGTCAAGGGGCTTCGACGGCCCACTGTGGAGCGAACAGGAGCAGCGGTTGAGGCATTTTCACACCGAACTTGATCGATACATCAGCGGCGAGCGCTGATAGGGAACGCACCTTCGGCGCTGGGGAACGGCCGCGATGCGGCCTGGGAAACGCACCCTGCGGGTGCTGGGGAACGCGCGCTTCGCGCGCTGGGAAAAGCCCCGCCACGCCTGAAGTTCAGCATGTTTTCTTGATCATCCTCCCGAGGGTTGGAATCTCGGAGTCAGCGATGCGAAGCGAGCTCTCGCACATCCCCAGCGCGCACAGCGCGCGTTCCCCAGGCCCCGCAGGGGCCGTTTCCTAGCATCCGCAGGATGCGTTCTCCAGCTCGCGCAGCGAGCGTTCCCTAATGCGCTATCAACGCCCCCCCATCCAGCGGAATCACCGCTCCGGCCACATACGCCCCCGCCCTGGATGCTAAAAAAATCACCATCCCCGCCACGTCGTCCGGGGCGCCAGGCCTTCCTGCCGGGATGTGGCTGACCACCTGTTCCATCACGGCCTCGTTTTCCAGCATGAACTGGGTCATGTTGGACGGGAACAGCCCGGGGGCGATGGCGTTGACGTGGATCTTGCGGGGCGTCAGGTCACGGGCCAGGACGCGGCTCAAGTGATGGATGGCGGCCTTGGTGGCGGCGTAGGAATAGGCGGTCAGCACGTCAGTCTGGAAACCGTAGATGGAGCCGATATTGATCACGCTGGCCGGCGCGTCGCGATCGGCGGCGGCCTGCAGCAGGGGCAGCAGGCGCTGGATCAGCATGAAGGGCCCCTGCACGTTGATGGCGTTGAGCGCGCCCCAGGCGTCGTCGGGAAACTTCTCCAGGGGTTTGCCCCAGGTCGCGCCGGCGTTGTTGACCAGGATGTCCAGCCGATCCAGGTGTTCATTCAGCGCCCCGGCCAGGGCGTCGACACCCTCCGGTGAGCCTACGTCAGCCTGGACGCCGACACAGTCGCCGTATTCAGATAACCGCGCCGCGGCATCGTCCAGCTTATCCTGGTTTCGCGCCGCGATGGTGACGCTGGCGCCAGCCTTGACCAGGCCACTGGCGATCATGAATCCGATGCCGCCGCTGCCGCCCGTCACCAGGGCGGTTTTTCCTTTTACCGAGAAGAGATCGTCGAGGTTGGCTTCACCGGGCATGGGATTACTCCAAAACGGACAGCTTACGATATTTGTTGGAGAAAACAGCCACCCCAGGCCGCGTCAGCGGCCGTTTCCCAGCGTCCGCAGGACGCGTTCCCCAGCTCGCGCAGAGCGCCCCTAGCGTGCGTAGCACGCGCTCTCAAGGCCGCGAAGCGGCCGCCCCCCAGCGCCCGCAGGGCGCGTTCCCTCACAAGTCAAAAATTAACGATAGCCCCACCATCAACATTAAGCCCCGTCCCGGACACAAACCGCGCCTCCTCCGACAACAGGAACATCGCCGCCGCAGCCACTTCCTCGGCTTCACCCAGCCGCCCGATGGGCGCTTTGTTCTCCCAGTAGGCCTTGAACTCCGGGTCTTCCATGAATGGCTCGGACATGCGGGTGATGATGGAACCGGGCTGGAGGTAGTTGACGGTGATGCCGAACCGCCCCAGGTCCACGGCCATCCCTTTGGTCAGGCCGGCCACTGCGTGTTTCGAGGCGCCATAGATGGACAGATTGGGCCCCGCCATGTCGGACATGATGGAACCCAGGTTGACGATTCGGGGCGCGTCGCTTTGTTTCAGGTAGGGGACCGCCGCCCGGGACAGCCTGAAGATGGAGCGAACGTTGACCCCCATGATCAGGTCCCATTGCTCGTCGGTGAGCTCTTCAAACGGACCGCCAATGGCGATGCCGGCGTTGTTGACCAGGAAATCGATCCCACCGTAAGTCTCCACGGCCGTTTCGACGATCTGCTCCGGCGCCTCGTCGTCCGCCACGTCGGTGGCCAGGCAGGTCACGTTGTTCCGCCCTTCAAAATGCTGCAGCAGGTCCTGCTCAGCCAGGTCGACCGCCACGACCCGGCCTCCTGCAGCAAGCAGGGCGTCTGAAATAGCGCGACCGATGCCGTTGGCGGCACCGGTCACGATGGCATTGCGGTCGGAGAATCCGGACATCGGCTGGCAAGCCTGGATAAGGGGGTTATTGTCGCGGACGCCCTGTATCAGCAACGCCCGCGCTTATTGTTGTTCAGTCGCCCCAGCGGAAGCCGGCTTCGATGCCGACCTGGCGCGGAGGACCGTAGTTGGAGAAGGTCCACAGCACGCCCACCGCCTGGGAGGCTGTCTTGTAACGATCGTCGGTCAGGTTCTTGCCGAACAGCGACAGCCAGTAGCGCTCATCACTGGAGGTCCAGGTCACGCTGGCGTTCAGGATGGTGCGCTTTTCCAGGATCGTGTCGAACTCGGAACCGATGTCGTCGTTGTAGTAGTAGGTGTTTTCGTCTTCGTAATTGAAGTTGGCATTCCAACGCAGCATGCCGGAGGTGATCTCCTGCATGTAGGTCAGGTCGATGCCTGCGGTTACGTCTGGTGCGCGCACCACTTCGCGGCCGGAGAAATCCTCCAGCTGGCCGTCCAGGTTGCGGTCCAGCACAAAGCGGTCGTACTCGGCATCCAGGAAGCCGGCGTTGGCCCGCAGGGTCAGGTCGTCCGACAGCAGCGCGGTCAGCTCCAGCTCCAGGCCCTTGGCGTTGACGTCGGCCGCGTTGAAGGTCCGGGTCTCCTGGAAGGCGGTTCCTGGAACCGAGACCACCGTGCTGCGCTGGAAGTCCTCGTAGTCCACGTTGAACACCGTGGCGTTGAAGCGCACCCGATCGTCCATCAGGCTGGTCTTGATGCCGAGCTCAAAGTTGTCAGCAAACTCGGGATCGTAAGACGCCACCGGGAAGTTGCTGAACCCGCCGGAACCGGCCTGGTCGTTGTAGCCGCCGCTCTTGAACCCTCGTGAAAAAGTGAAGTAGCCGAAAACGTCGTCATTAAACTGGTAAGACGCCGTGGCGCGATAGGTGGGCTCATCCCAGGACTCGCTGTCGCGCTGGACGAAGTCCGAAGCGAGGCTGAAATCCTGGCCGTCCAGGGGCTCGTTGAACTGGCCGCCGGGGAAGATCAGCAGCGCCGGCAGGCCTTCCCGGGCGATGTAGTCCTTTTCTTCGTCAGTCCAGCGGACGCCGAAACCGAGGGTGAACCGGTCGTTGACCTCGTAGTTCAGATCTCCGAAAAATGCGACGGAGTCGGAGTCCTGGCGGTTACACAGCAGCAGCGGGTTTTCGTTGTCCAGCACGCCCGGCACCGCGGAGCCGAAGAATTCCAGCAGGCCCAGCTGCTGCAGCACGCAGAACTCCACGTCGTTGGTCTGGTAGAAGGCCCCGGCCACGTAGTTCAGGGGGCCGGACTTGTTGGACGCTATGCGTCCTTCCAGCTGAAACGTTTCGCGGTTGTCGTCACGACTGGCGGAAAAAAAGCTTTCGTAAGGGGTGCCCAGGTATTCGTTGGGCAGGCGCGACTCCTGATCACGGTATCCCACCAGGCCATACAGGGTGTGCTCGTCCAGCTCGTATTCCAGATTCAGGTAGGCGCCGAACACGTCGACTTCCTGGTCGTCGTTCAAGCCAACCACGGCACTGTTGTGGATTCCGGCCTGGTCCAGGGGATCACCCGAGGTCACGCCGGGGAAGCCAAACAGGGTGGCGAGCTGGCCCGCTCCGGCGGGAGTGTCGTTGATTACCGGCACCGGGGCACTGCGATCCTGGATGAATTCCAGCTGACCCAGGATCTCGAGATTGTCGTTGGGGGTCCACAGCAGCTTGGCGCGCCCGGAGAATACGTCCTTGCCGCCCAGGTCACGGCCGTCACCGGCAACGGTTTCGCCGCTGCGGTCCACCAGGCCGGTACCGAACACGTCGGTGGGGGTGTCCACCTTGCCATTCTCGTAATAGCCGTCGCTGTTCTGGTAGATGCCGGCGAAGCGGAAGGCCAGGGTATCGCTCAGCGGGGTATTGGCTGAGAACTTGATCTTGGCGTCGTTGAACTCACCGTACTGGATGCTGCCCTCCACCTCGGTGTTTTCCAGGTCGGGCCGCTTGGTGCGGACCACGACCGCGCCGGCGGTGGTGTTCTTGCCGAACAGAGTACCCTGGGGGCCGCGCAGGACTTCCACCGACTCGATGTCGAAGGGCTCCAGCAGCTGGGTCTGGACATGGGGCACCACGAAATCATCGACAATGACGCCAACCTTGGGGTCGAAATATACAATGATGTCGGTCTCACCGGCACCGCGCATGGCGAAAGACGCCGCGTTGAAGCCGGTCACCGTGGCGGCGGAAAAGTTGGGAACGTAGGTCGCGATTTCGCCGATGTCCTGGGCGAAGAGCTTGTCGAAGTCATCGCCGCCAACCACGGAAACCGAGACCGGCGTGGTCTGGATATCGGTTTCGGCACGGCGGGAAACGGTGACCACCACTTCTTCCAGTCCTTCCTGGGCAAAACCGGTGGTCGGCACGGTCAGGGTTGCTGCTCCGGCCGTGGCCAAGGCCAGGCTGATGCCAAGAGAAGTACTGCGAAGCTTGAGTTTCTGATGCATTGATTGGCCCTCCGCCCCTTCAATGGGGGTGCTTATGGGGGCCGATGCTCTGCCATTTAGAGAAAAAAGTCAAGCATGTCTGTTTTTTTTATCGGGACAAATACCCCGGGCAACCCGGTGACCGGGGACTTCAGGTGAAGCTGCAGTATTCCTCCCGCTCCACCAGGTCCAGTACGAAGGACAGCTTGGCCATGCCCGAGATCACTGCCGTTACCACCCCCAGCTCGCAGATTTCAGCGTCGCTGTAGTGCTGTTTCATCCGGGCCAGCAGTTCCGAGGAGACCGTGTCGGTCATGTTGCCCAGGGTCATCAACTGGGTGAATTCGATGACCACCCGGTCCTGCTCGGGGAATACCCCCAGGTCCCCGGATTCCAGCGCCGCGATCTCGTCATCGGAGATTCCCGCCTCCCTGGCACCCGGCACGTTCTGCTTGTTGCAGGTGCGGCAGCCGTGCACCAGTGACAGCTTCAGCCGGGCCAGTTGCTTGGCCCGCTGGCTCAGCCGCCCGGCGAAGAAAATCTTGCTGTAGAACTCCCCCATGACGAAATTGAGCAGCTCCGGCGCATTGGCAAACACCTCCACAAAGGAGGCGTCACCGGTCAGCTTATTGAGCTGGGTCCAGGCAGCCTGCAGGTCTGGATGCATGTCTTCAACAGGAACGTGATAAAGCTCGGCAGCGGCGGTCACGGCGGCTCTCCTCTGGTGATCAACGGCTCTTCGTATACTATACCCAGCGCCAAAAACAAGAATCAGGAGACCCGCCTTGGCCCATTCCAGCGTTGATTTTCGGTTCCGTTCCCTGCCGTTTTTAATCACCTTCGGCCTTTGCCTGACCCTGCTGCTGAGCGGCTGCGACAGCTCAGACACCGGCACCGATCCTGCCCGGACGGAATCCGCGGACGCCACCGAGGAACCACTGTCGGGCGACCTGAAGGACGCCGAGATCCAGGCTCAGCTGCAGGGGTCCACCAGCTCCGGCGAGGAGAGCCCCGGCGCTTTGCTCTATGCCCGGGACTGCGCCAGCTGCCACGACACCAAGGTGGTCCGGGCCCCGGCCCGCAACCTGCTGCAGCTGCTGACCCCGGAAGCGATTCTTGGCTCACTGGAGTCTGGCGTCATGGCCCAGCAGGGCGCCAAACTGTCCGATCAGGAAAAACGCCAGGTGGTGGAATACCTGGTGGGAACGTCCCGGAGCGAGCCCGTGGTGCTGAAACGCTGCGAAGCTGATGAGGACTGGTTCGACTGGGCTCAGCGGCCTTTTGCCGACGGCTGGGGGCTGGACTACGCCAACACCCGCAGAGTACCGGACGCCAGCGGCGGCCTGAGCGCAGACCAGCTGCCCAGGCTGGAACTCAAGTGGGTGTTTGACTACCCCCGCGCCACCCGGGCCCGCTCCCATCCCAGCTTCGCCGGCGGCGGCCTGTATGTGGGCAGCCAGACCGGCACTGTGTACGCCCTGGACCAGGCCACCGGCTGCGTGCGCTGGACCTACGAAGCCGGCGCCGAGGTGCGCACCGGCATCAGCATCGCGGACTGGGCAGGCCAGGACGAGCCCCGGGCCGTCGGTTACTTCGCCGACCTGCTGGCGCGGACCCACGCGGTGGACCTGACCACCGGCAAGGGGTTATGGAAAACCGCCGTGGACGACCACCCCAACGCCACGGGCACCGCCCAGCCCGTCGTGTTCGAGAATCGGGTGTTCCAGCCCGTGTCCTCGCTGGAAGTGGTTCCTGCCGCCGACCCGGCCTACTCCTGCTGCTCCTTCCGCGGTGCCATCGTGACCCTTGCCGCCGACACCGGCGACATCGTGCGTACGACCTACACCATTCCCGAGGAGCCCAGCCAGGTCGCCACCAACAACGTGGGCACACCGGTGCTGGCGCCGTCCGGTGCGCCGGTATGGAACACCCCCGCCCTGGACGTGGAAAAACGTCGGCTGTACTTCGGCACCGGAGAAAACTACTCGTCCCCGGCGGACGGCAACAGCGACGCCATCATTGCCATGGACATCGACTCCGGCGACATCCTGTGGGTGACCCAGACCACCGCCGGGGATGCCTGGAACGTGGCCTGCATGGTGTTCATCGAGAACAAGACCAACTGCCCGGTGGAGGAAGGCCCGGACCTGGACTTCGGCGCGCCGCCCATCCTGGTGTCCTGGGAAGGCCGCCGTATCCTGGTGGCCGGCCAGAAGTCAGGCGAGGTATTCGGCATCAATCCTGACAGCGGCGAGATAATCTGGCGCAGCAAGCTGGGCCGCGGTGGCGTCCAGGGCGGCATTCACTTCGGCATGGCCGCCGACGGCAGGACCGTGTTCGTGCCTATGTCGGATTACACCGACGCCTCGCTGTCGGAAGAAGATGCCCGGCCCGGGATCTTCGCCGTTGATGCGTTTACCGGTGACCTGCAGTGGAGCCACCTGGCGGACAACGTCTGCGGCGACCGGGAGGATTGCGACCCCGGCATTTCCGCCGCCATCAGCGCCATCAGCGGCGCAACCGTCGCCGGACACATGGACGGCCGCCTGCGCGCCTACGCCGCCGACGATGGCCGGGTGCTGTGGGAGGTGGAAACCGACCGAACCTTCACCGGCCTGTCCGGCAACGAGGCCCGGGGCGGCTCATTCGGCGGCGGCACGGCGCCGGTGGCTTACCGAGGCATGCTGTACGCCAACTCGGGATACGGGCTGTACTTTCACCGCCCCGGCAACGTACTGCTGGCCTTCGGGCCAAGGCAGAATTCAGGTCCCTGAGGGTCGCGTGGCAGCTGGAATTCGCCGCCCCACTCGGCCGGGAGACGGGCATTGCCGGCCCGATTGGCTATCATGAGGTAGCGCCCACGTAACGGAGGCGTCCTCATGCCGACCTGTTTGCACCGCCTGCTTGCGCCATGCTTGCTGCTGGCTACGGCAGCAATTGCGCCCCTCCAAAGCCACGGAACACCTGGTGAGGCCGCAGCCCTTGGCGGCCTGGACCTGCATTTCAAAAACCCGGAAATTGACGAAATCATCGTCGCCTCGGGCACCTACGAGACGCCAGGTGACCTGGAAGTCATTGCCGAGACACTGTTTTCAATTGATCGGGATATTGTTTTCAGGGCCAAGGACCCGGAAAACCCACCGGTGTTCGTTGGGGGCGGTCGCGACAATCCGTTTCGCCTGTTCGACGTCCTGCCCAACGTGACCTTCAGAATCCAGAACATCGTGTTCCAGGATTTTTTTGTCAGCAGCAACGGCGCTGTTGTGTCCGCCGCGGATTCTGCCTTTGTGTCGCTGCTGGACGTCCAGGCCGAAAACAATGAGGCGGCGGAAGACGGCGGCGTTGTATTTGCCGTTGGTGGAGCGCTGACCGTTGAGCGGTCGACATTTCTGCGAAACCGGGCAAGACAGGGAAGCGTCACGTCGGCCAGCCGGACGCTGCTCAGATTTCTGCGCAACATAGTCGAAGACAACATAAGCACCGGAGGTAATGGCGCTGCAGTGCATCACGTGAGTGCCACCCAATCGGTGATCCTGAGAAACATTTTTCGCGGCAATCAGCACAACTTCAACTTCGCCAACCACATCTACGGCGGCGGCCAGACCGGGGCCTTTAAGGACCTGGGCACCATTGGACTGACCATCGACGGCAACGTGTTCATCACGCCACCTGGATTTGTCAGGGAAGTGGTCGTTCGGCATGCCGGCGGCACCGTTCAGATCAGCAATAACGTTTTCAAGAACGTGCCCCCGGATGGATCAGCTATAGACGTGGAGTCCGGCCGAACGGTGGAAGGTGGAGTGGTTCTCAGGGGAAACCTGTTTGACGTGGAGGGGCTTGTCCCTGCGCGCAAGGATCTTTGCCGCGATGTGTTTGGCGTCGGTCTGATCGTGTCAGAGGGTTACAACATCGCCGAGGATGCATCCTGCGCACTGGACGGGCCCGGCGACCTTCCCAACACGGATCCCCAGCTTCAGCAGGAAACCGAGGACGGCATCGTGGCGCTGCGCCCCAACAGCCCGGCCATCGATTCAGGTCTGGCTGACGCCATAGCCAACGTGCTGAGCCCCTGCAGCTACAAGGACATTCGAGGTCTGGGCCGTCCCCAGGATGGCAACGGCGACGGGCGTTTTGAATGTGACTCAGGGCCTTACGAGGTCCAGGGCGGTCCGGATATCGGGTCCGCCCAAAGCGCGGCTTATTTTGACCCCGCTCGCAGTGGTGAAGGCGTATTCGTGGAAATTCTCGGCGGAGGCCTGGCCTTCGTTGCCGTGTTCACCTATTCGGCGGACGGTCAGACCCCGGCCTGGTTTGTGGGTCTTGGTCAGGTCGTGGGCAATTCAGTCGTAGTGGACGAGGTGCTGCAGACCTCAGGCGGCGTGTTTGGTGCCGGATTCGCAGCCGCCAGCGTGGTGCGAACCGACGTTGGCGGCCTGTCGCTGGTATTTCCCAATTGCGAATCCACGGCCAGCCCGGGAGTCTTGAGTTTCGACTCAGAGCCCGACAGCGGCCTGGATGACCTGCTGGTCAGCGCCACCCGGCTGTCCACCATCCTGGATTGCTCGGGCCCGGTCGCCACCCGCTCGGGGCGGTCGGGGTCATTTTACGACCCCAACCGGGACGGTGAAGGGATCTTTGTACAGTGGCTGTCCAACGGCCAGGCCATCGTCATCTGGTACACCTACGACCCCCAGGGCAACCAGTTCTGGACCATCAGCGCAGACGTCCTGATCGACGGCAGCAGATTGACCGCCAACATGCTCTACCCGGCCGCAACCACCGGATTTGGCAGCAGCTTCGATCCCGCCGAAATAGACCTGCAGCCCTGGGGGTCGGTTACGCTCGAATACACGAGCTGCGACAACCTACAGTTTGGATTCAACTCAACGGTGCCGGGGTTTGGCAACGGCAGTTACAGCTATACCCGCCTGACCGGCCTGGCCGGCGCGGTCTGCGACCTGTGACCCGAGGCTATCCCTTCAGCAGGGCCCGGATCTGGCCTTCGAGGAACTCCAGCAGCTGGCCCTGGTCGTTGTCCCGGGGGTGCATCAGGTGGCTGATGGCAATCCCCTCCAGCAGCTTCTGACTGAGTGACAGGGCCAGGTTGAAGGCCTCTTCGTCGGTCCATTCGGGAAACACTTCCCGAGCCGTGAGGTACCACTCCTTGTCGAATTTCTGCTGGGCCGGGATCAGGATTTTGCGCAGTTCCTCGTCGTGTCGGGCCGCCACGGACAGCTCGAAGAATGCCACGAACAGCGGATGATTGACGTGTTCCCAGTAGGCATCCACCGCCATTTTGACCCGGTCGGTATCCTGGGGCAGTTCCCGGCCCGACCGGCGGAATGCGCGGATACGCTTTTCGTACAGGAAATCCACCGTAGCCTTGATGATGTCCAGCTTGGAGGGAAAGTGATGCAGGGTTGCCCCCCGGGACAGGCCCGCTTCCTTGGCGATCATCATGGTGGTGGTGTTGGCATAGCCGATTTTGACGATGCACTGCACCGCTGCGTCCAGGATCTGCTGACGGGTGCTGGAGCTTTTGTGGGCCTGCCAGCCTTTTTCTCCCGGGCCGGAGGGCAGGTTTTTTTCTTTTTTATTGGGCTTGGCCATCGGTTCTGGGCGTCCTCAACCCCATTGCTTTGCCGTTCAAACCGCCGGGATTGCCGCTGATTTTGCCGAGACTGTATCATGAAAAAAGCCGCATTCAGGAAATGTGAACAACAACTTCAACACGAGGGAATAGACCCATGGGTGACCGAGTCAAAGGAAAAGTCGCGCTGATTACCGGCGCCGCATCAGGCCTGGGAAAGGCCGATGCACTGGCGCTGGCCGAGGAAGGCGCCACGGTAATCCTGACCGATATCAACGAGGAAGCAGGGTCCGCGGCGGCGGCGGAAATTGCCGAGCAAACCGGTGCTACCACGGCGTTTTTCCAACAGGACGTTGGTGACGAAAACCGCTGGAACGAGATCATCAGCCAGGTCGAGTCGGACTACGGCGGACTGCACGTACTGGTCAACAATGCCGGCATCGTGATCTGCGCGTCACCCGAAGACACCAGCCTGGAACAATTCCAGCTGGCCAACCGGGTGATGAGCGAAAGTGTCTTCCTCGGCTGCCGCGCCGCCATCCCGCTGATGAACAAATCCGGGGGCGGCTCCATCATCAACATGTCCTCGGTGGCCTCACACCTGGGTTACCCGGTGTTCTTCGCCTACACCGCTGCCAAGGGAGCGGTGCGGGCCATGACCAAGTCTATTGCCGTTCACTGCCAGTGGAACGGGTACAACATCCGCTGCAACTCCGTGCACCCCAGCTCCATCGACACCCCCATGATCGACCAGGCCAATAAAGAGCTGGGCATCGAGCCGCCTGAGCCCGGCACCGACCCCGTAGGAATCGGGGAACCCAAAGACGTGGCCAACCTGGTCGTGTTCCTGGCCAGCGACGAGTCGCGCTTTATCAACGGCTCGGAGATCATGTTGGACAACTGCCTGACGATACAATAGGAGTCGTGGGGTCAGGAGTCGTGGGGTCAGAGTAAAGGGACAGAGTAAATCCGCATTTCGGATTTACTCTGTCCCTTTACTCTGACCCCAGGCTTCAGCCCACCGCCCCGGCGCTCCGCAGGGCCGCGATTTGGTCCTGGCTGAAGCCTAACTCCGCCATCACCTCGTCTGTGTGTTCCCCCACCAGTGGCGGGCGGTTCCGCACGTCGGGTCCTCCCAGGGTTCGCTGGAATGGCAGCCCGGCCACCGGCGCTGGTGCTGGGGCGCCGGGATAATCCACGGAACGCAGCAGGTCCAGGGCGGCTACCTGGGGATGGTCCAGGGCTTCCCGGGGGCTGAGCACGGGTCCCGCCGGAATTCCCGCCGCCGCCAGGGTTTCCAGCGCCTCCTCGGTACTGCGCCCGGCGCACCAGTCCACCATGGGTGCACAGATCTCATCCCGGTGATCACCCCGGTCCTGGTCCGTGGCAAAGCGTGGGTCATCGATCCATTCCTCCAGGTCCAGCAGGCGGGCCCAGCGTCGAAACACCGCATCTCCCGGGCAGTGCACCAGCACGTGGCCATCGCCCGTGGCAAAGACGTCAGACGGCGCCGAAGTCTGCACCCGGTTGCCCGTACCCACGCGGTCGATGCCAAGCACACCCTGCTCCACCAGGTGGGAATTGAACACCGACAGGGCGGTGCCCAGCAGCGTGCCGGACACCTGCTGTCCCTGGCCCGACTGATCCCGCTCGCGCAGGGCCGCCATCACTCCCAGCGCCGCCAGCACAGCCGAACAGTAGTCAACGTAGGGGGCTGCGGCCTTGGCCGGACCGCCGGGCGTCCCGGTGATGTACATGGCGCCGGACATGGCCTGGCCCACGCCGTCAAACCCGCCCCGATTCACCCAGGGCCCCTCCTCGCCGAACGCGGTGACGTTGGCCAGGATGATATCGGGTTTCAGTGCCTGCAGGCTGTCCAGGTCCAGGCCGAGTTTTTTCAGGGTCTGGGCGGGAAAATTCGCCACCACCACGTCCGCACTGCGCACCAGCCGCCGGGCGATGTCTTTGCCCTCGCCCGAGCGCAGGTCCAGGCAGACGCTGCGCTTGTTGCAGGCGGTCTGCAGGAACACCGCTCCTTCACCATCTTTCGTCACCGGCGCGATAGCCCGGTCCTCGGCCCCTCCGAGCCGCTCCACCCGGATCACGTCAGCGCCCATGTAGCCCAGCAGGGTGGCGCAATAGGGTCCCGCCACGTAGCGGCCAAAGTCCAGTACCCGAATGTCCGACAGTACGTCGTTCATGATTCGTCCCTCAAACTTCTGGCCGCAAGGGTACCCGCAATCAGCTGAGGGTTCATGCCTCGGCACGTCGACCCCGTTGACCGGGCTGCTACCCGTATCGGGGCCGACCGATCCTTGAATTCCATATATGGAAACAAACAGTTATGCGCCATAACTCGAACAATGATGCAGCGAGTTGCCAGTTGTTTGCATCTTCATCGCCGAAAATTGGCTAAGATGATCCCGTTGTTTTTGAGGAGGCAAATCCATGACCCTGCGAATTGCTGCTGCCCTGGTGGTAGCACTGGCGGCGACCCAGACTGCCGAGGCCCAGAGCCGGCAGAAACTGTTTATCAACCCCAACCAGGACAACCAGCAAATCCGCATCCTGGACGCGGTCTACGGCCAGGACCAGCGCATCTGCCGAGCCCTGGACGAGGTAACCCGGGCCTGCGACGGCAAGGACTACTGCGAAGTCATCGCCAGCAACGATCTCTGCGGCAATCCCTACAGCAACGTGGCCAAGCAGCTGTTCGTGGGTTACGACTGCGGCGACGGTCGGCGCTCCGTTACCGTGGACGAAGGCCAGGTAGCCCGGGTGTACTGCCGTGGCGGCGACGGCCGCCAGGCTGGTCCGGCGCCGGTTGACGCCAGGCCGGTCGCTCCCGATGGCTGGCGCAGAAACCTGTTGTACATCCAGGGCGCGGAGTACGGCTCGTCCGAACGGGTATGTGACGCCACACCGTCGTTCAACTACGCCTGCCAGGAGCAGTACGAGTGCACCGTGCGCATCGACAACAACCTGTGCGGCGACCCGGCCCGGGGCACGCGCAAGTCGGTGGAGGTTCGCTACTGGTGTAACGGCCGACTGCGGACCGAATCAGGCGACGAGGGATCCAACCTGCGGATTTTCTGCCAGTAAAGGTATCGACGGCCGGGCGTCATGCCCGGCCCGGATGATGCAAATGGGCCGGGTGATCAGACAATCCCGGCCAGCTTCAGCCCCACCACGCCCGCAACGATAATCAGCGTGACGGCGATGGCACTCTTGACCATGGGTGAGCTGGCTTCTTCGGCATCCTCGGGGATTGCCTTGGATTGAGCCGTCTTGGCGTCGTTGGCCGTCGGCGGATCCATACCCGGGGTCTGAACCAGGAACCGAACGGTATCGAGCTTGACCTCGTCCCCGGGCTTGAGCTCGGACTGGGTCACCCGCTTGCCGTTGACGAAGGTGCCGTTGGCTGAATCCAGGTCCTTGATGGTCAGTCCACCGGGGCCTACGGAAATCTCGGCGTGCCGGCGGGAAATCTCGTCCCCGGCCAGGCAGATGTCACAGTCCGCCTGGCGTCCGATGACGGCGCTGCCGTGCAGCGGGAAGCTTTTGCCGAAGGTGCTGCCAGAAACGCCCCGCAGCACGAACATGGGAATGGCCATGCGGACCTTGGTGGCCCCGGCGTCGTCAACCGCTGCCGGGGCGGCCGGCTGTTCCATGGAGGGGGCATCACCCGCCACCTGGCACTGGACGTTGGCAAACAGCAGCGCGTCACCGGTGGATATCGGAGTTCGTGCCGCGACCAGCGTGCCGTTGACCCGGGTGATGTTGGTAGCGTCATGCACGCCGATGCGGGCGCCGTTGGGCCCCAGCTCAATTTCGGCGTGCCTTGCCGCGATGCCGGGCACCTTGAGCACCACGTCGCAGTCGTCAGCGCTGCCGACCGTGTTATTTCCGGGCTTGAGTTGAACCTGGTCCGATTCGCCGTTTGGGAACACCAGCTTCATAAAGGCTTTCTCCTCCGATCTCGGGGGAAAGTTTACTCGACGGCGCCTGCCCCATCCAGCGTCAATCGCCGGCCACGGGCTGGCCCATCTCCCGCACCAGCCGGAAGCCCACCGAGGTGAATCGCTGTTCCCCGTTGAAAGACCGTTCCAGGTTGTCCACGTCCTTGGCGGAACTGTCCAGCCAGGCGGTACCCATCACGGCCCGGCCGCGGCAGCGCTGGTTATTGCCTTTGGTGCAGTCGGCAGCCCACTCACGCACGTTGCCGCTGACGTCGAAGGCGCCCTGCTCTGAGCTGGCGAAACTGCCGGCGGGGGCGCTGAAGGAGAATCCGTCGTCACAGTCCAGCACGTTGCGCTTCCTCTGCGCGTCGCGCAACGCCGCGTCGCCGTGGTTTGCCGAACACTGGTCGGGCTCAGCCAGCAGCAGGTTCCACTCGGCCTGGGTGGGGAGACGATAGACAAAGCCGGTCTCGGCGGTTAGCCAGTCAGCGTAGGCCGTGGCGTCTGCCCAACTGACGCACACCACCGGGTGAGTTCCGGTCTGGTCGAACCCGGGGTTCTCCCAGGTGCGCTTGCGGCTGGCCCGGAACATGGACTCCATGTGGCGGCAGGAACCGGTCTTGGCGTCGGAGCCGGCGGTCTCACGGAACAGGCGGAACTGGTCCACCGTGACCTCGGTGACGCCAAAGGCCAGCCCTGCCTCCTCCACCACCACCATGTCCGGCCCGCTGTTGCCGTTGGCCAACGGATCGCTGAGGACCTGGGGTCCCATGGGCACGGCCTCAGGCCAGAGATTGGCCAGGGCCTGGGACGCGGTTTCGTCGCCCGGCCTGAACAACAGGGCGCCGGAGTAGGCTTCCTCGGCAGCGTTAAGATCACCGGCCGCGCGTTCCCGTTCGGCCCGAGCCAGGGCCGAGTCATAACCCAGGGGCAGGATGCTTTTGAGCCCGGCGTCCATCTCGGCCTCGATACCCGCGCTGGTGGCAACCCTCCGGCCCCGCCGCACCAGGCTCATGGCGCTGGAGTAGCGCCCCCCGGAGATGGCAGTCCGCGACAGGCTGACGTAACGCTCAACAATACGAACCATGCCTTCCCGGGCCTGCATGTTGTCGGGATCCAGCAGCATGACCGCCTCGAACCGTTCGAAGGCATTGTCCCGGGGTGGCGTAGTGAGCTCGTTGTCTTCCAGGAAACGGTTGGCGTCGGCCAGCAGGTCCAGGATTCGCTGGCGGAACTGGCGTGTCATGGCGGCTTCAACTTCCGCGTCGGTGATGCTGTCGGCGTCCGGGTCCAGATTTACCAGCACAGGCTCATCGGGCTCTACCGACGCGATGATTTCCATGGGCTCTTCCGCTTCCGGGTCTTCCACAATGCGGAGCTCGGGGGGCGGGAGTTCGGGAAGCTGCACCACGGGTTCGGGATCTTCTGCAACCGGCCGCTGGGTCCACCAGCCGCCGGCCATGGCCAGCACCACCACCAGGGCCGCGCCGCCGAGCCACAGCGGCAGGCGCCCACCGGTCAGATCCGACAGCCAGGCGATGCCCCAGCGTAACGCCGTTCCCAGACCCCTAAGCCAATCCAGGGGATTGGTGCCCATCGCCAGACCGAGCCATTTCAGGCGGTCCATGGGCGTTTCCAGCTGGTTCGGTGCCGGCGGCGGCTGTACCGGCATCACCTGGGTCGCGTCGGGCTCGGCTGAATCCTCTTCCCAGGTCTCCGCCGCCGGCTCGACCGCCTCGTCGGGAGCGGCGGGCGTACGCCGGCCGGCACCGGTCAGCCGGGTCAGGAAACCCTGCAGTACGGCGCTGACCTCCTCCATGGACTGGTAGCGATCCGCCGGGTCTTTGGCCATGCAGCCTTCCACAAAGGTCTGCCAGCGCTTCAATCGCTCGGGCAATTCCGGCACCGGGTCGTATACGTGGGCATAAGCCACCGAGAAACTGTCATCCCCGTGGTAGGGCGGCTCGCCGGTCAGTGCTTCAAATGTGACCGCCCCAAGGCTGTAGATATCGGAACGAAAATCCACCCGCCGGCCACGGGCCTGTTCCGGGCTCATGTACTGGCTGGTGCCCAGGCTCAGCCCGGTGGCGGTCATGCGGGTGGATTCCGATACCACCCGTGCAATGCCGAAATCCGTCAGGACCGGGCACTCCTCACGATCGAACAGCACATTGCCGGGGGTGACGTCCCGGTGCACGAAGCCCCGCTTGTGGGCGTGGGAAAGGGCACCGCAGATACCCGTCAGCACCCGGATCAGCTCCTTCTCGTCAACGCCCTTCTGGATCCGCTCGCTGAGATCCCCACCCGGGCAGTACTGCATGGCAAAGTAATGCAGGTGCTCCTCGGTGACGCCGACGTCGTGGATGGATACGATGTTGGGATGGTTCAGCTCGGCGATGGTGCGGGCCTCGCCGATGAAGCGCTTGGCGAAGTTGCGGTCCGCCGCCAGGGCCGGCGCCATGACTTTCATGGCCACCTCCCGCTGCAGCGACTCCTGCACGGCCAGGTAAACCGTGGCCATGCCGCCCACGCCGAGCTTTTTCTTCAATGTATACCCGGGAATCCGGATCATACTCACCCCGTTTCGAGAAGCCGTTGCCGCCCGAAAGCCCCGTTCCTTCGCATTGACTCCCGCCATTTTACCCAAGAAAGCGCGGGGCCGTGTCGTTGAACCTGATCAGCCAGGTCGGCCCCCGTCCGGGCGTGGAAAAGCCTTGGGAACAGTTTTTTCATTTCGTTCAGACGTTTACAGCATGAACCACCTGGCGCATCCTCGCTACAAAACTTGTGTTACATACCGATCGCCCGCAGTTCTGAGCGATGCGGGGACAGTTTACTTAATTCGTGCGAGCACGAATTAAGTAAACTGTCCCCAGATTCCAAAGGCTAGCGATTTGCCGGGGAAAACCAAAGGAACATGATCACGTTTGTGCTGCTCGTGCTGCTGCTGGCCGCCGCCTGGCTGTGGATGGACACCACCAGCGCCCGTGACCTGGCCCGGGCCCGTGCCGGCAAGGCCTGCGCCGACCTGGGCGTCCAGCTGCTGGACCAGACCGTGGCCCTGGCCAGCACCCGCATCGCCCGCAACCAGGGCCAGAACCTGGTGCTGGACCGGGTTTTTCGGTTTGAGTTCAGCGAATCCGGTTCAGAGCGGTTTCCGGGGGAGATTCAGGTGGTTGGGGGGCTGGCTGGGTGGATTACTCTGGAAGGGGAGCGTGTGGGGCGGGTGCATTTGGAGTAAGCGCGCTTCGCGCGCAGGTAACGGCCGCTGCGCGGCCTGGGGAACGTGCCCTGCGGGCACTGGGAAACGCTCGCTTCGCAAGCTGGGGAACGCGCGCTTCGCGCGCTAGGAATACAGGCCACCGCGCCGAACAAACCAGCGAGAATTCAATCAATGGAAGTTGAAGGCCGAGGGACCGAGGTTTTCCCCCAGCGCGCGAAGCGCGCGTTCCCCAGGCCGCATAGCGGCCGTTCCCCAGCTCGCGCAGCGAGCGTTTCCTAGCGTCTGCAGGACGCGTTCCCTGTAATCTACTTAACCACCCGCAACCCGGGCCTGGAGGACTCCGCGCTGTCTTCGTCTTCCCCATTCTCCGGCGGAAACATCATGCCCTGGCTGTTTTCCCGGGCATAAAGGGCCATGACGGACATGACGGGGAGGACCACGGACTGGCTGATGCCCTGGAAGCGGGCTTCAAACTCGATGCGGTTGTTTCCCAGCACCAGATGTTTGACCGCCGTTGGGCCGATGTTGAGGGTGACTTTGCCGTCGTTGACCGCTGAATTTGGCACCATGACCCCTTCGACCTCAGCGTCCACCAGGATGTGGGGGGTGAGGTTGTTATCGGTGATCCAGTCGTACAGGGCGCGGATCAGGTAGGGTCTGCTGGGCGTCATATCCAGGGCGTTTACTCCATTTATTCTCGCATCTGGAGCTCATCCTCGGACAGGCTGGCCTGAAAGGATTCCCGCTCAAAAATGCGTTCGGCGTACTTCTTAACGGCCGCCGCTTGTCTGGGTAGTTTAACTCCATACAGCTCCAACCGCCACAACAGGGGGGCGATGGCGCAGTCCACCAGGGTGAGTTCGTCGTTCAGAAAGTAGGGAGCAGCGGAGAATACGTCGTTGGAGGCCACCAGGTCCTCGGTGAGGCGTTTGCGGGCCGATTCGGTCCTGCGCTTGTCATTGGTTTCCAGCGCAGCGACCAGGGGATACCAGTCCTTCATCAGGCGATACATCGCCAGCCGCAGGCGGGCCCGGGATACGGGATCCACCGGCATCAGCGGCGGATGGGGATAGCGCTCGTCCAGGTATTCAGTAATGACCCCGCCGTCGTACAGGACCAGTTCCCGATCCAGCAGGGTGGGAATGGACTGGTCCGGGTTGAGGTCAATCAGGTCCTCAGGCGGGTTGGCCGGGTCAACATCTACGACTTCCACGTTGATTCCCTTCTCCGCCAGCACAAACCGGACACGGTGGCTTTGCACCGTGGTGGGTGAAGAAAACAACGCCATGACGGATCTTCCGCGGGCGGTTAGGGCCAAAACAACTCTCCTGTCAGTGCGGCGGGCCGAATTCGGTACGCCATTGATGCGTCTTGATTAGTTATCGCGACTTTCAATCAGTGGACGTCGCGCCAGAACTCCAGCTTCAGCAGGTAGGCCAGGAAGGTGAACAGGGCCAGGTACAGCAATACCCAGACACCCATGGACTCACGCTTCAGCTTGGCCGGCTCGGACTGGTACTCCAGGTAAGTCACCAGGTCCCGGATGGTCCGATCGTACTCGGCCTCGGTCTGGGCGCCGGGTGTCGCCAGCTTGAGGTCCACCAGCACCTCTTTAGACACTCCGGTTTCGTCGGTTTGCGTCTCGAACACCGGTTCCTGGATACCCTGGAGCTGCCACAGCACGTGGGGCATGGAGGCGTTGGCCAGGACCGTGTTGTTCCAGCCGATGGGCCGATTCGGATCTACGTAGAACGACCGCAGGTAGGTGTAAAGCCAATCCACGCCCCGGGACCGGGCAATAACCGACAGGTCTGGTGCCGGCGCACCAAACCAGACCGTCGCGTCAGCCGGGTCCATGGTCGACACCATGGGTTCCCCGATCTTGGCGCCGGTCAGGATCAGGTTCCGCTCCACCTGCTCTTCGGTCAGCTCCAGGTCCTCGGCCAGGCGGCTGTACAGCATGTACTCGGCCGAGTGGCATCCCTGGCAGTAGTTGACGTACAGGGCGGCTCCACGCTGGATTGAGGCCATATTGCCCAGGTCGGTCTGGGCCTGGTCCAGGGGTACCTTGGCGCCAGCCGCCAGGGCTGTACCGCTGATCAGCAGCAGAACGGCGGTCAGGGTCGATCGGGGGGCAATTCTTTTCATTCTGTCACCCGTTCCGGTACCGGTTTGGTTTTGTCGATGGCGCTCCACCAGGGCATGGTCAGGAAGAACGCGAAGTAAAACACGGTGAAGATCCGCGCCATCAGCGTCTGGGTGGTGCTGCCGGACTGGGCGCCCAGCCAGCCAAGGATCAGGAACGACACTACGAACAGCGCCAGCATGGTCTTGGAAATCCAGCCCTTGTAGCGGATGGAACGCACCTTCGAGCGGTCCAGCCAGGGCAGGAAGAACAGGATGACCACCGCAGCGCCCATGACAATCACGCCAAACAGCTTGTCGGGAATGGCCCGCAACATGGCGTAATACGGGGTGAAGTACCAGACCGGCTTGATGTGCTCCGGCGTCACCAGGGGGTTGGCCGGTACGAAGTTATCGTGTTCCAGGAACCAGCCGCCCATTTCCGGGGCAAAGAATATGATGAAGGCAAAGATCAGGCCGAAGAAGCCCACGCCCACCAGATCCTTGACGGTGTAGTAGGGATGGAAGGCGATGCCGTCCAGAGGCTTGCCCTTCTCGTCCTTGTGCTTCTTGATGTCCACGCCGTCGGGGTTGTTGGAACCCACCTCGTGCAGGGCCGCCAGGTGCAGCACCACCAGAGCCACCAGGGCCAGGGGCAGGGCCACTACATGCAGGGCGAAGAAGCGATTCAGGGTGGCGTCGGACACCAGGTAGTCTCCGCGGATCCACTCGGTCAGGCCCTCACCGATGACGGGGATAGCCCCGAACAGCGAGATGATCACCTGGGCACCCCAGTAAGACATCTGGCCCCATGGCAGCACATAACCCATGAAGGCTTCGGCCATCAGCACCAGGAAGATCAGCATGCCGAAAATCCAGATCAGCTCCCGCGGCGCGCGGTAGGAACCGTAAATGAGTGCGCGGAACATGTGCAGGTAGACCACCACGAAAAAGGCCGAGGCGCCGGTGGAATGCATGTAGCGCACCAGCCAGCCCCAGGGCACATCGCGCATGATGTACTCCACCGAAGCGAAGGCCTCGTTGGCGTCGGGCTTGTAATGCATGGTCAGCCAGATGCCGGTCAACAGCTGGTTGACCAGCACCAGCAGGGCCAGTGAGCCGAAGAAGTACCACATGTTGAAGTTCTTCGGCGCCCAGTACTCACCCAGGTGCTTGTTCCAGAAACTGATCACCGGCAGGCGCTGGTCGGTCCAGTGCAGCAGCCCGGTGGCAGTTCGCATGATGGGTCCTTGGGGTTGTTTCATGAGACGGCTCCTTCCGGTCCAATTCCAACCACGATCCTTGTGGCGTCAACAAAGGTGTACGGAGGCACGCGCAGGTTCGAGGGCGCGGGCACGCCGCCATAAACCCGGCCGGCCATGTCAAAGCGGCTGTTGTGGCAGGGGCAGAAGAAACCGCCCTTCCAGTCCGCGTCAAACGGCTGAGGCTCCACTTCCGGCACGTACTTGGGCGAGCAGCCCAGGTGGGTGCAGATGCCAATCAGCACCAGCAGGTCAGGCTGTACCGACCGGTACTCGTTCTGGGCGTATCCCGGCTGCTGCTCGGTGTTGTCGGAATCGGGATCACGCAGGTTTTCCCGAAGTCCCGGGAGCGCATCCAGCATCTCCTGGGTGCGGCGCACAACCCAGATCGGCTGGCCGCGCCATTCAGCCTGGAGCATCTGTCCCGGCTCGAGTTTATCGATCACAACCTCAATGGGTGCACCTGCGGCCCGGGCTCGGGCGCTGGGCTGCCACATTTGCAGGAACGGCACGGCGGCTCCGACCACTCCAAGGCCTCCGACCACGGATACGGTACCCGTGAGTAAGCGGCGCCGGCCTTTATTTACGCCATCGCTAGACATGAAATTCTCCAGACAAGAACGACTCTTTTCTTGGTGTTTTGGGGGGGTTTACGTAAACACCGGGATTTTACAGGGGTTCGTCCGGACAAGTCCATGCCGGCCCCGCCAAACTGCGGCAAATCCCGATATCCATAGCGCCTGTGCCAGGACGGCAGCGAAGCTTGTGACGAAAACATCCCTTTAACACCACAAAGCGTAGACTTAACAAATAGATACTTATCGCCTATGCGGTCCCGGTGAGCCCTGGACTACAATAGGACGAAGAGTATGTGGTTACTGTGCAGACGTTTTTCAACATCGCTGGCTTTCTGATCAAGTCCATTATCGTGGGGCTTGCGGCGGCGGCTGTGGCCATTCTGATCACGTCCCGCAGCGGCTCGGTGCCGGACAGCAGCCCGTCCGCCTACACCGTGGACACCCTGCGGGCCAGTTTTGCCAGCGCGGTGGAGCGCACGGCCCCGGCGGTGGTGAGCATCCTCGTGGACCGCGTTGCCTACACCCGTGATCTGCAGGTGGAGCGAGACATCCGGAGCCAGTCCTTCACCGGGCGGGCCCGGCTGTCCGAACCCCGGCTGATCAGGCGCAAGGGCCTGGGTTCCGGCGTCATCGTCCGGCCCGACGGCTACATCGTGACCAACAACCACGTGATTGCCGACGCCCGGAACATCCAGGTGGCTCTGTGGAACGGGGACATCGTCCTGGCCGAGGTGGTGGGCACCGACTGGGAAACCGACCTGGCCGTGCTGAAAATCGACGTGGACGAGGACCTGCCCACGGTGCAGAGCAGCTCGGAGCAGCCGCTGCGGGTGGGTGACGTGGTGCTGGCCATCGGCAACCCCCTCGGGCTGGGCAAAACCGTCACCATGGGAATTGTCAGCGCCACCGGGCGCTCCAAGCTGGGCATCAGCATCTACCAGCGCCTGATCCAGACCGACGCCGCCATCAACCAGGGTAACTCCGGCGGCGCCCTGGTCTCCTCCGACGGCCAGCTGGTGGGCATCAACGCCCGGCTGCTGAGCGACCAGACCGTGGAAGGCATCGGCTTCGCCATACCCATGGACACCGTTGAAAAGGTCATGGAGTCCATCATCACCCACGGTAAGGTCCGCCGCGGCTGGCTGGGCATCGAAATGGACGACGGCAGCGACCACCCCACGGTCTCAGCCCGGACCAGCGGCGGCCCCGGTGTCGTGATCAGCCAGGTCTACCCCAACACCCCCGGCGACTGGGCCGGCCTGCAGCCCGGCGACTACGTCACCCAGTTCGACCACCGGGCCATTCCCGACCTGGAAACCATGTACGAAATGATCGCCGACTCGCCGCCGGCCAGTTCAGTGGATATTGAATACTGGCGGGAGGGGCAGGCGTTTCAGACGAAGGCGAAGTTGAGGCAGAGGCCGGATAATATGAGTACTTCTGGTTGATCCGCAAGATCCGCCTTCCGTGGCGGACTTGCGGGCGCTACGCAAAAACGCGGTTTTGCTTCGCTCACGGCCTCCGGCCGTTGGCACATCCCTGTGCCAAAGGGCTTCGATTTTAGGGAACGCTCACTCTTAAGGGAACGCGCCCTGCGGGCGCTGGGGAACGCTCGCTGCGCGAGCTGGGGAACGGCCGCTCCGCGGCCTGGGGAACGCGCGCTTTGCGCGCTGGGAAGAGCGCAGCTGCCGCTGACATAATCACCCTGATTGAATCATCATTTCCGTTCAAGGCACTGGTGCCCTCTGCAGGGCGTTCAGACGAACGGAGGCTGGAGTCACAGCGCCAGCGATGCGAAGCGAGCTGAAGTTTTTTCCCAGCGCGCGAAGCGCGCGTTTCCTAGCACCCGAAGGGTGCGTTCCCCAGGCCGCGTAGCGGCCGTTCCCCAGCGTCCGAAGGGCGCGTTCCCTAATTCAACCCGAAACCCCAACAACCAGTTCTTGGTGCCCCCGAGGCGCTCCCGTCGGATAGACTCGCCTGACCTTAAACCCCGGCGTCGTCACCGTCTCCCCCTCCACGATCCGTGGTCGGAAACGGGCCGCCCGGAAGGCCTGTAGCGCAGCGGCGCGGGTCTGGCCGTGGAGGTTGGTG
>JAAUYH010026636.1_pt1 | contig 60775 bp, 47 predicted proteins | sample 7278061 | NCBI WGS metagenome assembly JAAUYH01 (sample SAMN14350203, study PRJNA611818) | marine sediment metagenome | isolation source: surface marine sediment (0.6m) | place: French Polynesia: Moorea | collected 2018-08 | reverse complement strand
GTCGGTGCCCGCGCCGGGAACCTCCAGCACCACGTCGCCGGCATTGTCCACCGTGTAGGTGTCGTTGCCGGCCCCCCCGGCCATCGTGTCCGCCCCGGCGCCGCCGTCGAGCCAGTCGTCCCCAAGGCCGCCACGCAGTTGATCGTTGCCGGCCCCGCCATCAATCAGCTTGTTGGCGTTGGAATTGCCCGACACCGATACCAGATCGTGACCGTTACCGGCATAGACCGCCATTCGGGAACCGGTTAGCGTGAGATCGTCGGCGCCTGCGGTCAGACGGAAGACACCGGCACCGTTGAGCCGTACGGTGTCGGCTTCGACACCGGAGATCCCGTCGTCGAAGAGCGCGGCAAACGGCGCAAGACCGACGGGAGCAAGCGCATCCGCAACGGCTGAGTTGTAGGCGGCGTCGTTGGTGGTTCCCCCGACATCCTGGACGATCTCGCGCGCCAGGGGCAGCACGGCGGCCCAGTAACCGGCGATCCTCAATCCATCGGCATTGGGCATTTGCGCCGCAAAGCTCTCCAACAACTCGCTCGGCGACTGCACGGTAAGCAGCCGGTCGATCTCGGGGACGTAAACGGCGCTATCCGTCATCGCCTCGCCCAGCGGTCCGCTCATCAGCAGCCGCGCCATGATGCCGTCCACAAGACCGCTCCAGGCGTCGGTCAGGCTTCCGACCGCTTGTGCATTGGGATTCGCATCGCCCTGCACCAGGAATTCGGTGCCAAGGAACGCTTCGAGTGCGGCCAGGTCCCGTCCATCGAACAAGCCACCGCGTGACGACGGGTCGACGGACTGGATACCGGCCCAGCGGTATATGATTTGCTCAACCTGCTGGCGCGCGGTGACCAGGTTGCTGACGCCTTGGGAAACGAATCCCGCGACCAATGTCGCAAGCGCGCCATCGCCCTGCATCACCGACCTGAGCGATTCGACATCGCCGCGCCCGCGGATATCCGGCAGATCATCAATCGTGAGATTGCCGGTCAGCGTAACCGCCGAATTGCTGGCGACGTTCGAAACATCAAACCAGATATCCGCAGCCAGGCCCGTCGTCCCATCGGTGTATTCGAACACCGACTGTTCGTGGATCTGGTTCCCCTCGGCGACGAAATTGACCTCGGTGAAGTTCAGGTCGATCGAGCGAATGTTGAGTGAGCTCAGAGTGCGAAGTTCGCCCGCATCGGTGAGGCCGTCGCTGTCGGCGTCGATCCAGACACGGAGCTGCGACCAGATCGCATCGTTCGAATTGATGACGTCGTCATTGTTCAGATCATAGCTCGCGAGCTCGCCGAAACCCGATTGGCCGAGATCACCGATCAGTTCGTTGATGTCATCGATCGTTCCATTGCCGTTTTCGTCGATGGCCAGCAGGCCGTCCGTCGGGCTGAGCCAGCCGGTAAGCTCCTTGATCCCGTCGCCGTCCATGTCGAAGTAGACGTTGGAATCGGCACGGCTGACGAGTTCGATGCCGTTTCCGTCGAGGTCGAGAACGATCGGGTCGATGAGGCGGATCAGCTGGTCGCGAAGGGCGTCGGCGAAGGAGTCGGCAATGTCCGAAAGTCCGTTCAAAAGATCGTTGAATAGATCTATGGCACCGTAAACTCCGTCAACAATGGCAGCCCATGCATCGTTTAGGGCGGCACCAAAATCCCGAAAGACAGGTACAATACCAAAGGCCGCAGTCGCATCAATTCTGTACAGCCGGCCCTCAAGTGACAAACTCTCACTCGGAATAGCATTCATGTCAGAAATCAATTGCGCGTCAGCGTCGTTCCGAATCTGCCTTGCCAGGTCAGGATCGCTTGCCTCGACGGCATCTGCATTGCCGTAGGCCATGTCGTGGGTTTGAAACGCGGCATCGAGCGCATCAACGGGCGGAACGCTAAAGTCCGTACCGCCTCTCTCGCCCCCGGTCCAACCCGCGCCACCATAATTTCCATAGGTTGGATAGAAGGGTATACCGTTCGCTTCTTGCCAAATGGTCCAATTAATGCTCATCGATCCAAACAACCTCCAAAACCTTCGCTCCCACTGAATCGTCTAAATCGCGAGACTCGAACGTGTCATCCCTCAACAACGCCAGTTGGATTTGCGACGGGTGCCGCCCGTCAGAATTAGGTTCAACGCAAAACAGAGAGACGTCAGAACCGTTCACGCCATCCCCCAACATGCAGGGATGTCCATAAATTTTCTCCCTTGGAAGCGATATCTCGTATAATAGCTCCCAACTTGAGATCCTGAATTTTGAAACTTTTATTTCATTCCCGCCCGATTTCGGAAATGAAACCGACTCAACAAAAAGAAAATCACCTCCTTGAGAACATGAAACCGACAATACTTTTCCCAGAGTGCTACCGTCAATTGGCGGCGCAGTAGCCTTCACTTCGTTGTTATCAATATCAACCAGGACTATCCCAAGAGGTGGTCGAAAGTCGGAGTCTGAGCGAAGCGCCTCCTCCGAACTTAGACCTCGTTCATCCAGAACACGGTCTGTAACACCTATCAACGAAGTATCGTTTACCTGGCAAAGCCTGCCAATCGTTGTAAACTTTGAGCCACCAAGGCTGATGGTGCGTCCGCTGCTATAGCGATATAATCGTCTCACAGGAACAGGGTTCCCAACGGCAGATTTTTTGTAATCCCCTGCGACAAAGATAATGTCGCCACTTTCAACGCCCTCTAATCTGACTGGATGGTTAATGAAAAGACCCCCAGCGGCAATTGTCTTGCATCTGGCCGTATCACTCGAAACTGACATTTCAATAATTCTGCATTCAAACGTCGGCTCCGACGCTCTTTCGGAAAATAAAATTGTTCCAGAAGAAGAAATAAATGGAGAGTATATTTGCCTGTCGCTTCGATATTCTCCAACGATACTGCCGTCGAATGTCCAAATATAAAGGCTCGACCCTGACCTATTGCGCCTCACCAGTGTCGACAAGGACTTAGTAATGTACCCGTCATGAATCGCCCAATTTGATTTGGGCGGAAGTATAGATTGAGAGAAACCGCCTTTAGGCATCAAAAACAGAGAGCCAATAGCGCCAACGGTTTTCACGAAATTCCGCCGACTTTCGAGCTTCGTCTGAACAGTACTGCGCTTCCATCGAAAATTGCCTAAACTCAAGACAATACACCTATAGGGTTACCCACAACTTAATCTGACTATTTTAATGGTAGCAATGGCTGGCTGACTGTCAATGACAATCGAAGTTTCAGATCCGGCTAGAAGCCCATGCGTTCGGGGCCAAGCAAGTTATCCAGCTTGATCTGATGCCAAGCCCATAATGGTGTTGCGGCCTTGTCGCCTGGCCGGAGAGCAGCAGGAAGCGTATGAGATTGCCGGGCGCGTCGGCCAAAGCCGCGATCCTGGTCGTCAGTGCGTCGCGCCAGCCCTTGATTGCCCGATGCTGTGTCCCCCTTTTACCTTGAGCGACATTCCGGCAATGGCGCATCGCTAGATACACCGCATGGAGCGTTCAACCAGGATCGACAGCGACCCAGAGCTACGGTTCTTCATCCTCGAGCGGATCGACTGGATGACCTATATCGAAAGTCGACGACGAGGTCTCGATCCACTTCCCGAAGCCTCGGCGCAGCGGAATATCCCTCATCAACAGGCGAGACACCGCATGCCCGAGGAGTTACGGATTGGCCACGGTCGATCCGGGATAACCCCGGGATATCCGGGATCTTCCGGTATCAAGCCCTTTTAATCAGGGGCTTCAGATCAAGGGGATACCAACACGAAGGCCTTGATTTCGCGCCGGAAGTCAGGTTGCGAATGGCAGCGTCAGGCCAGGATTGCACCGCACCTCCCGCAAAGGCCATCGTGATCGTGCAACCCCCACCCGCTACCGGTCCGACACGCCCGCCTCCGCAAAGGTTGCCATCCCCGAATGGCAGGCCACCGCCCCCTTGAGCACCCCGATGGCCAGCGCCGCGCCCGACCCCTCGCCCAGACGCAGCCCCAGATCCAGCAACGGCACCTTCCCCAGCCGGTTGAGCAGGCGCCGGTGCCCGGCCTCGTCCGAGAGGTGGCCGGCCACGCAATGATCCAGGGCGCCCGGTTCCGCCACCTGCAGCACCGCCGCCGCCGCGCAGCAGATGAAGCCGTCCAGAATCACCGGCACCCGCAAAACCCGCGCCCGCAGGATCGCCCCCGCCATCGCCGCCAGTTCGCGCCCGCCGAGGCACTGCAGCACCCCGAACGCGTCCCCCAGCGCGTCGCGGTGCAGCGCCAGCCCCTCGTCGACGACCTGTGCCTTCAGTGCCAGCCCGGCCGGGTCGACCCCGGTCCCGCGCCCGACCCAATCTTCCGCCGGACCTCCGAACAGCCCCGCCGCCACGGCCGCCGCCACGGTCGTGTTCCCGATCCCCATCTCGCCGACGACCAGCAGATCGGCCTCGGGGTCAACCTCGTCCCACCCGGCAGCCAGCGCCCCGGCCAAGTCCGCCCCGGACATTGCGGGCCCGGCGGTGAAATCCTCGGTCGGGTCCTCCAGCCGCAGGGCCCGCACATCCATCCGCGCCCCGAACGCCGCCGCCAATTGGTTGATCGCCGCCCCGCCGGCCTTGAAATTCGCCACCATCTGGGCGGTGACATCCGGCGGAAAGGCCGACACGCCGCGTGCGGCCACGCCGTGGTTGCCAGCAAATACGATCACCTGCGGCCGTTCCAGCACCGGCCGGTCCGACCCGCGCCAGCCCGCATACCAGACCGCCAGCTCTTCCAGCCGCCCCAGGGCGCCCGGCGGCTTGGTCAACTGCCCGTTCCGCTCCGCCGCCGCCGCCAAAGCCGCCGGCTCGGGCCCCGGCAGATCCCCCATCACGGCGCGAAATCCAGCCATATCCGCCGGGCTATCCGTCATATTCTGCTTCCTACGTTGCGTGACCCCGGAATTGTCCCTATCGCTTCGCCCATGGAAGGAACAGCGCGAAACCGCCGCACCGATGCCTGACCGCGGCACGCCACTGGTGGTCCCCGGCGACATTGCCACGGCATTCGCGTTGCTGACCCGTATCCCGCTGCCGGGCGCCATCCCCGACCGCGGAGCCGCCGCCGCCTGGGCCTGGCCGCTGGCCGGGCTCGCCGTCGGCGCCGCCGCAGCCGTAACCGCCCTTGCCGCGCAGGCTCTCGGCCTTCCCCCCGCCGTCTCGGCAGGCATCGTCCTTGCCGCAACCATCGCCGTTACCGGCGCCCTGCACGAAGACGGCCTTGCCGACACCGCCGACGGGTTCTGGGGCGGCTGGACGCGCGAGCGCCGGCTGGACATCATGAAGGACAGCCGCATCGGCAGCTACGGCGTGATCGCACTGATCCTGTCGCTGGGCCTGCGCTGGTCCGCCCTGACCGCGCTTGTCGCCACGGGCCCGGCGGCCGCCGCGATCCTCGCGGCTGCCGCATTGTCGCGGCTGCCGATGGCGCTGATCATGCACCTGTTACCGAACGCGCGGGAAGAGGGCCTGTCGGCGCAGACCGGCCGGCCGGGACTCGCCACGGTCCTGGTCGCCACCGTTGTCGCGCTCGCCATCGGTCTTGTTCTGCTGGGGGCGTCACTCTTTCCCGCCGTGCTCATCCTTCTTCTGACCACCGCTGCCGCCGCCGCGATCATGCAGGCCAAGATCGGCGGCCAGACCGGCGACACCCTGGGCGCCACGCAGCAGATCGGCGAAATCGCCCTGCTTGCCACATTCGCGGCCCTGATCTGACGGCTACCGCCCGGGGATGTCGCGTTTCGGCGGTCCCACATCGCCCTCCCAATAGGCGTCGGTCCCCAATCGGTACACGGCGATCAGATCACCGGCCTGATAGCGATTCTCGAGATCCTCAAGATCATGCCGCAGGCTCTCGCCCGTCTGCCCGTCCTCTTCGTACCAGGCCAGCCGGCCTTGTTTCTTACCCGTCTTGGCAGACCCCGCCTCGACAATCCTGGTGACCGTCGCCATCCGCTTCTCGCCGTCGCGCCGCACCTTGATCGCCCGGTTGGCCGCGCGCCCGAACACCCAGAGCGTCACCAGACCGGCAATTCCCAGCGCCAGCGCAATCCGGCGCAGCCGCTCTCCCGTCCGCCGGTACCCGCCGACGTCATATTCGATCTGCGCCGGATCGTTCGACAGATACCGGATCGGCAGCTCGTCGCCGACCGACACCGCATCGAAATATTCCGCAGGAACCTCGACCTCGACCGTCTGTCCGCCCGCACCGCGCGCCTTGAAGGTAAAGGTCACGTACCGGGTGGTCTCGCCCTCGTCGCCGGTCGCCGCCGCGCGGCGATCCGCCACCACCGCATAGGCCAGATCCCCCGCGCGGTCCAACCGGTCGGCCAGATACAGGGCCCCGGCCGAGAAATAGGTCACGGCCAGCAGCGCGAGGCCGCAGATCAGGCTCAGCCACCCGCCCAGCCGGAAAAACAGGCTGAACCAGCTGCGCGGCCGAAACCTGGCATGCTTGCGGCGGTACTCCATCGCCAAATCATGCCTTTGCCGCGCCCCGCCGCACAAGCCCCTGCGGCGATGCTTCGCCCTTTCACTCAGGGCCCAGCTTCGCTAGATCACCCACGACGATCATAGGGGCGCCCCACCAATGCCGATGGAAAAGACCTTCGACGCCGCCGAGGCGGAACCGCGGATCTACGCCGCCTGGGAGGCCGCCGGGGCCTTTGCTGCCGGGGCCAACGCCAAGGACGGCGCCAGCCCGTTCTGCATCATGATCCCGCCGCCCAACGTGACCGGCTCGCTGCATATGGGCCATGCCTTCAACAACACGCTGCAGGACATCCTGACCCGCTGGCACCGGATGCGCGGCTTCGACACGCTCTGGCAGCCGGGGACCGACCATGCGGGCATCGCCACCCAGATGGTCGTCGAACGCGCCCTGGCGAAGGAGGGCAACGAAGACCGCCGGACGATGGGCCGCGAACGGTTCATCGAGCGGGTGTGGCGCCAGAAGGTCGAAAGCCGCGGCAACATCACCGGGCAGCTCAAGCGCCTCGGTGCAAGTTGCGACTGGAACCGTGAGGCCTTTACCATGGGTGGTGCGCCGGGCGATCCCGACGCAGGCAAGGGCGCCCCGAACTTCCACGACGCCGTCATCAAGGTCTTCGTGGAAATGTTCGAAAAGGGCTACATCTACCGCGGCAAGCGGCTGGTGAACTGGGACCCGCATTTCGAGACCGCGGTGTCGGATCTTGAGGTCGAGCAGGTCGAAGTCGACGGCAAGATGTGGCGTTTGCGCTATCCGTTGGAGAATGGCGAGACCTACGAACATCCCATCGAGTTTGATGAGGAAGGCCGTGCAACAGATTGGGAAACAAGAGATTACCTGACCGTTGCCACCACCCGGCCAGAGACGATGCTGGGCGATACCGGTGTCGCAGTGCATCCAACGGATGTTCGATATGGGCATCTGATCGGCAAGACCGTGCAATTGCCCGTCGTCGGGCGCTCGATTCCCATCGTCGCCGACGCATACGCCGATCCCGACAAGGGCACCGGCGCGGTCAAGATCACGCCCGCGCACGATTTCAACGACTGGGAAGTCGGGCGCCGTACCGGGCTGCCTGCCATCAACGTCATGTCAACAACGGCCGCCATGTCCCTGAAAGGCGACGACTTTGCCGACGGCTGCGATGCTGACGGCATCGCCCGGGCGATCCAGATGTTCGACGGCGTCGACCGCTACGAGGCCCGCGACGCCATCGTGACGCTGGCCCGCGACGAGGGCTGGCTGGACGGCATCGACGAAGACCGCCACATGGTGCCCCACGGCGACCGCTCCAAAACCGCCATCGAGCCCTACCTGACCGACCAGTGGTTCGTCGACACGGCCAAGATCGTGCAACCCGCCATCGATGCGGTCCGGACCGGCGAGACCGAAATCTACCCCGAGCAGGACAAGAAGGTCTATTTCAACTGGCTGGAAAACATCGAGCCCTGGTGCATCAGCCGCCAGCTTTGGTGGGGGCACCAGATCCCGGTCTGGTACGGGCCCGACATCGCGTCCAAAGGCGGCAAGGTCCTGGGGATTGGCTGGGAAAAGCGGGTCTCGACCTTTGGCGAAGGAACCGATGTGGCGTTTTGCGCGCCGAATTTCGAAGACGCGGCGAGGCTGGCCCGCAGGCATTATGAGGCGCTTCTTCCCGAAGGCAGCGACATCGCGTTCCAGGAGGTTCCCGACGCCGAGGCCGCCAAGGACCACCAACTCGCCGAGAGCGCCGAGACGCTGGAGATTGGCCTCTGGCGCGATCCGGACGTTCTCGACACATGGTTCTCCTCCGGCCTCTGGCCGATCGGCACGCTGGGCTGGCCCGAGGAAACCGAGGCGCTGGAACGCTACTTTCCGACCTCGGTCCTGATCACCGGCTTCGACATCATCTTTTTCTGGGTCGCCCGGATGATGATGATGCAATACGCCGTGGTCGGGCAGAAACCCTTCGGCACCGTCTATGTCCACGCGCTGGTGCGCGACGAGAAGGGCAAGAAGATGTCGAAGTCACTCGGCAACGTGCTCGACCCGTTGGATCTCGTCGACGAGTTCGGCGCCGACGCGGTGCGGTTTACGCTGACGGCCATGGCCGCCATGGGCCGCGACCTGAAGCTGTCGACCGGTCGTATCCAGGGCTATCGCAACTTCACCACCAAGCTCTGGAACGCCGTCCGCTTTGCCGAGATGAACGGCGTCTACGAGGCGCACGATTTTTCGGCGAAAAATCGTCCCGCGACCCAGACGGCCAACAAATGGATTGTCGGAGAGACCGCCAAGGTCCGCGAAGCCGTGGACGCCGCCCTTGAAAACTACCGGTTCAACGACGCCGCCAATGCGCTTTACGCCTTTGTCTGGGGCAAGGTCTGCGACTGGTATGTGGAGTTCTCCAAACCGCTTCTGAACAGTGAAGAGAGCGACATCGTTCAGGAAACCCGCACCACCATGGGCTGGGTTCTGGACCAGTGCATGATCCTTCTGCATCCCATCATGCCGTTCATCACCGAAGAGCTGTGGCAGACCACGGCACGGCGCGACAAGATGTGCGTGCATGCCGATTGGCCCGCCTACCGGGCCGTCGATTTCGTCGACGAAAGCGCAGATCAGGAGATGAACTGGGTGATCTCGCTCATCGACGAGATCCGCTCGGCGCGCGCGCAGATGCATGTGCCGGCGGGGCTGCACGTGCCCGTCCTGCAGCTTGACCTGGACGCCGCCGGGCGGGCGGCCTGGGCCAGGAACGAGGCCCTGATCAAGCGCATCGCCCGCGTCGACTCGCTCAGCGAGATCAGCGAGATGCCGAAAGGGGCCGTCACCATCGCCGTCGAGGGCGGCATGTTCTGCCTGCCCCTTGCGGACATCATCGACGTGGCCGAGGAAAAGGCCCGCCTGCAGAAATCGCTGGCCAAGCTGGAGAAAGAGCTTGGCGGACTGAAGGGGCGGCTCTCCAACGAAAGATTTCTGTCCAGCGCCCCCGAAGAGGTGGTCGAAGAGACCCGCGAAGCCGCCGCCGCCAAGCAGGACGAAGCAGCCAAGCTGCAGGCCGCGCTCGACCGGCTTGCGGATCTCGAATGACAAAATGCCCCGCAGTCTCCGACAACTGACCGAGGCACGAATCCAGACGGCGATCGCCGAGGGCAAGCTGAAAAACCTTGCGGGCGAAGGCAAACCCCTGCCCGACCGCCCCGGCGATGCCTTCATCGATCCCGGCGACGCCATCGGCCATCGCATCATGGCCGAGGCCGGCGCGCTGCCCCAAGAGGTCCTGCTGAAACGCCAGGTCGCCGAGGCGAAGGCGGCGCTGGCAACGGCGGCAGGCCCCGACCGCAAAGCGGCGATGACCCACCTCGCCGAGATCGAACTCAAACTCGCGATCGCCCGAGAGGCGCGGCGAAAGTTTCTGAAATAGATCGCATTTCAGGGCGCAGCGAGGCATTTTGCCCCCTTGGATCGAAAATCCCGTGTCAATGCGCGCGGCCGAGCGCCGTGTCCCGGTCGGTCTGCGGCGCGCGGGAAAGTGAGGTGGAATCCGCCCTGGCGCTCTGGCCAGCCGCGGAATTGCTGCTATCGTTAACGCCTATGCAGCAAAAAATGTGCATGATGCGGCGGAGGGTCGCTGGAGGCTCGGCATGAGTTACAGACGTGAACACTATGAACGGCCCCCGCTTCCCGGCGCGGGATATCTTGAAGATTACACCGACGCCTTTCTGGTCGTTGCGGGGGTTTTGTGTTTTGTCGGGCTCTTCGCGCTCTGGGCCGTGTTCGGACTTCCCTTCGTGGTCATCGTTTCCGTCCTGGCGGACCGTCTGATTGTCCGGAACCGGGAGTAGTCCCGATGTCGAACCGCCGTGCGTCTCTCACGGGCCACCGGAGAGGTGACGTCCCGCATCCCCGACACGTCCGAGAGACCGGATCACGTTGACCTTGGAATGAACCGCTGGGCCGTTTTTTTGCCTGGATCTGACGTTGCCTGCCGTGAGAAAAGCTGGCCATCGCCGACCCGCGGTGAGGCGAACCGGACCTGTGAACAACTTGATTTATCCCAGCAAAGTCCGAACGTCCTCAATCAAATGCGCGCCGTCAGAAAATCGCATTCCCTACGGGGCGGGTCGGCGATGGCGCGGCTCCTCTCCAGTTCCGCAACGCCCGCTCCAAGCCAACACCGTCCTATCCACCGGTTCCTAGCCGGTCAGCGTGCGCCGGACCGCGTCCTTCCATGCGGCGTATTTCGCATCCCGCACGGCCGGATCCATTGCCGGATCGAATCTGCGCTCCAGCGCCCAGTTTGCCGCAAAATCGTCCTGACCGGGATAGACCCCGGCCCGCATTCCCGCCAGCCACGCAGCCCCCAGGGCTGTGGTCTCCAGCACCCTGGGCCGATCCACCGGCGCGCCCAGGATGTCGGCCAGGAACTGCATCGTCCAGTCGCTGGCCGACATACCGCCGTCGACCCGCAGCACCGCCTCGCCGGCGCCGCCCATATCCGCCTGCATCGCCTCGAGCAGATCGCGGGTCTGATAGCCCACGCTTTCCAGCGCCGCGCGGGCGAACTCGGCCGGGCCTGAGTTCCGCGTCAGTCCGAACACCGCGCCGCGGCAATCGGCGTCCCAATAGGGTGCGCCCAGCCCGGTGAACGCCGGCACCAGGATCACCGACTGCTCGGGATCCGCGGTTTCGGCCAACCCTTGCGTCTCGGGTGCGGCGCCGATGATGCTCAGCCCGTCGCGCAGCCACTGCACCACCGCGCCCGCGATGAAGATCGAGCCCTCCAGCGCATAGGTCGGCGTGCCGTCCAGCTGATAGCCGATGGTCGTCAGCAGCCGGTTTTGCGACGCGACGGGCGCCGCCCCGGTGTTGAGCAGCGCAAAACATCCCGTGCCATAGGTCGATTTCAGCATGCCCGGCTCGAAGCATGCCTGCCCCACCGTCGCCGCCTGCTGGTCGCCCGCGACGCCGAGGATCGGCAGCGGCGCACCGAGCAGCGCGGGGTCGGTGATCCCGAATTCCGCCGCGCAATCCCGGACCTCGGGCAGCATCGCCATCGGAATGTCCAAGAGATCGCAGATCTCGGCGCTCCATGCCCCCTGCCGGATATCGTAGAGCAACGTGCGCGCCGCATTGGTCGCGTCGGTCACATGCGCCGCCCCGCCGGTCAGCCGCCAGATCAGGTAGCTGTCGACCGTGCCGAACAGCAGCTCGCCGCGCGCCGCGCGGTCGCGGGCGCCCTCGACATGGTCGAGGATCCATTTCAGCTTGGTCCCCGAGAAATACGGATCCAGCAGCAGCCCCGTCGCGGCGGTCACCATCGGCTCGTGCCCGGCGGCCTTGAGGCTGCGGCAGAAATCCGCGGTGCGCCGGTCCTGCCAGACAATGGCGTTATGCACCGCCTTGCCGGTCGCGCGGTCCCAGACCACCGTCGTTTCGCGTTGATTTGTGATGCCGATAGCCGCGATGTCCGGGGCCTGCAGCCCGGCCTTTGCAAGGACTGCCCGGCAGGTCTCCACGGTCGTCCGCCACAGGTCTTCGGGGTCGTGTTCGACCCAGCCCGAGGCGGGAAAATGCTGGGCGAACTCTTCCTGCGCCACCGCCGCGACGGCCATCGTGCCGTCAAAGACGATGGCCCGGCTTGACGTGGTGCCCTGATCGATGGCGAGAATATGGGTCATGGCGGCTCCTCCCTGGCTCGCGGCGATCATTCGCCCGGCGCTGCCTGCGGGTCAAGCCGGCGCCGACTAGGCATCGCACCGCGACGCGGCTATCCTTTCCGGCATTCAAAGCAAGGCCGACAGTTGCAGCGTGTACGACCCAATGGACCAAGCAGCGATCGATATCGCCGTCAAGGATGCGGCCAGTGACCCGTTGCCCGGCGCGGTGGCCCAGCTGACCGCGGACCGGTTCGCGCGTACATTCGTCTCGGATGCTGACGGGCAGGTGCGGTTTTCGGACCTCGGTCCCGGGTTTTATGCGCTTAGGGTCGGCTCGACCGGGTTCAACACCGTCCTGCGTCCTGAGATCGATGTCGATATGCGCAGCGATGTGCGATTGCAGATCGGTATGACGACGGATGCGGAGTAGCCGCCGGGGTCGGGGGCCGGCAGGGAGGGAGAGATGCGGGTAGCGATTACAGGGGCCGCGACCGGAATCGGCGCAGCGGCGGTGCGGCGGCTGAAGGCGGCGGGCCATCAGATCGTGGCATTCGACATTGCCGAACCGGCGGGCGTGGACGAGTGGGTGCCGGTGGACATGTCGGACATGGACGCGGTGGCGCGTGCCGCCGCCGGGGTCGCGGGGCCGTTCGACGCGCTGATCAACAATGCCGGGCTGCCGCCGCGGGCGGACAACGCGGTGCCGGTACTGGCGGTCAACGTCTGTGGCCTGATCGCCATGGCCGTGGCGCTGGAGCCGAAGCTGGCCGCAGGCGCGGCGATCGTGTCGACCGCGTCCCGTGCGGGCCATGCCTGGCGCGCCAATCTCGACCAGGTCAGGGCGTTGCTGGCCCTGCCGGGGCCCGAGGCGCTGCCGGCCTTCGTGGCCGACCGCGGCATGGACCCGCTCAGGGCCTATTGCCTGTCGAAAGAGGCCGTGATCGTCTGGAACATCGCGCAGACAGAGCGCTGGCTGGCGCAGGGTTTGCGCGGGAACACCGTCAGCCCCTCGGCGGTCGAGACCGGCATCCTAAGCGATTTCAAGGCGGCGATGGGCGAGCGGGCGGCAAAATCCATCGCCCGGGCGGGCCGGGCCGGATCAGCCGACGAGATCGCGGCGCTGATCTGTTTCCTGGCGGCCCCCGAAAGCGGCTGGATCAAGGGGCTGGACATCACGGCGGACGGCGGCATGTCGGCGATGGCGGCGGCCGACGAGCTTGGGCTGGTTGGCTGACACCGGCCGGGTCCCCCCGAGACCGTCCATGAACCGGGCAGTGCGGACGGTTCGGCGGCAACGGTCGGGGACCGGATTTCGGCGTGCCTTTTGCGCCGGGCGCGCTATGATTCAGGTCGATTTCCATATGCTTTGATACCCGGAGGAAGATACATGTTCCAACGCCTCGCCCTCCTCGCGCTCCTCGCCGGTGCCCTGCCCGCGACGGCCCAGCAAACCGCCGACAGCGTCGCCCCCGAGACCGGAGCGGCGACCGGCGCCATGGCGGCCTCCCCGGCGGTTCAGGCCGCGCTTGACGCCAAGGCGGCAGGTCAGCCGGTCGCCGCGCAGACCTGGATGATCGCCGCGGCCAACCCGCTGGCGGTCGAGGCCGGGGCGAAGGCGCTGGCGACCGGCGGCAGCGCGGCGGACGCAATGGTGGCGGTCCAGGCGGTGCTGGGGCTGGTCGAGCCGCAAAGCTCGGGCCTTGGCGGCGGAGCGTTCCTGGTCTGGTACGATGCCGCGACGGGCGAGGTCACCACACTCGACGGACGGGAAACCGCGCCGCTGGCGGCCACGCCGACCCTGTTTCAGACCGCCGACGGCGAGCCGCTGAAATTCTTCGACGCGGTGGTCGGCGGACGGTCGGTCGGCGTGCCGGGCACGCCTGCCCTGATGCAGGCCGCGCATGACCGGTGGGGGCAGAGCGACTGGGCTGGACTATTCACCGATGCCATCGCGCTGGCCGAGGGCGGCTTTGCGGTGTCGCCGCGGCTGGCCGCTCTGGTGGCGCGCGACGCCGAGCGGTTGTCACGCTTTGCCGCGACCCGCACCTATTTCCTGCCCGGCGGCACCCCGCTGGCCGAGGGCGACCGGCTGACGAACGTTGCCTACGGGCAGACCCTGCGCAGCCTGGCCGCGCACGGCGCCGAGGCCTTTTATTCCGGCCCTATCGCGCAGGATATCGTGACCACGGTGCGCACGGCGGCGGGCAATCCCGGCGTCATGGCGCCCATCGATCTGGCGATCTATCAGGTGAAAGAACGCGATCCGGTCTGCGTGGCCTACCGCGCGCATGACGTTTGCGGCATGGGGCCGCCGTCCTCCGGTGCTCTGACCGTCGGCCAGATCCTCGGCATGCTCGACGGCTACGATCTCTCTGCCGGCCCCGAGGAGGCCGATGTCTGGCGCCTGATCGGCGATGCCTCGCGCCTCGCCTTCGCCGACCGCGGCCGCTATATGGCCGACAGCGATTTCGTGCCCGTGCCCGTGAACGGCCTCGTCGATCCGGTCTACCTCGCCGACCGCGCCACTCTGCTGGCCGGCGGCGATGCCTTGCCCGAGGTCGCGCCGGGATCGCCCGCATTCGATCACGCGCTGAACTGGGCCGATGACGACAGCCTCGAATTTCCCTCGACCTCGCATATCTCGATCGTCGATGCCGCGGGCAATGCGCTGAGCATGACGACGACCATCGAGAACGGGTTCGGGTCGCGGCTGATGGCGGCGGGCGGGTTTCTGTTGAACAACGAGCTGACCGATTTCTCGTTCCGCACGCACCGCAACGGGGTTCCGATCGCCAACCGGGTCGAACCCGGCAAGCGCCCGCGGTCGTCGATGTCGCCGACCATCGTCCTGAAGGACGGCGAGCCGGTGCTGGTGGTGGGCTCGCCCGGCGGCAGCCGCATCATCGGCTATGTGGCCAAGACGATCATCGCCCATCTCGACTGGGGCCTCGACGTCCAGACCGCCGTCAGCCTGCCGCACGCGGTCAACCGCTTCGGCACCTACGATCTGGAAGAGGGCACATCGGCGGCGGAGCTGGAGGCCGGTTTGCAAACGTTTGGGTACGAGACCAATCTGCGGGGCCTGAATTCCGGCCTGCACGCGATCTCTGTCGGTCCGGACGGACTTTTGGGCGGCGCCGATCCGCGGCGCGAGGGCATCGCACTGGGCGATTGATACCCCTGCGCGCGGGACGAATTTTCGGTGAAAATTCGTGGCCCGGCGACCGGTCTCAGGCGCTGCGCAGCAGGGGCCGGCCCGCCGTGCGGGCCCAGGCGCGCACCGCGTCACCGAAGGCGGTGAACAGCTTGACCGAAACCGGGTCGTTCGCGGCGTTGTATTCCGGGTGCCACTGAACCGAAAGGGTGAACCCAGGGGCGTCCTTCACATACAGCGCCTCGGGCGTGCCGTCTTCGGCCCAGCCGTCGATCTCGACCCGGCTGCCGGCCTCCATCACACCCTGGCCGTGCAGTGTATTGGTGACGACCTCGGCCTCGCCCATTATCCGATGGAACACGCCGCCTTCGGTGAACCGGACCTTTTGGCGCAGTTCGAAAATCTCTTCCAGAGAGCCGTCGGGCGGCATCCGGTGGTTCATCCGTCCCGGCAGATCGCGGATCTCGGGGTGCAGCGTGCCGCCATAGGCCACGTTGACCTCCTGAAACCCGCGGCACACTCCGAAATAGGGCTGCCCGCGCTCGGTCAGCGCCCGGATCAGCGGCAACGTGATCCTGTCGCGCGCGCGGTCGAAGGTGCCATGCGCCTCGGTTTCCTCGTGCCCGTATTCCTCGGGATGCACGTTCGGGCGCCCGCCGGTGAACAGAAAGCCGTCGAAATGGGTCAAAAGCTCCTCGATGCCGACCAGCTCGGGATCGGTCGGAATGATCACCGGCGTGCAATCGGCCACGCGGCTGACCGCCTCGGAGCTGTAATAGCCGCCTGCATGCACATGATACGTGTCCGTAATCATGTGACTGTTCCCGATGATCCCGACGATCGGCCGTGGCATGACTGTCCTCTGAAGCTTCACATATCTAGCGCTCTACATAAGCGCGCTGGCCGTGGGGGTCGAGAGTGGATCGTGCACACATCGCCTGTGCGCCCGGCGCCTGCCGCCTATCAGGGCAGGTCGTCAGGCCTGGCCGATCAATCCGGCGGCCTCGATTCCCGCCAAGCCCGCGACGACGTCGTTGTCGCTGGTATCGCCGGTGACGCCGACCGCGCCGATCACCGGCCCGCCTTCCTCGGCACGCACGAGGATACCGCCGGGCACCGGCACCACCTTGCCGCCGTAGACCCCGTTCACCGCGGCCATGAAATAGGCTTGGTTCTCGGCCCGCGCCATCTGTGCGGTTCCCGGCAGCCCCAGCATCACCGCACCATACGCCTTGCCCTGTGCGATCCCGAACCGCCCCGGCGCAGCCTCGGTCTCGCGCTCGAAGGCAATCACGTGCCCGCCTGCGTCGAGCACCACCACCGAAAGCGGTTTGAAGCCCTCGGCGTGACCCTTGGCAAGTGTCTCGCGGATGATGACACGGGCGTGGTCGAGGGTGAGTTCGGTCATTGGATTTCCTCCGGAACAGGTCGCAGGTTAGCGCCTTGAGACTAACGGCGGGCGAAGAATTGTCGAACCCCCCGGCAAGTTCCTTCGAAGAGGTTTACGGCCGGCAGGCGGAATCCGGCGCACGTCAGGAGACGCTCACCTGCGGCGTGCGCGTGGCCTTGACCTGCAGCCGCCGGGCATGCAGCACCGGCTCGGTATAGCCCGATGGCTGATCGGCCCCCTTGAAGACAAGATCGCAGGCCGCCTGGAACGCGAAGCCGTCAAAGCCCGGCGCCATCGGCTGATAGGCCGGATCGCCGGCATTCTGGCGGTCCACCACCTCGGCCATCTTGCGCAACGCGCCGTGCACCTGTTCGCGGCTGACGATACCGTGGCGCAGCCAGTTGGCCAGCGCCTGGCTGGAGATCCGGCAGGTCGCGCGATCCTCCATCAGGCCGATGTCGTTGATGTCCGGCACCTTGGAGCAGCCGATGCCCTGATCGACCCAACGCACCACATATCCCAGGATTCCCTGCGCGTTATTTTCGATCTCGGCGGTGATTTCGGCCGGCGTCAGCGTGCCGGTCAGCACCGGGATCGCCAAAAGGTCGTCCAGCGTTCCGCGCGGCCCGCCCGCGGCGATTTCGGTCTGGCGGGCGAACACGTCCACCGCATGGTAATGCGTGGCATGCAGCGTGGCCGCGGTCGGCGACGGCACCCAGGCACAGTTCGCGCCCGCCATCGGATGGCCGATCTTCTGGTCAAGCATCGCCGCCATCATGTCCGGCATCGCCCACATGCCCTTGCCGATCTGCGCCTTGTGCTGCAGGCCGCAGGCCAGCCCGACATCGACATTGCGGTCCTCATAGGCCTTGATCCAGGCGGCGTTCTTCATCTCGCCCTTGCAGATCATCGGCCCGGCCTCCATCGAGCTGTGGATCTCGTCGCCGGTGCGGTCCAGGAAGCCGGTGTTGATAAAGGCCACGCGGTGCCGGGCCGCGCGGATGCAGGCCTTGAGGTTGACCGATGTCCGCCGTTCCTCGTCCATGATCCCCAGCTTCACCGTGTTGGGCGGCAGACCCAGGGCCGTTTCGACAAATCCGAACACCTGGTCGGCAAAGGCCACCTCTTCCGGCCCGTGCATCTTGGGTTTCACCACATAGACCGACCCGGCGGCCGAGTTTCGTGCGCCCTCGGTCTTTTGCAGATCGTGCATCGCGATCAGCGTGGTGCACATCGCGTCCATCAGCCCCTCGAACACCTCGGCCCCGTCACGGTCGAGGATCGCCGGCGTCGTCATCAGATGGCCGACATTGCGCACCAGCATCAGCGCGCGGCCCTTGACCGGCAACTCGCCACCGTCCGGCGCCGTGTACATGCGGTCGGGGGCCAATTCGCGGGTAAAGCTGCGGTCGCCCTTGGTGACCTCATCGGTCAGATCCCCCTTCATCAGCCCCAGCCAGTTGCGGTAGGCCAGCACCTTGTCCTCGCCATCCACCGCCGCCACGCTGTCTTCGCAATCCATGATCACCGAGATCGCGCTTTCCAGCCTTAGATCGGCGATCCCGGCCCGGTCCTGGCCGCCGATCTGGCTGGCGGGATCGACGACGATCTCGATCAACAGGTTGTGCACCCGCAACAGCACGCGCAACACCCCGTCCGCGCGGCTGTGCCCGGCAAACTGCGCGGGGGTCGTCAGCGCCGGTGTTAGCACGCCGTCGGCCACGTCCAGCGCATCGATCTCGGTCCAGCTGCCCGAGGCCAGGGGCGCCACGGTGTCCAGATGCCGCCGCGCCCAGGCGATCACCTGTGCGCCACGCTCGGGGTCATACCCGCCGCCCTCGGGTGGTGTGCCCAGGGCATCGGTGCCGTAGAGCGCGTCGTAGAGCGACCCCCACCTCGCGTTCGCCGCGTTCAGCGCATAGCGCGCGTTCATGATCGGCACCACCAGCTGCGGCCCCGGAATATCGGCGATCTCGGGATCGATCCCACTGGTCTCGACGGTGAAATCCGGGCCCTCGTCCGCCAGATAGCCGATCTCTTCCAGAAAGGCGCGATAGGCGGTCGGGTCGTGCGGCTTGCCGGCACGGGTGGAATACCAGGCGTCGAGCCTGGCCTGCAGTTCCGCCCGCTTGTCCAGCAGGGCGCGGTTTTTTGGTCCGAATTCGTGGATCAGTCCGGACAGTGCATCCCAGAACACATCCTCCTTGACGCCAAGCCCGGGCAGCGCCTCGTCCTCCAGAAACACCGCCAGCTGGCGGTCGACGCTCATTCCGCCACGTTCCACCCGATCCATCATGCCGCTCTCCCAAATCCCCATCCGGTATACCGCCGTATTCCCCACGTGCCGGGCTAATTAGGCAAGATCGCGCGCCATGGCAACAAACCCGCCGGTTCGTGCGGTTCGCGATACCGGCCCCCGGGGGGCGGTGGCAGGCCCCAACCGCAGGCGAAGCCGGGGTCGGTGAGAAACCGGCGGTGCGTCAGCGCCCCGGCTTGGCGGCGCCCCGGTCACCACGGCAGCGATCCGAGCAATAGCGCACCTCGTGCCAGACCTTCGCCCATTTCCTCCGCCAGGCGAACGGCCGGCCGCAGACGGCGCAGATCTTCCGGGGCAGGTCGGATTTCCTGCGCATGGCGCTTACAGGTCCAGCTTCATCTGCCGGGGCTCGCGCGCGCCGGCGTCACGGTCGCGCCGAAACCGGACCGGCACGCCCGGCTCCTTGCGGCTGGCGTGTTTCGCGACGATCCGCGCCGCCTCGTCCCGAAACGCCGCGCCGCGCCGCGCGCCCCAGACCCGGTCCGAGGCTTGCCTGGCCGCCGCCTTCACCTCGACGATGGGCGCGGGATAAATCCGCCCCAGCACGCGCCCCGCCCCGTCCCAGCGCCAGGGCTCCTGCAGGAACGCCCCGGGCACCTCGGCCAGTTCCGGCACCCAGCGGCGCACGAACGCGCCGTCGGGGTCCTGGTCGTGGCCCTGCTTGACCGGATTGTAGATCCGCACCGTGTTCATACCCGTCGTGCCCGACTGCATCTGCACCTGAGGCCAGTGGATGCCCGGCTCGTAATCGGTGAAAAGCCGCGCCAGATGCGGCCCGGTGCTGCGCCAGTCCAGCCACAAATGATAGGACGCGACCGCCATCAGCATCGACCGCATGCGGAAATTCAGCCATCCGGTCGCCATCAGATACCGCATGCAGGCATCCACGAAGGGCAGCCCCGTCTCGCCCCTCTGCCACGCCCGCAGCCGCGTTGCGTCGGGCACCTTCGGGCGCAGATCCTCATAGGCCGAATGCAGGCAGCGGGTCTCGATCTGCGGCTGATCCTCCAGCTTCTGCATGAAGTGGTCGCGCCAGGCCAGCCGCGACTGGAAGGCGTTCAGCGATCCCACCCACCCCATGCGCGTGCCCTTCACCTCGGCCCGGCGCACCCGGGCGGCCTGCGCCGCCTCGCGTCCCGACAGCGTGCCCAGCGCAAGATGCGGAGACAGCCGGGAACAGGCGCGTTCACCGGCCAAGGGCGTCGACATGTCGGCGCGATAGCTCCGCCCGCGCTCGGCCAGAAACGACTCGAGCAGCGCCAGCGCCTGGCTGCGCCCGCCGCGCTGACGGTCCGGGCAGTGATCGGCGGCAAGCCCGAGTTCCGCCGCCGCGGGAATGCGGCCCGGCGCGATGCCGGTCACCGCCTTGAGCGCGCGGGGGATTGCCACGGGCGCCGCCTGCACGTACTGCTCGCGCCGCCGCGCCCAGCCGTCGCGGCCCGGCAGCCGCCGCACCACGCCCGATTGCGGCAATTCCCGCCAGAAAATCCCGGCCTCGTGCGCCCAGGCCGCCACCCGCCGGTCCCGCGCATAGGTCCAGAGGTTGCCGGTCTCTTCGTGACTGACCATCCGCCGCGCACCCGTCTCGCGGCGCAGGCCGTCCAGAATGTCCACCGCGTCGCCCACCCGCACCACCAGCGGAGCGCCGAGCCGTCCAAGCGCATCCCGCAGCTCGGCCAGGCATTCCGCCGTGAATGTCCATTGCCTGGCAGACGTGTCCGGCAGCGCCCAGTACTCGGGCTCCACGATATAGACCGGCAGGACCTGCGCCGCGGCCACCGACGCCAGCGCCGCGTGATCGGCCACGCGCAGGTCGCGTTTGAACCAGAGGATCGTCGTCTCCATCCCGGGCACTTAGTCGGCGCAGGCGGCCCGCCAACCCCCATTGAAGCCGCCCGATGCGCGCACTAGGGTCGCCGCCGACACGGCAACGAGCAGGACCCATGAAAGACGCAAGCCCGCAGGCGGTATTTCTCGCCGATTACGCGCCCCCCGCCTACCTGATCGACCGGGTGGATCTGACCTTCCGCCTGCATCCCACGGCCACCCGCGTCCTCTCGCAGATCCGGTTTCGTCCCAACCCGGATGCGGCGCCCGGCCAGGAGCTTTGGCTCGACGGTGAAAATCTTCGCCTGATCTCGGCCGCCATCGACGCGCAGGACCTGACCGGGTCCCTCACCCCGGACGGGACCGGTGTAAGCGTCCCGCGAGCCCTGCTGCCCGAGGAGGCCTTTATCTGGTCCGCCGAGGTCGAAATCGATCCGCAGGCCAATACCGCGCTCGAAGGGCTCTACATGTCCAAGGGCATGTATTGCACGCAATGCGAGGCCGAGGGGTTCCGTAAGATCACCTTCTACCCCGACCGCCCCGACGTCATGGCGTCCTTCACCGTGCGCATCGAGGGTGGCGCGCCGGTGATGCTGTCGAACGGTAACCCCACGGCACGGGGCGACGGTTTTGCCGAATGGCACGACCCCTGGCCGAAGCCGAGCTATCTGTTCGCACTGGTGGCGGGCGATCTGATGGCCGTCACCGACCGCTTCACCACAATGAACGGCCGCCACGTGACGCTGAACATCTACGTCCGTCCGGGCGACGAGGGCAAAGCCGACTACGCGATGGATGCGCTCAAGCGCTCGATGCGCTGGGACGAGAAGATGTATGGCCGCGAATACGATCTCGACGTCTTCAACATCGTCGCGGTGGACGATTTCAACATGGGCGCGATGGAAAACAAGGGGTTGAACATCTTCAACTCCAAATACGTCCTCGCCAGTCCCGACACCGCCACCGACCGCGACTACGAGGCCATCGAATCGATCATTGCGCACGAATATTTCCACAACTGGACCGGTAACCGCATCACCTGCCGCGACTGGTTCCAGCTTTGCCTGAAAGAGGGACTGACCGTCTTCCGCGACCAGCAGTTCGGCGGCGACCAGCGCAGCCACGCGGTCAAGCGCATCGAGGATGTGCTGCAGCTGCGCGCCCGCCAGTTCCGCGAGGACAACGGCCCGCTGGCGCACCCCGTCCGCCCGGCGTCCTACATCGAAATCAACAACTTCTACACCGCCACCGTCTATGAAAAGGGCGCCGAGGTGATCGGCATGCTGAAGACCCTGGTGGGCGAGGACGGCTACGATGATGCGCTGAAACTCTATTTCGACCGCCACGACGGCGACGCCGCAACCATCGAGGACTGGCTGGCCGTGTTTCAGGACGCCACCGGCCGCGACCTGCATCAGTTCAGCCGCTGGTACACCCAAGCCGGCACCCCGCGGCTGTCGGTAGAGGAAAGCTTCGACGCCGGGACCTACACCCTCACCTTCCGCCAAGACACGCCGCCGACCCCCGGCCAGCCCGACAAGGCCGCGCAGGTGATCCCGATCGCCGTCGGTCTGTTGAACCCCAACGGCGACGAAGTGCAGCCCACGACGGTGCTGGAGATGACCGAGGCGCGGCAAAGCTTCAGCTTCGAGGGGCTGGCCAGCAGACCGGTGCCATCGCTGTTGCGCGGGTTTTCCGCCCCGGTGATCCTCGAACGCGAGACCTCGACCGAAGAGCGCGCCTTCCTTCTGGCCCACGACACCGATCCGTTCAACAAGTGGGAGGCTGGCCGCGCGCTGGCCAAGGACGTGCTGACCAGGATGATCACCGACGCCGCGGCCCCCGGCCCCGCCTATCTCGACGCGCTGGAACGTGTCGCCCGCGACGACGGGCTCGACCCCGCCTTCCGCGCCCTCGCGCTGCGGCTGCCGTCCGAAGACGACATGGCCCAGACGCTGCACGATGCGGGCGTCACGCCGGACCCGTCGGCAATCCACGCGGCGCGCGAGAAACTGGCGTTGGCGCTGGCCGGGCACCTGTCGCATGTCCTGCCGGATATCTACGAGGCGATGAACATCCCCGGCCCCTACTCGCCCGACCCCAAGGCCGCGGGCTGCCGGGCGCTGCGCCAGACCGCGCTTGGCCTGATCACGCGCCTCGACGACGGCGGGACGGCGGCGAAGCAGTTCCGCGACGCCGACAACATGACCGAGCAACTGGGTGCGCTGGCCTGCCTTCTGGACAGCGGCAACGGCCAGGACGAGCTGGGCCGCTTCTACCGGCAATGGGCAAACGATCGGCTGGTCATCGACAAATGGTTCGCCCTGCAATGCTCCCACGCCGCTCCGCACGCCGCCGCCGCCACCGCGCACGGCCTGACCCGGCACCCCGACTTCGACTGGAAGAACCCCAACCGCTTCCGCTCGGTCATCGGCGCGCTGGCCACCAACGCGGCGGGCTTTCACGATCCATCGGGGGCGTCCTACAACCTTGTCGCCGATTGGCTGATGCGGCTCGACCCGGTGAATCCCCAGACCACCGCGCGCATGACCGCCGTGTTCGAGACCTGGCGCCGCTACGATGCCGACCGCCGGGACCTGATCCGCGAGGCACTCACCCGCATCGCCGCCGCCCCGGAGCTCAGCCGCGACACGTCCGAGATGGTCGGACGTATCCTGGGGAACTGAAGACCGGCGCATGCCGCCTTGACGCGGCTTTCCCCGGGCGCTTGCGAAGGCGCCCGCACATGGCGGTTCGAAACGCCTTGCCCCGCGCGCCGTACCGCCGCCGCGCCCCAGCCGGCAAACGATGAGGACCCGAAGCGATCGGCGCCCTCTCGGCCGCCTGCCGCCCCGCTGCCGCAGCCCAGGCGAGCGACCTCCGCCACAGGGCACCGCGCCGGTCGTCGCCAACCACCCGACCGGGATCGCAGACGGCATCATGGTTCATTCGCGTCTCGCAAAGCCCCGCCCGGTCCGAAGACGCATCGCAATGCTGCGCGATGCCACATTCGCCCTTGGCGGTCCGCACGATCCCGCGGTCTCGCGTGTCGACTGCTCCCGCCCTCCGGCTCGGGCCAAGGGCTTTCTTCCGGCAAGCCGACGGCTGCAGACGCGTGATCCTTAGGATTTGCGCAAGGTCATGGCGCCATGCATGGTGGGGCAAACAGCCTTGACCAAAGGTGGCCCATGGACACGCAGCTTCTGGACGAAATCGACGTCGAAGGCCGTCGGCTGCGGATTGGCGTCATCGGCCCGGAACAGCACAGCATCGTACTGGCCTCAAGCAACCTATCCGGCGCACCTGGAACCTTGAACCAATATGTCAGCGAAGCGATTGGCGTTCCCTTACCCGACCCCAATCTCGAACTTGACCCTCAAAAGTTTCTTCTGAACCAGGCGCAAGGTGTCAGTCTCGTGCTAATCCCAACGGTGCGTCCGGATGCCGGCCCCGAAGACGCACTTGTCGAAGGATTGTCCGAGTTCTTTTCAAGCGGCGCCCATGCCGAGATCGCCGGAGAGGGCATGAGCATCGGCGAACCGCCGTCCTACTGGATACCGCTGATGGGCACGGGCGCGGGAGAGCTGTCGCTCGAACAATCCGGCGACGCGACGCTTCGCACGCTCGAAAGCGCCGCGGTCTGGGACGTCATCCCGGCCGGGGCCACGATCTCGATCAGCCTGCCCGGAGACCGGGAGTTCTCAAAAGACTTGATCGACCGATTCCACAATTTCGCGCCTGCGACGCCCGTCATCGCCGACCCCGCGGGGTCGGCCGTCAAGGGCAGGGTCGTGCCGCCCGAAGAACCCAACGGCCCGGAAAATGACGACAATCGCACGACACCCGACGGTCCGGACACGGCAACGGATCTGGGAGAAAACGGCGGCGACCGAACCGGCCCGTCCGCGGAATCGCGCCGCTATCGCCGCGATGCCGACTATCACACCGACCAGCCGGTGGCGGGCGCCGACGGCGACGAGTTGCAACGCGGAGCGATTGCCCGGGCGATCCTTCAGAAGGTCACGACGATCTGGGAAAAAAAGAACGCCCGCCGCAAAGAGGCAGAGGGCGACCGGGCCAAGACCTATTCCGGGCGCCCCTTCATCGTTCACCTTGCCGGGCGGTGGGGGTCGGGCAAATCCTCGATCCTGAACCTTCTGCGTCCGCTTCTGCAGGCGGATGCCAGTTCCTACAACCCACCGCCCAAGGGCTCGGTGGATGAGGTTTTCGACCGCAAGACCTGGGTGGTGATCGATTTCAACGCCTGGCGCCAGCAAAGCGCCGAACAGGAACCGTGGCACGCGTTGATGATTGCGCTATCGAAACAGGCACCGGACCAGATGGGCAGGCGCGGCAGGTGGTTCGTCTGGCGACATTTCGTCTGGCGGGCCTGGGTCCGCTGGCGCTATTCGGTCTATGTCAGCCTCGCCGGCCTGGTCGCACTGTTGCTTTGGCTCCCGTTTTCAAACGATGAAAACCTGATTACCGGGCTTGCGGCTCTGGCCGGCTTTGTCGCGTCGATCCTCACGATCAACGGGTTTTTCACACGGTTCACCGGAGGGTCGGACCGCACCGCGCAAGCGATCAAATCGCTCGACGCCGATCCGACCGATAGGCTCAAGCGCCGGTTCGACGACATGATCGAAGATGTCCGGCAGCCCGTTGCGTTCTTCATCGACGATCTGGACCGCTGCGACGCGCAGTATGTCGTTGACCTGCTGCAGACGATCCAGACCGTCTATGCCGAGTCGGACGCGCTTTTCGTGGTCGCCGCCGACCGCGAGTGGATCGTCTCGGCCTATGACCAGGTCTATTCCGGTTTCGACGGCAGATTGCGCGAACACGGCGTCCCTTTGGGGTATCTCTTCGTCGAGAAGATCTTTCAGCTTTCGGTTAACGTGCCGGACCTGAGCGCGGTCGAGCAACGGCAGTTTTTGTCCAACCGCCTGCCGGGCGCACCCAAGGAACAGAAACTGACCGAGGCAGAGAAAGACGCGCTTCGCCAAGAAGTCGCGGATGCCGAAACGCCGCAGGAGATGCAAGAGATCGTCCGGCGTCAGACCAGCGTTGCAGCGGTGCAAGAGGTGGCCGACGCGGCCCTGCCGGCGCTGTCGCAAGAACGCGCAACCGAGCAGCTGACGCATGTCCTGATCGACAGGCCGGGCGGCGATCCGGAGGACAGGAACGACAAGCCGATGCTGGACCCCAACCCGCGTGCAATCACGCGGCTGGTGAACGCCTATTCCTTCCGCATCTGGCACGCCTGGCGCACCGGGCAGTTCGGCCTTGTCGACAAGCTGCCCTATTGGTGCGCGCTCGACCTGCGCTTTCCCTATGCCGCAAAAGCCTTTGCAGGCGAACCCGCGCTGCGGGACGACCACGCCTGGAAGACGGAAAATGACGAAACCGCCTTTCCCGACAAGGACGAAATCGAACGCCTGGTCGAACCGCTGACGTCAAGCGATATTGAAAAGCTCCGGCACTTTGGCTAACCGGTGCCGGTCCGATGCAAGGAACCTGGCATGCTCGATCTGACCTATGAGGCCCCGAAACCCAAAATCATTCAGGGCGCCCAGTCCGACTGGGAACTCGTGATCGGGCTCGAGGTCCATGCCCAGGTCAGTTCGAAGGCCAAGCTGTTCTCGGGTGCCTCCACCGAATTCGGGGCAGAGCCGAATTCCAACGTCGCATTCGTCGACGCCGCCATGCCCGGCATGCTGCCCGTGATCAACGAGTTCTGCGTGGAACAGGCCGTGCGCACGGGCCTGGGGCTGAAGGCCGAGATCAATCTGAAATCCGCCTTCGACCGCAAGAACTATTTCTACCCTGATCTGCCCCAGGGCTACCAGATCAGCCAGCTTTACCACCCGATCGTCGGCGAGGGCGAGGTGCTGGTCGAGATGGGCCCGGGCGTCGCGCGGACGGTCCGCATCGAACGCATCCACCTGGAGCAGGACGCCGGCAAGTCGATCCACGACATGGACCCGCACATGTCATTTGTCGACCTCAACCGCACCGGCGTCGCGCTTATGGAGATCGTCAGCCGCCCCGACATCCGCGGGCCCGAAGAGGCCGCGGCCTATGTGGTCAAGCTCCGTCAGATCCTGCGTTACCTCGGCACCTGCGACGGCAACATGCAATACGGCAATCTGCGCGCCGATGTGAATGTTTCCGTCTGCAAGCCCGGCGCCTACGAGCGCTATCAGCAGACCGGCGACCATGCGCATCTGGGCACCCGCTGCGAAATCAAGAACATGAACTCGATGCGCTTCATCCAGGCCGCCATCGACTACGAGGCCCGCCGCCAGATCGCCCTTCTCGAAGGCGGCGGCACGGTCGATCAGGAAACCCGCCTCTATGACCCCGACAAGGGCGAAACCCGCTCGATGCGGTCCAAGGAAGAGGCGCACGACTACCGCTACTTCCCCTGCCCCGACCTGCTGCCGCTCGAGATCGAGCAGGCCTGGGTCGACGGTATCGCCGAGCGCCTCCCCGAGCTGCCCGACGCGCTGAAGGCGCGGCTGATGGACATGGGGCTGACCGATTACGACGCCTCGGTTCTGACGGCCGAGAAGGAAAACGCGGACTATTTCGAAGAGGTCGCCAAAGGCCGCGACGCCAAACTGGCCGCCAACTGGGTGATCAACGAGCTTTTCGGACGGCTGAAGAAGGAAGATCACAGCATCGGCGAAAGCCCGGTCTCGGCGGCCCAACTCGGCCGGATCGTCGACCTGATCTCGTCAGACACGATTTCGGGCAAGATCGCGAAGGAAGTGTTCGAGATCGCCTACACCTCGGGCCGCGACCCCGAAGAGATCGTCGAGACCGAGGGCCTCAAACAGGTCACCGACACCGGCGCGATCGAGGCCGCGGTCGATCAGGTCATCGCCGACAACCCGGCCCAGGTCGAGAAGGCCAAGCAGAACCCCAAGCTTGCCGGGTGGTTCGTAGGGCAGGTAATGAAAGCCACGGGCGGCAAGGCGAATCCCAAATCCGTCAACCAGATCGTCTCGCGCAAGCTGGGTCTCTGACCCCCCGCCCGCACCGCGCTTGACCTGCGTCAAGGCGGCCCGGCATCGGCACCGGCAATCTCGCGCATCGCAGGATGCAAGGGAGGAGATCGACGATGTGGGCTGGCCTGAAACGCACCGTGCTGGCCGCGGCACTGGCGCTCGCGGCGGCGCCGGGCGCGGCGGATATCCTGAAGGACGGCGACGATGTGATCTTTTGGTGCGCCGGGACCGAGCACGGGCCACGCTGGCTGGACGCCGACGCCCGCGACGGTCGCGTGTTTCTCACCGATCAGACCAGCACCTTCTGGCGCGCGATCCATGTCGGCCCCGGCGACACCTATGCCTTCGAGTTTGTCAGCCCGATCGACAATCCCGACCGGAAATACCTCGATTGCCTGACCGAAACCGGCGGGGTGCAGCTCGCCCCGGCCTACGGCGCGCCCTATACCGGCGCGCTTTGGCAGATCGAGCTGGATTCGCCGTCGCGATACGCCCTGAAATGCCTCGGCCATATCGAGGGCAACCGTTATCTCGACGGCAACACGATCGACGGAACGGTCGGGCTGGCGCCCTATCCGGGCGGCCCCTATTCCGGCGCGATCTGGGCCATACGCTGACCGGCGGCGGGGGCGCCGTGGCGACAAAGCTCGGCAACGGCACCCTCACCCGATCCAGACCAGCACCGCGTAAAGCCCTGCCGACACCAGCATCACCGGGCCCGGCGGTGCGCCCATCGCCGCAGCCAGGCAGACCCCCACGAACCCCGCGTTCACGACGCGCGCGCAAAAGATTGCCTTCGCCGCCATCTTCATCCATCCTGTCATCGGTCTCTCCATCCTTGCGTTGGATGGGGCCCCGCCGGGGGGTCGCCCCGGCCTCACGTGATGGGCAAAAGATGAGGTATTTCAGTCTGTTCGTCGTTCCCCAAAAGTTGCCGGCCTTTCGTTGGCCATTGTTGTGTGGAGTTGTGGAAAGTTGTTGGACCTCGCCGCCTTCGCGGCCCTGATCAAGCGCAAGCGCGGCGAAAGGCGCCTGACGCAGGAATCGCTCGCCATCGACGTCTTCGGCGATCCCGCCCGCAAGGCTGACATCAGCCGCATCGAAAACGCCCGCGTCCAGCCGCAGGAAGCCACGATCCAAAGGCTCGCCAGGGCGCTCGGCATCACCCATGCCGAGCTCGACCCGGTCCGCACCGCCCGCCCCGGCGCACGGCAGTTGGGCGAGATCCCGACACTCAGCCGCGACGAGCTCGAACTGCTCGCCTCGCGGTTCGACATCCCCCGGCCGCACGCTCTGACCGACGCCCAACTCCGCGACGTCCTGACAAAAAAGGCCGAGGAATACCGCGCCTACCGCGGCCAGATCGAGGCCATAGACGAGCGCACCGCAGGCCTCGGCGACCTGAAGGCCGCCGCCCAAAACGCCGCCGATACGCTCGACTTCGAAGAGGTCGAAACCCTCCTCGCGCATGCCCACGAGGTCGAGACCGAGATTGCTGCCGAGACCGCCGAACTCCGCGCCAGGAACGCCCTTCTCCGCGGCCGCGCGGAACAGGCCCACCGCCTGCTCTCCGCCGCCGCTGACAGCTTTGCCGCCATCGACAGCGATGCCCCTTTGAAACGCAAATGGGACCACATGCTGAGTTTTTTCGACTCAGGCCGATCGTTCGGGACCGCACATCTGAACCTATCGCGTCGCTTGGCCCAAGATATTGGAAACCACCTTGATGACGGGACGAAAACCCTCGCAACCGTACAAATGACCGAGGCTGCGATCTGTGAATCGCTTGCGCGTTTCGCGCCCGACCCGAAGGGTCGCGAATTGCTTCACAGCGCCATCGACCTTTGCCGGCAGGCGCTCAAGGTCCTGAACAAAACCGATCATCCAAGTGAATATGCCGGTGCGCACACCAATATGGCTTTGGCGATGCAAAGACTGGGCATGCAGTCATGCTGCCAAATTCGTGAAAGCTACTTTCGACAGGCGATCAATTCGCATCGGGAGGCTTTGGAATGCATCGACGCTGAAACGGATCGTTTGAAATCCGGCACCGTCCGCGCGAACCTGGCAATCGCTCTTTCCATACTTGCCGTCGATCTATTTGACGGCATCGACTTCTCGCTTTTCGAGGAAAGCCTCGACTGGTTTGACCAGGGCATGCCAATCATCGAACGAGACGGCGAGGGAGAAAAGATCGCGCAGGCCCAAAGCGACTACGGCATCGCTCTGAAGGAGTATGGAATGCGGCTCAACGGCAGGCCCGGCCGCGTGTTGCTCGAACGGTCGGTCGAGGCTCAGATGTCCGCAACCTCGTTCTTCAAGCCGCGGGACCATCCGTTTCAGAATGCCATCTGCCGCGAGAATCTGGCCTTTGCCGAACTGGCGCTTGCCGATCATGACAGCGTCTCTGACCCCGCCCCGCATCTGCGGGCCGCCCTGGCTCATGTCGAGGCGTCGCTGGAGGTCTTCGACCCCGCGCACATGGCCGCCAACTTCGCCAAGGCCACCGCCCTCCGCGACCGCCTGCGCGCCCGGCTCGGCGAGGCGTAGGGCGGAGGTTTCCCCACCCCGCCCGCCCCAAAGTCCGATGCAATTCCGATGGAAGTCCGATACGTTTCCGCCCCCCGACTCTGGCCGCCGGGCAACACTTCGCGGCCCGCGCGTCGCGCCGCCCTTTCCCCGCCCCGCGCGGATTTGTTAACCTCTGCCCATTGTCTGTCTCAGGGGGGTCTCATGCCGCGGTATGAGTACACGGTCGTGCCCGCACCGAAAAAGCCGGGGAAAATCAAGGGGGTGAAGGGCACCGACAACCGGTTTGCCGCAGAGCTGTCCCGGCTGATGAACGACTACGGGGCCGACGGCTGGGAGTATCAGCGCACCGATACCCTGCCCTGCGAGGAACGCCAGGGCCTGACCGGACGCACCACCACCTTTCAGACCATGTTGGTTTTCCGGCGGGAAATCAAGGACTTGACCACCGAGCCATTGCCCGAGGTGCCGCTGGTCGAGGCCGAACCGACGCTCGCCGTCCCCAGCTTCGGCGCCACCGCCCCGGCCCCGGCCATTGCCGCCGCGGCACCCGAGGGCGAGGCCCCGGCGCTCGGCCCGGCGGAGCCCCCAACTCCCGACGGAACCACCCGCGCCCCGGACATCGCAGCGCAGTAGGGCGCGAATTTTCGTCGAAAATTCGTTGCCCCCGTGCAGTCCGATGGGCAAGCCCTACCCCTCGATCTGCAACGCCAGTGCATGGATCCGTCCCACCAGATCCTTGCCAAGCGCTGCATGCACCGCCCGGTGCCGCGCGATCCGGCTCATCGGCCCGAAGACCTCGGCCCGGATATGCACCCGGAAATGGCTCTGCCCGCCCTCCTGATAGCCGGCATGCCCGATATGCTGCTCGCTTTCATCCACAACCTCTAGTGCGGACGGCGCGAAGGCAGCCCTAAGTCTCGTCTCTATCTCATCGGCCACGCGCATTTTATCGATCTGCCCCCTTCACACCTGTCCCGAAATCCTTAAACTCGTGCGACCGAGTCGAAAAGGCAGAGCAGCATGACCAATTCTGATCCCTTCGGTTTCGATATCCGGGTGTCCTCGGCCAAGAAACGGCAGACGCGGGGCAAGCGCGGCATGTCAGGGGCGTTTGAGACCTCGACCCGGGCCTGCGAACATCCGGGCTGCCGCGAAGCCGGGCAGTATCGCGCGCCCAAATCGCCGGACCACCTGGATGAATACCTGTGGTTCTGCAAGGACCATGTGCGCGAATACAACCTGAAGTGGAATTTTTTCAATGGCGCGACGGAGGAGGAATTTCAGGAGCAGATCGACAAGGACCGGGTGTGGGAGCGCGAGACCAAGCCCTTTGCCAAGCCCGGCGAGGAACAGCGCGCGTGGTCGCGCCTGGGCATCGACGATCCGCATCAGGTGCTGGGCGAGAACGCGACGCGGAATCCCGGCAAGTCGATCACCGGCAGCCGCAAGCTGCCGCCGACCGAGCGGCGGGCCCTGGATATCCTCGAGGCCAAGGATCACTGGACCAAGGCAGAGATCCGCAAGCAATACAAAAGCCTGGTCAAGGATCTGCATCCCGACATGAACGGCGGCGCCCGCGAGGACGAGGACCGCCTGCAAGAGGTCGTCTGGGCCTGGGACCAGATCAAGGACAGCCGGAATTTCAAGGGCTGATCGGCGCGCGCGCGCGCGCCCCGGGCCTTTGCCGGGCGACCGACGATTGCCGGCAGCCCCGATGCACCGGGCCATGGCCGGACATCATTCTGCTTCAGCTACTCAGGCGCGCAGCGGCGACATCCGTAAATCCGCCCCGCCCGAGTAGCCGAATACGCAGGGCATCCGGGCCGAAGTCCGGTTTGATCGGCTGATCCCACAGCGTGCGCGTGGCGCCGGATCCGAAAGCGGCGTCCGGGCCGGGCAGGACGACGGCGACGGAAGGCAATATCGATCACAACCATCGATTCCCCCCGAGGACCTTTGCCGCCGCGGGTTCTGGACAGTTGTGCGCGCGTTCAAACGTCCCGAGCCCGTGCCGCGCCGATGAAATCGCATCTTATCTGCGCTATCTTGTGCAGCGTCAGGGGGTTAGCGGCCTGTCTCAGGCCGGAAACAGACCCGTGACACGACCAGATTCCGGATGCGACCACGGGCCTGGAAATCCCCGACCGCAATCCTCCGGAATGCCTTGCGTGACGTTGACCTTCCCCGCTCTATCCTCCATGAAGGCGACCGGCGCAGGGATCGGCCTGCGGCGGACGAAACTCCTCCCGAACGAGGCAGAAGATGGCGGACGGTAGTATGGATATGACGGCGAAACCGACCGAAGAGATATCGGTCCGCGATGTGTTCGGCATCGACAGCGATATGGTGGTCAAGGGTTTCGCCGAACCGACCGACCGGGTCCCGGAGTTGGATGCAACCTACAAGTTCGATCCCGACACGACGCTCGCGATCCTCGCGGCGTTCGGCAGAAACCGGCGCCTGATCATCCAAGGCTATCACGGGACGGGCAAGTCGACCCATATCGAGCAGGTGGCCGCGCGGCTGAACTGGCCGACCGTACGGGTCAACCTCGACAGTCACATCAGCCGGATCGACCTGATCGGCAAGGACGCGATCAAGCTGAAGGACGGCCTGCAGGTCACCGAGTTTCAGGAGGGCATCCTGCCCTGGGCGCTGCGCAATCCAACGGCCATCGTCTTCGACGAATACGACGCGGGGCGCGCCGACGTGATGTTCGTCATCCAGCGGGTGCTGGAACATGACGGCAAGCTGACGCTTCTGGATCAGAACGAGGTGATCACGCCCCACCCCTATTTCCGCCTGTTCGCCACCGCGAACACCGTGGGGCTGGGCGACACGACGGGGCTCTACCACGGCGTCCAGCAGATCAACCAGGCGCAGATGGACCGCTGGTCGCTGGTGGCGACGCTGAACTATCTGTCCCATGACGCCGAGACGGCGATCGTTCTGGCAAAGAACCCGCATTACAACACCGAACGCGGCCGCAAGCAGATCGCGCAGATGGTGACGGTGGCGGATCTGACCCGCACGGCGTTCATGAACGGCGACCTGTCGACCGTGATGAGCCCGCGCACGGTGATCAACTGGGCCCAAAATGCCGAGATCTTCCGCAACATCGGCTATGCCTTCCGCGTGACCTTCCTCAACAAGTGCGACGAGCTGGAGCGCGAAACGGTCGCCGAGTTCTATCAGCGCTGCTTTGACGAGGAACTGCCCGAAAGCGCCGCGTCGATCGCGATGCCGTGATGCGGTAACGCCCGACGCGTGATCGCATGCATATCGGCCTGATCGGCGGCATCGGCGTTGCCGCGACACTCGTCTACTACCAGCGACTGACTGCCGCGGTCGATCGGCTCGGCGGCAAGCTGGAGCTGACCATGGTACACGCCGATGTGCACGAACTGTTGCGCAACAACCTGGCCGACAACCGGGACGCCCAGGCGCAGGTTTATGCCCGGCTGATCGACCGGCTGAAGGCCGCCGGTGCGGATTGCGCCGCCATCACCTCGCTGGGCGGGCATTTCTGCTACAACGAAACGGTGCCGCTATCCTCCCTGCCCCTGGTCTCGGCCGTGGAGCCGCTGGATGACTTCTTTGCCGCCGAGGGGCTCGCCCGCGTCGGCCTGCTGGGCACGCGCGTCGTGATGCGCACCGGGCTTTACGGGCAGCTCAAGAAAACCCAGGCCGTGGCGCTGGAAGACGAAATCGACGGGATCGGCCAGACCTATCAGGACATGGCCATCGCCGGGCGCTGTACCGAGGCGCAACGCGCGCTTTTCCTCGACGCTGGCCGACGGCTGGTCGAAGACCGCGGCGCCGACGCCGTGGTGCTGGCCGGCACCGATCTGAACCTCGCTTTCGATGGTGCACGGCCGGGCTACCGGGTGATCGACGCGCTCGACATTCATGTCGACGTGCTGGCGCGGATGGCCGTGACCTGACAGGCGCCGCGCCGCTGCAACAATTTCTGCGGCTGCAGCCGTTGCCGGACCACAACATCTGGAAGGCGGTTTTCAAACTGCTTCATTGATAGACGAATAATTGCCCGTAATGTCGAATTCATGGGCGGATTGAAAACTCTTGCGGTTGCGCTCTTCCTGCTCCCTGCAGCCGGGACCCAGGCGCAAACGAACCTGAGCGCCGATGGCCAGCTTCGCTTTTTTGCCACCTGCGCGGGACGGCTGTCGGCCCTTGTGGAGCATCAGTGGATGTTCGACGGACCGGCCTCGGATCGCACCGAGGCGGCGCGCACGCAACTGCTCGATATCATCGGCGCGATCCTTCCGGCCGGGCGCGAGGTCGAGGTGCTGAACTGGCGCATCGACGCCAAGAGCGCCCATGCCAGACTGCTTTACCGCGCGGTCTTCAACGAGGACCCGGACGATGCCGCCTGGGCACACCGGCTGGCCGCGCGCCAGACCGCCGTTTGCCGGTCGTTTTTGCTGTCCTGACCCCGCGCGCATCTGGTCATCCCGGCGCCACCGCTCTAGGGTGCGCTCCGGAGCGCAAAGATCGCAAAGCACGACATGAAAAAACCCGCAGACAACCCGGCCGACCCGTTCAAGAAGGCGCTGACCGAGGCCACCAAGGTCATCGCCGACGACCCCGAACTGGCCGTCAGCTTTACCGTCGATCCGCCGGGCATGACCAACGACGCCGTGCGCCTGCCGCAGGTCAGCCGCCGGATGACCCGGCATGAGGTGCTGCTCGCCCGGGGCACGGCCGATGCCTATGCCCTGCGGCTGAAGTATCACGACGAGGGCACGCACAACCGCTACGCCCCGCAAGGCCAGATGGCGCGCGATCTCTACGAGGCGATGGAGACGGCCCGGTGCGAGGCGGTCGGCGCGCGCGCCATGCCCGGCACCGCGGCCAATATCGACGCCAAGATCGCCAACGAGGCCGAGCGCCGGGGGTACGGTCAGATCACCCAGGCGTCCGAAGCGCCCCTGGCCACCGCCGCAGGCTATCTGATCCGGCATCTGGCGACCGGCCGGCCGCTGCCCGCGGGCGCCGAAAACGTCATGGATCTGTGGCGCGGGTTTATCGAGGAGCAGGCCGGCGGCACGCTGGAAAACCTTGACGAGACGCTCGCCGACCAGACGGCATTCGCCAAGTTCGCCCGTCAGATCATCGACGATCTCGGCTATGGCGACCAGCTGGGCGACGACCCCGACGAGCTCAATGACGAGGACGAGGACGAGGCGGCGTCGGACGACGACCGGGACGAGCCCGATTCCACCGGCAGCGATGACGAGGACGCCGAAGAGGACAGCGAGGCCTCGCCCGAACAGGCACAGGATCAGGAACAGGACGCCGCCCAGGCCCAGGTTTCCATGGACGAGATGGCCGATGCGGACATGGCCGAAGAGACCGAGATGCCCGAAGGCGACATGCCGATGGAGCCGCCGGCGCCCGCCCCGCATTCCGACGCCGATCCCGACTACACCGTCTTCCGCACCGACTACGACGAGGAAATCAAGGCCGAGGACCTGGCGGAACTGCAGGAACTGGAACGCCTGCGCGCCTATCTCGACCAGCAGCTCGAACCTCTGAAGGGCGCCGTCGGCCGGCTGGCAAACAAGCTGCAAAGGCGGCTGCAGGCGCAGCAGAACCGGTCGTGGGAGTTCGATCTGGAAGAGGGCATGCTGGATGCCGGCCGGCTGGCGCGCGTCGTGGCCAACCCGACCACGCCCCTGAGCTTCAAGATCGAAAAGGACACCGAGTTCCGGGACACGGTGGTCACGCTGCTGCTCGACAATTCCGGCTCGATGCGCGGACGCCCGATCTCGATCGCGGCGATCTGTGCCGATGTGCTTGCCCGGACGCTGGAGCGGTGCCAGGTCAAGGTCGAGATCCTGGGCTTTACCACCCGCGCGTGGAAGGGCGGCCAGGCCCGCGAGGCCTGGCTCAACGACGGCCGGCCACAGACGCCCGGACGGCTGAACGACCTGCGCCACATCATCTACAAATCCGCCGATGCCCCCTGGCGCCGGGCGCGCGAAAACCTCGGGCTGATGATGAAAGAGGGGCTGCTGAAGGAAAACATCGACGGCGAGGCGCTGGAATGGGCGCATCGGCGGCTTTGCCAGCGGCCCGAGGCGCGAAAGATCCTGATGGTGATTTCCGACGGCGCGCCGGTGGACGACTCCACCCTCAGCGTGAACCCGGCGAATTATCTGGAAAAGCATCTTCGCGACGTGATTGCCCTTGTCGGCCGGCGCAAGGCGGTGGAACTTATCGCCATCGGCATCGGCCACGATGTCACGCGCTATTACGACCATGCGGTGACGATCACGGATGTGGAACAGCTGGCGGGCGCGATGACCGAGCAGCTGGCTTCGCTGTTCGACAGCGACAAGCGCGGCCGCGCACGCTTCGTGGGGCTGAAAAGGGCCAGCTAGGACGCGATGTGGTGGGTGAGGCGCAGGATTGTCCGTGGCCTGAAGTTGCGATTTGCAACCAGCGGTCTGGCGCGGAATCAAGGCCGCAGGCCACCGCGCCGTTCGTCCCTGGTTCGGACTGTGCCGCGGCCTGATACTACGGTTCCCGGAAAGCCTCTCGGGATTTGTAAAGCGGCTTCAGCAGGTACTGCAGAACCGTCTTGGATCCGGTCTGTAATTCCGCCGTGGCGCGCATGCCGGGGCGGATCTCGATATCCTGCTGCCGATCGGTCAAACTCTCCATGTCGACCTTCAGCGTAACGCGATAGAACGGCTCGGCCCGCGGATTGCGGTCGTCTTCGAACGTATCGGCCGAGACGAAATCGACCTTGCCTTTCAGCGTGCCGTAGATCGTGTAGTCATAGGCCGACAGCTTTATCGTGGCCGGCTGCCCACGCTCGACGCTGGCGATGTTTTCCGGCTTCACCCGCGCCTCGACGAACAGTTCCTCGCCCAGCGGAATGATCTCGAGGATCTCTTCGCCCGGCCGGACGACGCCGCCGATCGTGGTGATCTGCAGCGCGTTGACGATGCCGGTCATCGGCGAGGTGATCACCGTGCGCTTCAGCTGGTCCTGCGCCAGACGCATCTCCTGCCGGCGCGATGTCAGATCCTGCAGCGTCTCGGAATACTCCTCCGCGAGGTCCAGCTCGGCCTGGCTGCGGATCTCGTTGTACTTGTTCACCGCGTCGCTCGCCGCTTTCTTGGCGCGGTTCACCTCGATCAGCGCGACGATGTCCTGCTCGTAGAGCCGTTCGAGATTGGCCAACTCGTCCTTGAGTTGCGACATGATCTCACCCGCGCCGTCGCGGCGGCTGATATAGTCGGACTGCCGTGCATTCAGCAGCGCCCGCTCCGAGGTCAGGATATGCGGCGTCCGCGCGGCCAGATCGGCGGGCACGTCGAAATCGAAGGCGCCCGCCAGTTCCGCCTCGAGCCGGAGACGCTTGATCTCCAGCGCGTCGATCTGGTCCTGAAGGTCGTCGACCGCGGTGCGGAACTTGGTGTCCTGCAGCCGGGCCAGCACCTGCCCCGCCTCGACCTTGTCGCCCTGCCGCACGTGCAACTCGGCCAGAATACCGCCTTCGAGGTTTTGAACGATCTGCGCCCGCGACGACGACACCACCTCGCCCTCGGCCCGCACGATCTCGTCGACCCAGGCGATGGCCGCCCAGCCCAAAAACAAGACGAAGGCAAGCCCGACCAGATAGATGATCCGGCTTGCACCACGGGTCGCCTCGGCCAGGTGGGTGTCGGCCGCCGCGGTCATGCGGCGGTGCTGCCGGCCAGATGCGCCAGCACCTGCTGGCGCGGCCCGTCGACCACAAGCCGGCCGGCCTGCAGGATCAGCGTGCGGTCGGTCAGCGCCAGGATCGGCAGGCGGTGGGTGGCGATCACGGTCGTGCGGCCATGCAGCCAGGTGTCCAGACGGCTGACCAGCGTGCTCTCCAGCGTCTGGTCCAGAGCCGCCGTCGGCTCGTCCAGCAGCACCACCGACGGGTTCTGCAGCCAGAGCCGCGCCCAGCCGATGGACTGGCGCTGCCCGACCGACAGGCCCGCACCGCCATCGAGCACCTCCATGTCCAGCCCCTTGGGATGCCCCTTCACAAACGTCCCGAGCCCCGCGAAGTCGAGGCTGGCCATCAGCCGGTCGTCATCGCGTTCCAGCATGGTGAGGTTGAGATTGTCGCGCAAGGTGCCGGCCAGAAGCCGCACTTCCTGGCTGAGATATCCGATGTTGCGGCGCAGGTCCCGCGGGTCGATCTGGCCCATATCGGTGCCGTCGACCAGAATGCGCCCGCCCTGCGGCGCGTAGAGGCCGGACAGCACCTTCAGAAGCGTCGACTTCCCCGATCCGTTCGCGCCCAGCACGCCCACACGCTGCCCCGGCGTGATCACGATGCCCGGCACGTCCAGCGTCTGCGGCCCGTCCTCGCCATAGCGGAACGCCACCTCGTTCAGCTCGAACCGGCCTTCCAGCCTTTCGCGGCGCAGATAGGACCGCTCGGCCTCTTTCTCCTGCGGCGCGAGCGCGATCGAGTCGAGCCCCTCCAGCGCCGTCTTGACGTTGCCCCAGCGCGCCATGGTGCCTGCAAGGGTGGTAAGCGGCGCCAGCGTCCGGCTGGTCAGGATGCCTGTGGCGATGATCGTGCCGACGGTGAATTCACCGGCGAAGACCAGGAAGGTGCCCAAGACCACGGCGCAGATATAGGTGCCCTGCTGCACCGCCTGGCTCCAGTAGGTGAGCATCGACGACAGCTTGCGCTGTTCGGCGGTGGAATAGGACGACAGCTCGTTCAACTCCTGCCAGACCTGCATCATCCGTTCTTCGCCGCGCTGGGTCTTCAGCGTGTCGAGTTCGCTGATCACCTCGTGCAGCAGCCGCCCGGCCTTGGCATTGGCTCCCTGCGTCTGGCGGGTGAGCTCGATCATGCGCTTCTGCAGGAAATAGGCGGGCAGCAGCATCAGGATGCCGCCGGCGACGATGGCCCAGACGATCGGTCCGGCGATCGAGGCGATCAGCAGCAGGAACACGGCGATGAACGGAACGTCGGCCAAGGTCGCCAGTGTCGACGAGGTAAAGAACTCGCGCACCGAGCCGAATTCGCGCATCGCCGCAAAGAGCCCCGATGGCGGCAACGGCTTACGGTCGGACCGCATGCCGATCAGCCGCTGCATCAGGTTCCTTTGCACCGACAGCTCGATCTGCCGCCCGGCGGCGTCGGTCAGGCGCGCACGCGCCAGTTTCAGCGCCGCCTCCAACCCGATGGCGATGGCGACGCCCAGGGTCAGCACCCACAGCGTCGCCTGGCTTTGATGCGGGATCACCCGATCATAGACCTGCAGGCTAAAGAGCGCGACGGCGACCGCAAGCATATTGGCCACCAGCGAGCCCACCATGACCTCGGCCACCTGGCGGCGGTACTTGGGAAACTCTCCCCAGAACCAGTGCGTATTATTCAGCTGCGGCACGTTGCGGGCCACGACCTGCTTCAAGGGCGTGCGCCCGGTCAGGATCGACCCGGAAAAGAACGGCGCGAATTCCTCGACCGGCACCTCGGCCTCGTTGCCGGGACAGGTCGTGTCGAAGATCGTCAGGACGGCGTCATCCTGGCTCATCACCAGCACGCACTGCCCGTTGGTCATCATCGTCAGCGCAGGCCAGGTTTCGGGCGCGATCTCGGCGCGGTGGGTGATCTTGTGCTTGATGCCGGTCGAATCCAGCGCCCGCGCCAGCGCCTTGATCGTCACGTCGCCCGGCGCGTTGGTCCACAGGAACTCGGCCACATCGCGCACCTGCACCTCGGTGCCGTTCAGCGCCGCGAAGGTCGCGATCAGCGTGGCGCGGTGCTGGATGCGCGCGGCGGCACCCTCGACGAGATCGCGGATGCCAAGCTCGTCCGCGGCAGCCTGCGGCGCGGGCGCCGGTGCCGGATCATTCGCTGGCGACGGCGCCAGATCGGCCGCCCTCTCCGCGCCGCGAACCACCTGCGGCTGCGCCAGCGTCAGCGTCACCGCCTTGGCCGGTTTCTTTGCGGGGGCGGCCCCGTCCAGCCGGACGACCTTGGGTGTCCTGCCTGCGCTCATATCTTCGCCCCCTCGGCCAGAAGCCCCCGGTCGCGGGCCATCTCCAGCTGGATCAGGATCACCTGATATTTGGCGTCCACATGCGCCTGCTCGCGCTGGACAAGCTGTTCGTAGATCGACACCACATCCATGATCGACCGCTGCCCGGCGCGGAATTGGGCCTGGAACAGCCGAAAAGTCTCGCGGCTCTGGCGGGCCAGGTCCGCCGCCTCGGCCTCTTGCCGGCGGTTCGAGGCCAGGCGCTGTTCCTGCCGGCTCGTCGCGCGGCGGGCCTCTTCGTCGGCCTCTGCCACGCGCAGCGCGGCGGACTCTTCGGCCAGCTTGATCGCCTTCAGCGTCGCAGGCGTGCCAAAGCCTAACGGCTCGTCGGTATCCAGCGTGATCGCGCCGCTTGTCCCGCTCTCGGTCACCGTCGCCCCGGCGGTGACCCGCGGCAGCAGCCCGGCGCGATCCATCTTGGCCTGCGCGACGTCGCGCGCGCCCGTGGCCTCGGCCAAGAGCACGCTCAGATGCCGCGCGCCCGCGGGCGGTTTGCCCAGAACCAGCGGCGCAAACCCTCCGCCGAAACTCTCGCCGGTCATGGCCGTTAGCTCGGCACGTCCCGCGGCCGCCGCCTCTTCTGCGCTGGATCGCGCCCCTTCGATGTCGTTGATCTTGCCGGTAACCACGCGCAGATCGGCCTTGTCCGAGACGCCGCCGTCGACCCGGCCGCGCACGACACGCTCGAACTCGTACATGCGCGACAGCGCGCGCGTGTGCAGAGCCGCCTTTTCGTCGCCGCGCAGCGCCGTGATATGAAGCTTCAGAGCCGTCTCCACCCGTTCGTTCAGATCGACCGACAGACCCACCGCCGCCACCTCGACATCCGCCGCGGCAAAGGCGCGTTCGGCCTTGCGGCGGCCGTTGTCGAACAGGACCTGCTCGACAAGGATCGAGGCCACCAGATCGCCCAGATGGGTCAGGCTGACCCCCGGCGACAGCGACGGCAGCCAGTTCTTCGATTTCGCCTCGGCGCGAAGCCTGGCCGCCTGAAGCTCGGCCTCGGCCGACCGGCGCGAGGATGTCAGCGCCGCCTGCGCCACCCGGTCATAGGGCGACCCCGGCTGCAGGAGCGTGTCCCGCGCCAGAAGCGTCGCGATGATCTCGGAGCGGCCCTCGCCCTCTGACTGGACGAAGTTGCCCTCGCGGCGGGACACCTCGGCCCCGCCTGCCTCTTCCGGCACTCCGGCGCCTAGCCCGGCAAGCGGACCGGGCAAGGACGCATCGCCGCATCCGGAAAGGCCAAGCACCGCTGCGACCAACGCCATACGGCAGCCGGCCATGGCGAGGCCGCTGGCCGGGGACCGGTATCGGACCTTTGGTTGCATCGCCACGGGCGCCCGTCCGATCAGATGATGACGTTGATGTCCTGTTCGATCACCAGCGTCGCCCCATCGCTGCCGATGGTATAGACGTTGTAGGTCTGGCCATCGATGTCGCGGGTCTGCCCGGTATCGACCGCACCGGCCACCGTCACCGTGTCGTCGTTGCCGCCATGGATCGTCAGCGTGTCCGAACTGTCCGACAGCGCCCGGATCTGCGCCTCGGTCAGGACGAGGTTGGTGTTCTCGCCATAATCGAGGTTCAGCCCCTGAACGTCGAAGCTGCCCAGCCCGGCGTGCCCCACCGTGGTCGCCGCCCCTGCCCCGTCTTCCAGCACCACCAGCGTGGCGGAACTGTTGCCGGCGTCGTCGGTGCGGCTGACGACCAGGTTGGTGCCGTCGGGCACCGCCGAGGTAAAGGTGAACTCGGTGCCGAGGACCGGGTGTTGCGACACGGTCGAATTCGGCGTGCCGATGGCGCCGCCGGGGTCCAGCGTATAGGCCGCATAGCTGCCTTCGGCGTCCTGGGTGCCGATCCGCCAGACATCGGATCCTGAAAAGGTCACCGAATCGACATTCGGGCTGTCGATTTCGGTGTCCACGGCGAAGCTTTCGCTCAACGTGGTCACATTGCCCGCCAGATCGGTCGCGGTGATGGTCGCGGTGGCCCCGTAGGTACCCTGAGGTATTTCGTCCGGCGCGAAACCGGCGGTCCAGTTGCCGGCCGCATCCACCGTCGCGGCGCGCGTCACGCCCAGCAGATCGACGGTCACCACCGATCCCGGCTCTGCCGTTCCGGTCAGCGTCAGGCCCGCCAGGCGCTCGGCGGCGTTGATCACATCGTCCGCCGTCTGGTCCGGGTCGACCGTGACCAGCGCCTCGGTATCGATCCGCACCGCGTCGCTCAGCGTGTCGGTGTTGCCCGCCGGATCGGTGGCGGTGACCGTCACGTCCGCATCGTAGGTGCCTTGCGGGATGCTGGCGGCGGCAAAGGTCACTGACCAGTTGCCCGCGCCGTCGACCGTCGCCGCCTGGCTGACGGCGCCGAGCTGCACCACCACGGTCGAGCCGGGCTCGACCGTGCCGGTCAGGGTCACGCCGTCGGCGCGTTCGGCCTCGTTGACGATGTCGTCGCCCTCGATCGGGCCGGGCGCCATGGTCAGGTTGTCGACCAAGGTATCGAGCTGCACGCTGTCGGTCGCCATGGCGCTGTTGCCCGCCGCGTCGGTGATCGACGCTGTGATCGGCAGCGTCTCGGTCCCGGTCGGAATCTCCGCCGCCGGAACGGTGACCGACCAGTTGCCACCCGCATCGGCCACGACGTCCTGCGTCGCGCTGCCCAGAGTGACGGTGACCGTCAGCCCCGGCGTCGCCGTGCCGTTGATCACCACGCCGTCGCTGCGTTCCGCCGCATTGATGATGTCGTCGATCTCGATGGGCTGCGGCGAAATCGCGACCTCGCCCGCCGTCGTGTCCACCCGGAGCGATGCGCTGGCGCTGGCGGTATTGCCCGCCATATCGGTCGAGACGACGGACACCGTGGTGTCGTATTCGCCCTGCGGGATCGCACCGCCTGCATAAAGCGCAGACCAGTTGCCGCCTGCATCGGCCGTCACCGTGCGCGTCACGCCCGCGACGGTGACTTCGACGCTGGCGCCGGGCTCTGCCGTGCCGGTAAAGGTCACGCCGGCCTGCGCCTCGGCGGCATTGACGATATCGTCGCCGCCCGCCTGCCCCGGCGCGATGCCGACGGCGGTCTGGGTGTCGACCTGAACCGATCCGCGCGCGGACGCCACGTTGCCCGCGGCGTCGGTCGAGGTGACGTCGACATCGGCGACATACTCGCCCGGCGCAATCTCGGCCGGTGAAAACAGCGCGCTCCAGGTGCCATCCGACGCAGCCGTGACCGTATGGGTCACGCCCTGCATGGTCACGGCCACCGTCGCGCCCGGCTCTGCCGTACCGGTCAACGCGACCCCCGCGGCCGCCTCGGCGCCGCTGATCACGTTGTCGCCGGCCTGCGCGGGGTCGAGCGTCACAGTGTTTTCGGTATCCACGCGAAGCGCCTGGCTGCTGGTTTCGGAATTGCCCGCCGCGTCGGTCGCCACGGCAGTCACCGTGGTGTCGTAGGTACCGACGGGGATATCGCCGGGAGTGAAATCGGCGCTCCAGCCACCGTCGGCGCCGGCGGTAACCGTGTGGCTGACCGCACCCAGCGTGACCACTACCGACGATCCAGGCTCGGCCGTGCCGGTAAAGGTCACGCCACCGCTTTGCTCGGCGGCGTTGATTATATAGTCACCGCCAACCTCGGCATTCAGAGTCAGCGACTGCTCGGTGTCGATATGCACGGTGTGGCTGCTGACGGAACTGTTGCCGGCCGCATCCGTCGTCGTGATCGTGACGGTGCTGTCATAGGTGCCCGGCGCGATCTCGGACGCTGCGTAGTCGATCGACCATGCGCCGCCGGCATCCACGGTGGTCGTGCGGGTAACACCTTGGAATTCCACCTCAATCACGGCTCCGGGCTCGCCCGTTCCGGTTAGCGTGACGCCGTCGGACGCCTCTGCGCCGCTGACCACGTCATCGCCTTCGACGGTGTCCAGATCGGCGACCGGCGCGACCGTGTCGACCACCAGCACATCGGTTGTGGTCGAGCTGTTTCCGCGGGCGTCGGTGGTGACGAGGGTGATGTCCGAGGTGTACTCGCCCTCGGCAACTTCGGAGGGGGCAAACGTCACCGACCACGCGCCGCTGTCGTCCACGGTGGTCGTGTGGGTCGTGCCGTCGATCGTGACGTCGACGGTCGCGCCGGGCTCGCCCGTGCCGGTGATCGTGGCGCCGTCGGGATACCCCTCGGCATTGACCAGATCGCCGGTCGACTGCGTTCCGCTCAGTACGGTCACAGTCGGCGCCGTCAGATCGATATCGACGGTGGGACCGTCCAGGTCAAACGTGTTGCCGTCGGGATCCACGACCGACACGACCGCGTCGTAGATGCCGTCGCCGGGCAGGTCGGAGGTATCGAACGTCGCGGCCCAAGTGCCGTCATCGGCGACAGTCACGGTCTGGGTCTGGCCGCCGATATCGACGACGACCTCGGACCCCGGCGCGCCGGTGCCGGACACCGTCGCGCTGTCGGCCACGGTTCCGCCGACCAGATGCGTTGCGTCAGGATCATCGACCGTCGGCTGGATGACCGACGAACCGCCGCCGCCGTCCCCATCGCCACCGCCGCCGGCCAGCACGGCGCCGCCCACCAGCGCGGCCCCGCCGGCCAGAAGGCCGCTAAGCTGACCCGCCAATGGCGCGACAAGCGGCGCGACGACCGGCTCCACCTCGGCCAGATCCAGAAACACCAACTGGTCGTAGGGGCTCCACTTTTCGCCAAGCGGCAGGTCTTGAACCTGGGCGACCAGCGCGCCGTCGCCCTCGCCCAAAAGCTCGATCGCGACGATCTCGCCGTCCTGGCTCAGATACAGGCTCTTTTCGCCCGTGCTTTCGGTGTCGAAATAACCGTGCAGCACCAGAACCTGCCCAGTGTTGAGCGTCACCACCAGATCGCCGCCCAGCCGCTGATAGCTGGCCACGTCGCCGGGGCTGAGATTCAGGGATACTTCCTTGGTGTACGAAACGTATATCGTCGAGGGATCGCCCTCGGGGAAATTTCCACGCCGCGCACTGCCCGCACTATCGCGGACCACATAGCCTACACTCATGGGTCTACCGCTCGCCTTCTTGCCTCAATTCAACCGGCGGTGGATTTTTTGTTTTTTGAACCGCCAGACTTTTCGTTTCGTTGGGCCACGATATGTGCCCGATTGGGTCATATGATGCGTTATTTCATACCCTTATGTCCAGTGGTAGAAGATTCGTGGGGGAAAAATTCCCGAAGAGTCCCGCAATGCCGTGACATTTATATCCTGCGGTCGCGGCCAGCCATTGCGCCGATCGGCTGGAGGGCACGCAACTTTTGCGCGGAACCTGCGCAATCGGTTCGATTCCGTGGAAATTGTTGTGCACGGCTTGGGGTTGAATACAGGATGTTGACGGTTTTCCTACGGATCGTGTAGCGTCCCGCCCAAGGGGATAGTCTGTTGCCGGACACGCCGATTGGCGGCTTGCCGGCGCTGCTGGGTCAGATGCTGAAGCCACGGGATATCGAGCAATCTCAGAATGCGCAGGCCTCACCTGGCGCGACCGGGCTGAAGATCGCCCGGATCGTCGCATCCGAGCACATCCGCATCGCGCCTGCCGGTGACGCACGGGGGTCGGGGCCCGCCGCCGTGGCGGCGGTGGCCGGCGACACCGGGATCACGCCACAGGCCGCAACCGACCCGCTGGGGCAGAACGGGCGCCGGCCGATTGTCGCGTTGTCGGCAATTGCGGCAGTTCTGGCCGCGGTCATCGTCGGGCTGCTGATGTTGCCGAAGGCGCACGCACCGGCCCCCGCAGCGACCTCTCTCGCGCCTTCGGCGCTTGCGGCGCCGCCGGAAACCGTGACTGCCCCGCCACCCCGGGCCGCGATCGTCACGGTCAAGACACAGCCCCAGGTCGCTGCGCCGGAACCGGAACGATCCCGCGCTGGCGCCGGATGGCAGGATGAGCTCATGGCCAAAGTCACCGCGGGCACGCTGGCGGCGCTGCGTGGTCCGGCCGCCGCCCTGGAGAACCGGGCCGAAGTCCTGGCCGCCGTCCGCGCCGCGGTCTCGCGCGGCCTGGACGCCGATGAGATCCGCCAAATGCTGGATGACGGCCACGCGGCGCAGACGCTGAAGATCCCCGCCGAATGGATCGGCGCCGACGGCGGCGTGAACACCGCCGCCGTCCTGGCCGCGCTGGAGGCCGACGAATGACGCCGCGCCGCCATGGGTTCAGGGCGCGCCGGCAAACCGACGCTGTCCGGTCCGACCCGCCGTGTTGCCCGCCGATCCCGCCGCACTCACACGCGACGGCACCGTCCGCGTTGCCGCTTCTTCCAGATCCGCCTTGGGGGACGTCATGAAACACACAATCGCCGCCATCGCGGTCGGCCTGCTGGGGCTTGCGGCCAAGCCTGCCATGGCCGAGACCTGCGGCGGCTCCTATACCGTCCGGCCTGGCGACAGCCTGTCGACCATCGCCGACCGGTATTACAGGAACGCCGGCATGTGGTCGGCGATTCACAGCGCGAACCTCGACACCATCGGGCCGAAACCCGATCAGATCGCGGCGGGCATGAAGCTGTCGCTCGCGTGCCTCGACGGGCTGCCGGTCGGTCTGGCCGGCGGTGTCGAGGTGACCAACGTTCAGCCGACCTCTGCAGGGATCGTCCGGATCCAGCCCGCCGACGCCCCGGTCGCCAAACGGATCAATCTGCTGACCGGCGACGATTTCGCCCCCTTCACCGCCAAGAATGCCCATAACGGCGGACTGCTGACCGAGGTCGTGCAGTCGGCCATGACCGAGGCCGATCCCGAGACGGGCTTTGCCATCCACTGGGTCGACGACCGGGCCAGCCACCTCGACCCGCTTCTGTCGAACGCGCTGCTGGATCTGGGCTTTCCCTGGTATCAACCCGACTGCGCCACCGCGCCCGACAACTTCCGCTGCCGGAATTTCCATTTCTCGGATCCGATGTTCGAGCTCTTGATCCTGCTCTTCCGCGACAAACAGCGGCCCTTCGCCTTCAACGCCGACAGCGATATCGAAGGCAAGACACTCTGCCGGCCGTCGGGCTATTTCACCTTCGATCTTGACCAGAACGGCCGCCGCTGGCTGTTGGACGACAAGATCGAGCTGAAACGGCCGCGCACGGTGAAGGACTGTTTCGACATGGTGCTGGCGGGCGAGGCCGACGCCGTGGCGCTGAACGAGTTTACCGGGCGCGCCGCAATCGAGGAGCATGGGTTCGGCGACCGCATCGAAGCCGTGCCGCAGCCGCTGTCCGTCGCGAGCCTGCACGTCGTGGTACATAAATCCCACCCCGAAGCCGAAGAGATGCTGGCGATGATCAACGACGGCCTGCGCGGCATCCGCAAGAGCGGCGGCTACCAGGCGATCATCGAAGATCACATGGCCCGGATCTGGGCCGAATTCTAGGAGGCCGGCCATGCTGGAACGCATCCTTCCAGCCGTGACGGGCCTCGCCGCGCCGCTTTTCGCGGCGCTGCTGCCCGGCGCGGCACAGGCGGCCTGCGATATCCGCTATACGGTGCAGCCGGGCGATACCTATTATTCCGTCGCAAACCGCCATTACGGCGACCATAGCCGCTGGACGCTGATCTATTACGCCAATCAGGACGTCTCTGCCGGGCCATCGCTGGTGCCCGGCAAAGAGCTGTATATCCCCTGCCACGCCGGCATGACCGCACCCGATCCCATGCCGCTGCGCCAGGACGAGGCGGAACTGAAGCTCTTGACCGGGGGTGACTATCCGCCGTTTACCGATCAGGACCTGCCCGGCCAGGGATTGGTGACCGAACTGGTCAACGCCGCGCTCGATCTGGCGCCCTCGCCCGTCAGCTACTCGATCGCGTGGGAGGACGACTGGTCGAGGCACCTCTTTCCGATGCTCGACGAGAAACAGTTCGACATGGGATTCCCCTGGCTGCGGCCGGATTGCGAGGCCACGCCGCAGGACCCGCGCTGTGTGAACTTCCATTTCTCGGATCCGCTGATGGTGATGCCGATCATGCTGTTCGTACGCGCCGACAACCAGTTCCGGTTCGACAGCGATGCCGATGTGCTGGGACGCTCGCTCTGCCGTCCCAAGGGCTATTTCACCCACGACCTCGACCGGGCCGGACGGCGCTGGCTGACCGAAAAGAGGATCACCTTCGTTATCGGCGACAGCCCGCGCGACTGCTTTCGGCGGGTTCTGGACGGCAGGGTGGACGCCGCCACGGTCAATTTGTTTCTCGGCGGCACGGTGATCGTCGACATGGGGCTGCGGACCCGGGTTGTGCCGCTGGAACGGCCGCTGTCCGAAGAAGGCCTGCATGTGGTGATCTCAAAGCGTCACTGGCGAGGCACGGCGCACCTTTACCGGATCAACGCCGGACTGCGGCGCCTGCGCGAGGAAGGCCGGTTCGAAGAGATCGTGACCCGGCATCTGGCGCTTTTTCAGGCGCGTATCAACTAGATGGCGGGGTTTCTTGCGGTGCGGGGTCGCCGGTGTGCCCGCTCCAGGCCAAAAGCCGCGCTCGATCCTGACAGTCTTCCTCTGGCCTTGAGCGACAGCGACAGGATACGATGCCGCAGCACATGACATAGGCCCGCACACCATGACCCCAAAGCCCGTCGGCCCACCACCGGTCGACCCGCCGTCGCGCCCCGGATTTCGCCTGCCGGACGGCGCCTGCGACGCGCATTTCCATATGCTCGGCGGGCCCGGCGACTTTCCGCTCTGGGAGGGCCGTGTCGAAGACCCGGCCCCCGGCCGGGATTTCGACGGCTGGCTCGACACGTTCCGCATCCATTGCCGGAGCCTGGGCATCAGCCGCGGGGTGGTGGTGCACTCGATCTTCTACGGCGCGGACAACGCCATCACGCTGGAAGCCGCACGGCGCCTTGGTCCGGGGTTCAAGTCGATCTGCCTTGTGACCAACGACGCGACCGAGGCAGAGCTGGACCATCTGGCCGACAACGGATGCGCCGGGGTCCGGCTCAACTATGTTCATGGCGGCGTGCTCAGCTGGGAGGGAGCCAAGGCCATGGCGCCCCGGCTCGCCGCTCGCGGCATGCACATCCAGATGCTGATGAACGCGCATGAACATATGGCCGGGATCGCCGGGGACATCCGCGCCCTGCCGGTACCGGTCGTCTTCGACCATATCGGCTGGCCCGATGTTACCGCCGGCCCCGGCGAGCCGGGCTTCGAAACCCTCTGCCGGCTGCTTGCCGAAGGCTGCGCCTACGCCAAGCTCTCGGGCATCTACCGCCTCGCCGACGCGCCCTACGGGGCGACCGACGCCCATGTCGCCGCCCTGGCCGCCGCCAACCCGGAACGCTGCCTTTGGGGGTCGGACTGGCCCCACATCATGCTCGCCGATGCCCAAACGCCCGACAGCGGCCACCTGCTTGACGCCCTCGCCCGTGCGGTGCCGTCCACCGAGACACAGCACCGAATTTTCGTCGAAAATTCGTCCGCGCTCTACGGGTTCTGACGCCCGCGCTTGAACCTCACCGCCTCGGCAGCATATTTCTGGGCAGCCCCGATGAAAGGACCCCGGATGCGCGACCTGCCCCGCCCCGTCTTCGACGCCAATTCGACACAAGCCAGCGATTTCGGCGATCTGCCTGTATGGGACCTCACCGACCTCTACACGGCCCCCGATGCCCCGGAACTCAGCCGCGACCTCGACTGGCTGGAACAAGCCTGTGCCGGTTTCGCCGCCGACTACGAGGGCAAGCTTGCGGAGCTGTCCGCCGACGAGATGCTTACTTGCGTCCAGCGCCACGAAAAGATCGACATGATCCAGGGCCGGATTATGTCCTTTGCGGGCCTGCGCTACTACCAGCAGACCACCGATCCGGACCGCGCCAAGTTCCTCTCGGACTGCCAGGACAGGATCACCACGTTCTCGACCCCGCTTGTCTTCTTCACGCTCGAGATCAACCGCATCGACGACGAGCGGCTGGACGCGCTCTTTGCGGCCAATGCCGATCTCGCCCGCTACAAGCCGATCTTCGATCGCCTCCGCGCGATGCGCCCGCACCAGCTCAGCGATGAGCTTGAAAAGTTCCTCCACGACCAGTCCGTCGTGGGTGCAAGCGCCTGGAACAAGCTCTTTGACGAAACCATCGCCGGCCTCGCCTTTACCGTCGACGGGCAGGAACTCGGGATCGAGGGCACGCTCAACCTGCTCAGCGACCCCGACCGCGCCGCCCGCGAAGCGGCCGCCCGCGAACTCGCCCGCGTCTTCGGCCGGAACGTCAAGCTCTTCGCCCGCGTCCACAACACGCTCGCCAAGGAAAAGGAGGTCGAGGACCGCTGGCGCAAGATGCCCACGCCGCAGACCGGCCGTCACCTGGCAAACCATGTCGAACCCGAGGTCGTCGAGGCCCTGCGCAATGCCGTCGTCAAGGCCTACCCCAGGCTTTCGCACCGCTACTACGAGCTGAAACGCAAATGGATGGGCCTCGACACCCTGCAGGTATGGGACCGCAACGCCCCCCTGCCCATGGAGGAAACCAAAACTGTCAACTGGCCCGACGCCCAGGCGCTCGTCCTCGACGCCTATGCCGAGTTTGACCCGCAGATGGCCGACATCGCCAAGCCTTTCTTCCACAAGGGCTGGATCGACGCCGGTGTCAAACCCGGCAAGGCCCCCGGCGCCTTCGACCACCCCACCGTCACGGACGTGCACCCGTACGTCATGCTTAACTACCTCGGCAAACCGCGCGACGTCATGACCCTGGCGCACGAGCTCGGCCATGGCGTCCATCAGGTGCTTGCCGCCGGCCAGGGCGAACTCCTCTCCTCCACCCCCCTGACGCTGGCCGAAACCGCCAGCGTCTTCGGCGAAATGCTCACCTTCCGCAAACTTCTCGGCCAGGCCGCATCCGAGACCGAGAAAAAGGTGCTGCTGGCCGGCAAGGTCGAGGACATGATCAACACCGTCGTCCGCCAGATCGCGTTCTACGATTTCGAATGCAAACTCCACGACGCCCGCCGCCAGGGTGAACTGACGCCCGACGACTTGGGTGCCCTCTGGATGTCCGTCCAGGCCGAATCCCTGGGCCCCGCATTCACCTTCATGGACGGGTACGAAACCTTCTGGGCCTACATCCCACACTTCGTCCACTCTCCCTTCTACGTCTACGCCTACGCCTTCGGAGACGGGCTGGTGAACGCCCTCTATGCCGTCTACGAAGAGGGTGACGCGGGCTTTCAGGCCAAATATTTCGAGATGTTGCGCGCAGGCGGCTCGAAACACCACAAAGAGCTCCTCGCGCCCTTCGGTCTCGACGCCTCCGACCCCGGGTTCTGGGACAAGGGCCTTGGCATGATCGCCGGCTTCATCGACGAGTTGGAAGGGATGGAGACCTAGGATGCGAGTCGAAGCGCGTCCAGTGGATGGGTTCCACTGCATCTCCCCTCTCGCTTAGGGGCGCCAAATCGTCATCCGCCTTATCCTGTTGAAACCACGCGCCGCTGTCCGCCACCCGTACCGGCCGCACCGGGAAAAACGCGCTCCTTCTCAGGGCTATCACCCCCGTGTCGTCGGTGGCCGCCGGGGACGAGGTGTTGAACGTCTGAGGTAAGCCGTTGGCTTTCCAAAAGATCGATATGCGGAGTGCGTGCATTGCGGCCCTCGGAACATACAACGGCTTTTCAGGTAAGGGGGCCGGTTTCGGGCGATCGCATGGTGTATTTTGCAGTGTCCCGGCTATTGTACATCACCGGCCGGGAGAGTGAGGCGAAGCCATGAGCAAATCGACCACGGACAGGTCCGTTCAAGAGGATCAGACCAACGCCACAGACCGCCGCGCGCGGGGTGAGTTCGTTCGGGGCGTCAGCGGCTTTCGTCATGTGATCGGCGATCCCGGCTTGCCGGCGGAGCCTGGGCGGTATCACCTGTTCGTGGCGCTCAATTGCCCCTGGTGCCACCGGGTTGTGCTGGCCCGCAATGTTCTCGGGCTGCAGAACAGCATCACGATGGACGTAGCCTTTCCGAACCGCACGGACGAGGCGGATCCCGAGGGCCCGAATCTTTGGGAGTTTGCGCCGGAACGCATCGCAACGCTGACCGGGGCACCCCTGCCCGAGTGCACGGCCGAGACCGGCACCGGCAAGGGCCTGCGGCTGGCGCGGGACATCTGCCGTGCCGAAGGCTCGGACGAGCAGTCGGTGCCGATCCTCTACGACAAACAGGCCAGCCGGATCGTCAATAACGAAAGCGCCGAGATCCTCCGGATGCTGGATCGCCATGCCACCGCGCTCGGCAGCACGGTCGCCGATGAGACGCGGGTGGCGCTCTACCCGGACGATCCCGACTTGCGCGACGAGATCGACGCGTTGAACAGTCTTATCTACGTTTCGATCAACAACGGCGCCTACAAGGCCGGCTTCTCCTCCGACCAGGCGGTTTACGCGGCGGCGTTCGACGCGTATTTCCGGACGCTGGATCAGCTGGAGGCGCGGCTCTCGGACGGCCGCCGGTTTCTGACCGGAGCGGCGTTCACCGAGGCGGACCTGCGCCTTTTCCCCACCCTCTACCGGCACGATCCGGTCTACTACCTTCGCATGAAGCTGAATGGCGCCAGGATCATCGACTATCCGCACCTCTGGGCGTGGCTCTGTCGCGTTTACGCGCTGGACGGGATCGCCGAGGCCGGGTCGCTGATCCATTGCCGCCAGGGCTATTTCGGGCGCTCCTGGAACGGCGTGGTGCCGGCCGGGCCGCTGAAACCGATGCCCTATCCCGAGGCATATGAACACCCAGAGCTGGCGAGGCCGCCACGGCCACCCGCCACCCAACAGCGCGCATTCTAATGAACGGGACGGGCCCTATCTTACGAAGTTTGACGGTCCGGCGCGGATCTATTGGGGGGTCAAGGATCCGTTTTTCCCAAGCGAGGCGCTGCACGCCTGGAAAAAGCGTCTGCCACAAGCGCAAGTGACCGAACTCGCTGACGCCCGCCACTAGATCCAAGAGGACGCACCCGACGTTATCATACCGCCCTTGCGGGCATTCCTGCACGGCGAGGATTTCCGTGCTCCGGGCCGTGGAGACGAAACACGGAGCAGTCGCCTTGACAGCGGCACGAACAATTCCATATTAGAGAACACACGTTCTCTAATCGCAAGCAGCCATGCCTCGTCCAAGAACCTTTGATGCGGAAGAAGCGCTCTCGGAAGCGATGCGCGTCTTTTGGCGCAAGGGGTTTGCTGAAACCAGCTACGACGACCTCGTCGCGGCGACAGGTGTCAGCCGGAAAGGGCTCTATACCGTTTTCGGTGACAAGCAGGAATTGTTCCTCAAGTCACTCGATCACTACGAACGCACGGTCGTCCCGTCGCTTTTCGGCGCGCTGAAGGAAGACGATCTGAACCGAGCCAAGATCATCACGATGTTCGAGGATTTCGCCAAGCTGGCAGCTTCGGGTGAAGGATCGATAGGCTGTTTCATGGCCAATACAGCGGCGGACGTGACAATTTCGATTCCGGAAGTGCGGGACCGTGTGAACCGTCACCTGATCGACCTGGCCAAGGATTTCACGACTGCTTTGCAGCGCGTCGGCGTGGCACAAGAACCGGCGCACCGACTGGGACACTACCTATCCGGCGTTTTTCAATCGCTGCTGCTGATGGCCCACGCCCGAGCCGATAGCGCATTGATCGAAGACTTCATCACGATTGCGCTTCAGCCCCTGAAGGACCCATAGCCCCTTTTTTTGGCCAATAAGAGAATGATCGTTCTGCAACGCCTGCTCAACTCAATCGAAAGGAGTTCCGAAATGAGTACAATCAGATCCCTGTCCCTGGCTTTCGCGACATCTTTGCTGTTGCCGTCCATCGGCTTCTCGCAAGGCGCCTTTGACGGCGCGCCGGAAGGGTTCATTCCGCCGCCCCTGCACCCCGAGAATTCCGATCTGATCACCCAAGAGCTTGGCGAGGGCGTCTATGCTTTGCTCTCGAGTCAACCGCCGATCGACAACAGCGGCTTCATCGTCGGCGAAAACGGAGTGCTCGTGATCGACGCGCATGTGAACGGCCGGATGGCGAACCTCATCCAGACCCGAGTGCGTGAGGTTACCGACCTTCCGATTCTCTACTTGGTGAATACCAATCATCATGGCGATCACACATTCGGAAACGCCTTCTTCCCGGATGAGACCCAGATCATCGCCCATTCCGAAACCGCGCGGATCATGGTGGATTTTGAAGAGGAGAAAGAGCTCATTCTGGCCGGGGCTGGAGGGCGGACGGACTTCCTCGATGGTGTCGAGTTGAGGCTGCCCGATATCACTTTCGAAGATCGGATGACCATCGATCTGGGTGGCCGAATTGTCGAACTCCACCATTTCGGCCACGCCAACACTGCGGGTGACGTCGTCGTCTATTCGCGGGATGCGCGTGCTGCGTGGACGGGGAACTTCATTGTCGGGGCAGAGTTTATCCCGCCCGTCTTCGAGCCGGTCACGCGGTCACATCTCGCGGCCACCACGGCAATGGCGCAGACACTCGATGTCGATATCATCATTCCCGGCCATGGTCGTCCAACCGACGCCACGATGCTGACCCGGTACGCTGCTTATCTGACCGACCTCATCTCAAAAGTCCGCGCCGAGATGGCGAAGGGAGATACCGACGGTCTTCGCATTGTTCGGCAACTGCCACTCGATCCGCGATGGTATCCGGCCGAGGGCACACCCGAGCGCGGCTTTCTTCCCTTCATCGAAGGCCTCCACAGGATGAACGTGCTGCGCACCTTCCAGGATCTATCCCTCGAGAACAGTTGAGCCCTCCGGCGGCCATACGGATAGCCCGAGATGGCCGCCCCCTCACTTGGAGAAGCGACATGAACGAAGCCAACCCTGGAAAAGGCAAGGTGTTGGTCGCAGGCGCGACGGGCCAAGTCGGCAGCCAGGCCGTGAAGATCCTCCTCGGCAAGGGGTATCCCGTAAGAGCCCTCGTGCGCCGCACGACAGACAGGGTGCATGGCGCGGGTGATGGTCTCGAATATGCCGTCGGCTCGCTCGAAGACCGAGCCAGCCTGGAACGCGCTCTTGTCGGCATCGAAACCGTCGTGTCCTCCGCCAATGCGATCATACCGTCGGGAAGGACGATGACGGTCGAAGACATCAGCGCGTCCGGCTACGAGGCATTCATTTCCGCGGCAGAGCGCGCTGGTGTGCGGCATTGGATCCAGTCTTCGGTTCCGTCCCACGCCATCGAAGGATCGGTGCCTGAATTGGCAGGGAAACGGGTCATCGAGGCGCGTCTCGAACAATCGCCTATCGCATCAACGATCGTGCGGAATCCCGCGTTCACCGATGTTTGGATGGTTATGACAGGGGCTGCAAATGCCGCCAACTCGGATCCGCACGCAACGACGTCGCGCCCCTATGGTTTCATGAGATTTTGGCAGAGGCTCACGGGTAATCTGGTGGCCGAGCGCGGCATTCTGCTGGCCCCCGGAGGTGCCAATCATGGAGCCCCGTTCGTCACGGTGGAGGATGTCGCACACATGATGGCCGGGATGGTCGGCAAACAGGCGTCCTACAATCGCACGATAGAGGCCGGTGGCCCGGAATGGCTGAGCTGGCGCGAGGTGGCAGAGCTCTTGTCCGAGAAGGCCGGGCGCAAGGTGCGGATCATCAAGATGCCGGCGTGGTTCGCGGCGATGGGACAGGCATTGACGAGGCCATTCTCGCCATCGGCGTCCAACGTGCTCGCGCTCGTCAAGTTCGTTGCCACATATCAGCCGCGATGGGAAAGCCGGACGATTGTCGACGAATTCGACCTGCCAGCTCAGATGACAGTCCGGCAATACATCGAACGTCACTGGTGTGACGGCTGACAGGATTTGATCAGGAAAGTCGGACGTTCACCGCATACCGACCTATGGAATGTTTAGGCTCTGGGCCGACCTCCCTGGCCGAGGAGGCTAAGGTCAGGTCTCGGAATCCGATTGTCGCCGTTCGACACGGGGCATCCGCACTGCGGACCTCGCGTCCCGCTATTCTGGAGAAGCGAAAAGGCGAGTGGGTTGACCACCCTGGGCCGGCTCTCGATTGCCGAATAACACGGCCTTGATCTAGGCGGTCGATTCGCTGGCGTATTTGGCAGGCAAAAAAGTCTGGTCTAGGAGCACCTTTAGATTTGAAAGATGCTGTGCCGCGTCGGTTCGGATCGAGCCCATACCGGAAGCGACCGAAGAGCTATTTTTACATTCACAGCATTCGCTCCGCCGTGAATACCGGAGGTTTCAAGCCGCAGTGCCGCGGAAATGCGGCCGTTTATGCGGCGTGCAGCGCGGTTCAGGGCGTCAACGGCTGGGTCGCGGGACAAAGATGTCACAGGGTCTGTTCCCGAAACGACCACCGCGCAAGCCGGCGCATTCGCGCCGACCCGCAACTGACATTGAAAGGTCCCTGCCGCTATTGTGTTGTCGCGGCGCCTGTCAGTTTGGCCAGGGCACCCGTCATCGCCGCAAAGACCGGCAGGTCCTGTGGGATGCCGTGCATTTCGGCGACGTCCTTTGGGTCGTGATAGACGACCCAAACCTCGTCCCCGTCCTGGTAGGCCAATACCCGCAGGGGCAGATCAAGGCCGATTGAGGCCCCAGCCTGCAATGCCGGCGTCCCAAGCTTGGGATTGCCGAATATGAGCGCCGTTGCCGCGGCAAGCTCCATACCGACGCTCTCGGCACCCGCGGCATGGTCAATTCGGGCGAATACCTTCGCGCCGGCCTTCTCAACCGCCGCCTCGAGGCGGTCGATGGTTTCATCAACGCCGAACGCGCTTTGAATTCGGATCATGTCCGCACTGGCCGGCGAAACCGCAGCGCTCAGAAAAAATGCCGTGGCGGCAAGAAGTTTCATTGTAATTTCCTCCACTGCGCCGATGGCCGTCTCGGCCATCGGTTGATGGTTTTCGATCCCCGGTCGCGTCGGCGATGGCGGCACAATAACGAATTGGCCGCGCCGGGCCGTTCAAATCTCGGTGTAGAGCCATTTGGGCAATGCCGGAAACCCTGCTGCGCCGCCGCGAGCCATTTGGCGTTCAAGTCCACGCGACGAGGTCAATGTCACTGCATCAGCACCGGGCGGCGTCGTCCGCATGATGTTGAGCGGTTTTGGAATCGTACTACGGAGTCGCCGGTATGACCGCTTTTTGAGACCATGGGCCGAACTTCGGTGTCGATGCGATTCAGCGCAGATCGGTCGGCTGGTTGATTGCGGCAGCTTGGGGACTTGCCCGCTTTGTCCTACGGTGCGGACATTCGGCCTGCGCCGGCGACTGTCACCTGTGGGCCGTTCATTGCGACGAGCGCATGGTCGAACCCGGTGCGGTTGCCGATTGACTGAGATCAAGGCGAAGCCCCAGAACATGATGTGCTCTTTCCAGTCAGGACTGGCTTGTCAATGAGGGCACCATGACCAATGAGTTGCTATTGTCCATACGGTCGTTGGCGACAGGTGCCGTGCTTGTGGCAGGTGCGGTGCAGGCGGACCCGGTCGGCGAGCGGCTGTACCTTAACTTCTGCGCAGAATGCCATGGACGCAGCGGGGAAGGCAGATCGCCGAGCGGAGGTGTTGCCGGGCCTTCCGGCCCGCCGCTCACAGATCTTTCGGCGCAAAATGGAGGCCGTTTCCCGACTGAACAGGTCATTCGGTCAATCGATGGTAGATACCGGATACCGTCCCATCTTGGCGGGATGCCGGCATGGCGCCGGGAGTTTCAAGTGATTGCCGGAACGACGCCTTCCGCCTTGGACGATGCTGGTGAACCGCTTTTTCGGTGGTCGAGCGAGTCCTCGGACGGCGATTGCCCTCCCAGTGACGGGGCGAGTGACCTGAGCGAACAATCCGATACCGATCGGTTCGGCGGTTCAAGGGGCCGGGATTGCAGTCCGAGGCTCGTGGAACGGACCGACAGGGACGCGCTGGATCCAGAAACCTTGCAGAGCCAACAAGATGCAAGAGAAGGGACCAGCGAAGCCTGGGTTTTGTCAATCACTCGATTTATCGAAACGCTGCAACGCTGAACGCGATTTCGGGTAGCCGCCCGAGATTGCAGATGCTGCACTCTCGACGGAGGTCGCGTTTGTCCGCACAGCCGACGGTTCGCGGCCCAAGAAGCTGCGGGATCGTCCAAAGTCCGGCCTGACGGGCCGCAGCGCAGCACCCGAAGCGGTGAGCAATGGCGGCATTGGGCCGTGAGCGAGGTTGAAAATTCAACAGTCACACATTCGACGCAGCACGGACCGCATGGCAATTCGGAGCCCGGCCGGACTTGTATTTGATCATTGTTCCATAGTCACGGAACTCTCGCGCGACCGCCGAATTGATAACCTTAGGCGCGCTTGATCCGGTGCAAGGGACATCAAGAAGATCGCAATGTGCCCCGCTTCAACGTCTTCCAACGCAATTTCCGGCATCGCCTCCACACCACGGGCAGCTTCCTTCACGTCCTTCGGAAGTATGCCCTGAATGTCCGGAGCATTGCCGCCAGAGGCATCCTGTCCATGGCATTTTGAACACTTCTCCAGGAATAGGCTGCGCCCGGCCTCTATGCGGTCTTGTGGCAAATGAAGTTCATCTGCAACGGCGGTGCGGGGCAAAAGTGCCAGGATCAAGAACAGACCGAAGCGCATTGCCGCACTCTAAGTGATCGGTCCAAGCGGTCGCAATCACTTTGGTCAGGATGATCCGACGAACGCTCCACCCGAACCGCAGCAACTGGGATTCTCCACATCTTCGGCGGTTTTGTGGTCGCCGAAGCCTGCACGCAAGTGGGCCCCTGAGCGTCAGGCGGCCTCGCGCCCGCCTGGTGTCCCTGCGCGCTCCAAAATCCGGGCGCGGATGGCGTCCGGGACCAACCGAGACGCGGAAATGCGCGGCAGATCCATTTCGGCAATCACTCTTCCATCCCGCTCGTCCGCGTTCGCAAAGCCATCGGCGTCAACGTAGTCGATATAGCTTTCCGCAGCGATGCCTTCGGCGAGGATCAACACATGCCCACCCTCGGTCTCGACGTGGTAATACGTAAAGCCGTCAAGCGGCATTTTGGCGGCCTGATAGATTGTCTCGCCATTCACCAAGGCGCCCGCGTTGATCAGCATCCCGTCAACCTCGACGGCATGGTCTGCACTGATCCAAAGGTCGCGGGACGGGATACCGTCCGCGATCGCGCCGGCCGTGATGCAGATCGGGTTGACCTTGGCGGGATGCGACAAACGCGTGTCGATGGGTTGCTCGCCAAGCCATCTAACGGTGGTTGTACCGCCATCCGCCCGCAGGATGCGGTCACCGGGCTTCAGATCCTGAACGGCTTTGTCTCCACCGGGGCACGCAATGGAGGTTCCGGCGCAAAAGCAGGATACGCTCGCGGTCAAGCCATTCACGAAAAGCTGGCCGTTGGGAGCACCGGAGTAAGTGAGACGAATGCCGGTGACGGTCACGCCGGCCGGATCGGTCAGCGAGATGATTTGGGGCAAAGGTGCCGTCGGGATTGGAACCGCGGCAAGTGTTCCGCCAGTCGTCTTTAGGGCGACGCTCCAGCCCGGGCCGACCGGTTGCATCCCGCCTCCGAACGCGATCGCTATCAGCCCCGAGGCATTCGGAGTGCCGGATCCGTAGAAGGTGTTGCCGGCGCCAGCGGTCAGTGTCACAGCGGCGGATGGCGTATTGAAGGCGGTGATCAGCACGCCCTCGATCTTCGTGGGTCCGGCCAACGTAGTGGGATTGGCCGTGGTGCCGCCCTCGGTCCCGGCAACGGCTGTTTTCGTGAAGTTGTGAGTGTTGATGACCGAGGAAAACGTGAAGGACACGCCGTCATCCGTGAATGTGAGTGGGCTTGTGGTCGCCGCTCCGGTGGTTGTCTGATCGTCGAAATGGAAGTTCTGATAGTTATTGAACGGCATGTTCGCCTCCCCCCTTTGGGCTGCAAAAAAAATCGCAGCCACGTCGCAGCATACCGCGTGTGCGGCCATTTTAATATGCAATCTTTTTTGTGGCCTGCGCGCCGGCTGCGTCGCTTGATCGGCGCCCGGCGGTCGGCATGTCGCTCGAAGCCGTTGTTTCCGACCGAAAAGTGTTTCGCATTGAGTGATAGACGGCGGGACCGCGAACACTAGAACGCCATCGCCGGGTCCGAGAAGCCGGGCCGCTTTGGGCGTTGGCTAGAATGGGTCAGGTCCGCTGCCTGCGCAACGCTTCAGGTCGAGTGCGACACTGCAAGTGTCGCTGACCGGTGCTTTGGTCGCCCGTCTTCGACGTTTCCATGCGTTTGGGCGGCGTTGTTTTCGGGGTCGGCACCGGGGGTTGGCGAGGGCGGGCGGCGGGCCTGCCGGATGCG
>JAAUYH010001922.1_pt1 | contig 60795 bp, 36 predicted proteins | sample 7278061 | NCBI WGS metagenome assembly JAAUYH01 (sample SAMN14350203, study PRJNA611818) | marine sediment metagenome | isolation source: surface marine sediment (0.6m) | place: French Polynesia: Moorea | collected 2018-08 | reverse complement strand
CCATCGACTCAATGACCGTTGCCACCACGTCTTCCGGGCCCCCAAGCCGCAGGTCCGCATCCATCCTAACCCAACGCGCGAATCTGCCGTTGCGCTGCAGGCTTCCCAGCAGTCGCTGGTCAAGCAACAGCTCCGGCAGCGTGGGATCGCTGACGTCAACCAGGCGATTGCGAACGGTCAGATCGACAACCATTGCGCCACAGTCATCGCTACCGGTCGGGAAACAGCTGGCCTCGCCGTCAATGCCCCCCCGCAGCGCCAGCTGCGCGCTGGCCTTATCCATCGAGCCCAGCACCGTGCCGCTGACCTTGCCGTCGCGCTGGTCGAAGCGCAGCCGCAGGTTCTGCGTCAGCAGCACGAAGGTCTCGTCCGGAGGCTGATCGACGCAGTCGAGCTGGCTGGTCAGACCGGTGGTTTCGACTCGGATCTGGTTGCCTTGCTCACGGACTTGGACAGGCGTTGTGTCAAGATCGACGATGAGGCCACCGACCGGTACGTAGATGATCCCGGCACAAGCGATGCCGGCGATGGCAACGAGCGCGGCCGTTGCAAGGACGCGGTATTTCATTGGTGTCTCCCCTGAATTCAATGGTTGGTAACGGGATACACAGCATCCAGGCTGCGCCTGGGTCATCGCGCTACGGCCCTATGCTATGGCCCACCTTGGGATTCAAAGCTGTCGCTGAACAGCGCATCGGGCGCGCAGCCCGCGCCGGCACGCTGCCAGAGATAGCCCAGCAGCGTGTTGTGATAGTCCACCACCGCATCGATGGCCGTGCCCCCGCTCGCCCAGGCAGACAGGGCGGCCATCACGGTGATCGGCGGGCCCTCGAGAAAACCGGTTTCCGGACTCGCCGTTCCACGCTTGCCGGTTGCGAGGTCACAGGCCTCCAGGGCCACCGGATCGGTCGCGGAAGGCAGTCCGAAATGCTCCGGGTCCAGCATGCCGGTGTGGGCGCCGGATTTACTCGTTTTGGGCGCCCAGACCGCCAGGTTCTGCCTGCCGGGGCGACGGGCGTTGCCGGTTGGAAAGCTCGGACTCGGATCCAGCCCCAATGCCAGCTCTGACTGGGACTGGAAGCGCTCCAGGTAAGTGATGAGCTGCCCAAACACGCGGTCATGAAACTCGGTGTCGACAAAGTCGTAAGTCTGATCGTCTGCATAAGCAGGCGCGACGTTACGCTTGGCGTTGTCGTTGATGTCCATGCGGATGAACGCCGGCGTGGTCAGGTGGTGCAGCAGCACATGCTGTTCGTCGTGACAGTGCTCCGGGCTCAGCGGGTGTGCGTCCAGGCAGGACGCGTCCAACGGCGGCGCGAAAGCCTGAATGGACTGAAACGAGCGACCCGAGACGAACTGCATGGTGCCGAAGGTTCGACCCGCCATGGGTGATTCCGACTCCGGCAGCAGTTCACCCATGGCCGGCGTGAACCACTGATCGCCGTCATAGAGATGAGTGGCCGCGATCAGCGCATTCTCATGTTCCAGCGCCGGCAAGAACTGGGAGTCCACGAGCAGGCGAATCCTCACCCCGGTATCGGGCCCGCCGAAGACTTCCGTGATGAGAAAATCTCGCAGAGAATCCCCGGTGAGAATCAGCGTTTTGCCACCCCCTGAGTTGCCGGCGAGCAGGATCGCTGAGGCGTTGCCGAGCTTTGGCAGGCCGGGGAAATTATCCGGATGTGCGAACTGGCGAAACGCCCGGCGCAGGATGCGCTGGCCGTGATGGTAGACCTCACCGATCGCCCCGGCTGTGACTGCACCCCCGGTTTCGGTGGTTGTTCCCTGGTACGAATCGTCGCTGCACTTTTCGAAGCGAACCCGGTTCCAGTCATGGAAGTCGTTTTCAGGCGAGGCGCTGAGGATGCCGCTGCGACTCTCGTAGGCATCGACGATCGACCGGCCGGCGCCGACCGGGCAGGAACTGGGGTTGCAGGTGCTGGTCGCGCCGATGTCGAAGTTGAAGTCGCTCCAGCACGCTTCGGTCGAGGCGCAGCCGCCACCTCCCGACCAGTAGAACAGCCAGCGGTCCGACGGCGCCGGTGCGCCGCTGTCGTCGGTTGCCCAGTCGATGTAGAACCCGGGTCGGGTGCCGTCGACACAGCGCACTGGGTCGATGGCACAGGGCGTGGAAACACGTCCATTGGCGCATGGTGACAGCCAGCGCCACTCGAACGGCGCCACGGGCACCGGTTTCGGGGCGGGCGGTTCCAGGTAGACCTTGGCCGCGCAGGAGTTGGGCGAGTGGGGCATACCGGCGGCCGCGTCCCAGCAGTAGTCGCCGGCCACCACGCCCTGCAGCGGCTGGTCGCAGTCAGGCAGGTGCTGCTGTCGCGCCAGCCCGAGCGCAAACATGTTGTCACAGCCGGCCGAGCTGCCGTGGTCCGCAATCGCCACGTCGCTCCCTGCAACGTAGACCGCGAGGATCAGGCTCGCAGCAGGTGCGTGACTGATGAGCAGTTTCGGCCGGTTGCTTGGTTGTCCAGCAAACATCGATGTGCGTAGCCCAGGTATTCGAGACCGGTTGTCCCTATCGAGACACACAGCAATTCCCTGGTGATTGGTTCACCGCGCCGCAAGCCGGCGCGGTGAAGTTCAGGCGCTGAACGCGCCACGGTTATGACAACGCTGGACTATGGCAAATAGTAGGGTTTCAGCCACTGGTCGAGCCGAAACTCCACGGTTGTCATTGGCACCGATGCGCAGAGCTGTGGCAGCTCCTCGACCACGACTGGCGCGTCTCCGCCGACCGTCACATGACAACGGCAGGGGCTGGCGACGGGTGTGAAATCAGGCGTCTGGCAGACACCGGTGACCAATTCAATCGGGTTGAAGCCGCCGGGCAGCGGCTCTGGATCACGCTCGTCCTCATGCTCAGGCGATCTCAGCTCCCAGGGATCCAGGTCCTCGGCGTAGTTGGAGCACCCGTTGTCCTGGCATTTGAGGGTAACTACCCATGCGGTCCTGTCCAACAGGACGGGCGTTCCTTCAGGTTGCGGCGAGCCAACGCGAATGGCCGATCCGTGCGGATCGGACAGCGGCATAAACTCGGTACGGCAGGAATGATCAATGCCCAGACTCTTGCGACGCAGGTGTTGGACATCGCTGTGAGCTATGACGCTCAACGCTTCGACCGTTGCCTGGTTCGGCAAGGTCGCACGAAACATCTCCCGGTAAATGGTGATTTCACCGTCGTGACCAAACTCGCCAATCTGAATTTGGTTCTCGGCCAGGACTGGCGATCCCATGACGTACACGGCGCAAGCAATGGCAACACTCAGGTTTTTACGGATCATGATTTCTCCCCCATCTGTGCCACCAGGTCTCGCGCAGTCAGCGAGCTGGCGGCGGTTAACAGACTCGCCCCGTGCGAGCCTTATCGGGGGCATACACCAAGCAGTGGGAGATTGGTTCAGTCGGTGGGCGAATCGTCGACCGCTTGATGGACCCGCGCGCTGGCGTAGGTCCAGTCGCGCTTGACGGTGGAGCGCGAAATCTCCAGCGCTTCGGCGGTCTCGTCCTGACTGAGCCCGCCGAACACCCGGCACTCGAACACCCGGCACGCGCGCGGCGATTCGGCCTCCAGCGCGGCCAGCGCCTGATCGACGATCAGCAGTTCCAGCGCGGTATCGTGATCGATAGCCAGTCCGTCCTCCAACGGCACCTTGTCGCGATCGCCCCCGCGCTTGGCCGTCTGGCGGCGCTTGGCGTAGTTGACCAGCACCTGGCGCATGGCCTTGGCCGCGGTGGCAAAGAAGTGTCCGCGACTGCGCCAGTCCGGTCGCTGCTGGCCGGCCAGCTTCAGATAGGCCTCGTGGATCAGCGCGGTAGTGTTCATCGTCTCGTCGCCGTGCCAGCGGAAGCGGTTGGCCTTGGCGATGGCGCGCAGCTCATCGTAAACCACCGCAAAAAGCTGATCGGCATCTCCGTGGCCGTCGGCCAGCGCGTCCAGCAGCGCGGTGATGTCGGCGGTCCTTTCCATAGACCCAGTATACGCCGGGACTGGCCGGGGCTCGTGAACCAATCCTGATCCGATTGTTGTGTGTCTGCAAAAGGACGAATGGGAGGCAGTGATGAACGTAATCCGTCGAGGTACCGTCGCGGCGCTGCTGGTAACGCTGGGCGGGCCAACCGCGCTGGCCGAGCTCAACGACACGGGTGTGACGGTTTGCAGCGACGGCAGCACCATTGGCGTGGCCTGCAACGATCTGGCGGCAGGCACCGACGTGCTGCCCGGCCAGGACGCCGAATACGGCCGCGACCTCACCGATCCCGACGACAGTGACGGCAAGGCTGGCTTTTCCTTTACCAAGCTGGACGCGGTCGGCACCCCGCTGGCGGACCAGCAGGCTGACTACGTCACGGATCCGTGGGCCTGCGTGGAGGACAACGTCACCGGGCTGGTCTGGGAGATCAAGACCGACGACGACGGCCTGCACGACAAGGACTGGACCTTCTCCTGGTACACCTCCACCGAGGTCAACGACGCCGGGTTTGCCGGCTTCGAGAACCAGGGCAGCTGCGTCGATGACAGCAACTGCGATACCGAAAAATACCTCGCCGCGGTCAACGCCGCGGCTTTGTGCGGTTTTTCGGATTGGCGGCTGCCCAGCCCAACCGAACTGCAGTCCATCGTGGCTTACGGCGATCAACCGCTGGTATTCCCCGTGCTGCCAACGGTGGACGCCGGTTACTTTCCCAACACCATCGCCGACAACTACTTCACCAACGTCTCCTCGGCCCAGACCAATGTCGATGCCTGGGTGGTCTACTTCGGTGCCGGCAGCGTCGTGACCGAGGGCAAGGGGCCGGAAGCCGTGCGCCTGGTGCGTGGAGGTGGGATGTGATGGCGGTGCGGCCTGGGACCCGGCGCGCGGCGCTGTTGCCAATGTTCATTTGTTCGTTGTTCTGCTGTGGATCGGCGACGGCACAGAGCTTTCTGGGCGGGATAACATCCAGCACCGTGGACGCGCGCCTTGGGGTGGACGGGTTGATTTTCGGGGACGGGTCCCGGGGCAGCGGCTTGGAGGAATTGTTCGAATTGCCGCTGAACGATCCTCCGAATACAAACTTCACCTTCAATGAGCCGGCGCGCGCTTACGCGTTCGCTAATGCCAACAACCGGTTCTATGCGGGTTTGGTCACCGGCACTGCCATAGTGCCTGCGCAGACCGCAAAGGGGGTCGAGGGCTGGATCGATGGATTTTACAAATCGCCCGTCTACGTCAAGGGCCTGGCAACGTCTGCGCCGACCTTCCGAATCTCGCCGTCTTTTCTCGAAATCAAGCCGATTACACGCTCACATGCCGTGCAGCTCGATGTCGCGGTTTACGTGTGTTCCAAAGACAGGATCCTGTTGGCCGACAGGTTGGGCAACCCCATATTCTGTCTGCAGCAGGCGACGCTTTTTGTCGAGATCAGCGGTAACCGCGATCCGAACCCGAGCAGCGACAACCATACCTTGGAATTGACCCGAGAAACCATCGACGGCGAGGGCCTGGTGCCCGGCGTGTTTACCGTGAACCGGAGTGGCCGCGTCTTCCCGAAAGCCGATAGCGCCCGCTATGACCTGCCCCGGCAAACCGGCCAGCTCAACGTCGACGCATTAGAAGTCGGTGACAGCTTTTACGTTAAGTATTACTTCACCTTGAAGGGAATTTCGTTCGATGAAGGTGCGTCTCGCGCTCACTTTGGTGATCCGCTGGAGGTCGATGGCGGCCTGACGCTCGAAGTCAGCGATGAACTGGCCGACCCGCAGCCTGAGCTGGCCAGTCAGCAATGCGGGATCAACATGCTGCGGGTTACCCCCGACGATCGTTTCGTCCCGCTGCCTCAGGGTACCGTCCACGACCTGCAGACCAATCTGCAGTGGCCACGCTGCCCCCAAGGTCACGACCTGGATGACGCCGGCACCGCCGACCTGGCCGACGACAGCTGCATTGCGGTGGGCACCACCGAGTTCGACTGGCAGGCGGCATTGCTGGAAGGCATTGATGCGGCAGGCCGCGGCGACTACGGCCACAACGACTGGCGGCTGCCCAACGCAAAAGAGCTGACCACGCTGGTCGAAACCGCCTGCACCTTCCCGGCCATGAACACCAACCTGTTTCCCGAGTCCGCGACCAGCAACATCTGGACCAACACGCCCAGCGACTTCAATTTTGCATTTGCGGTGGACTTCAACAGCGGCCGGCTGGACACCCAGTCTCAAGTTGCAGCGCAATACGGCGTACGGCTGGTGCGGACCGAAGAGAACTTTACGCCACCGTTATCCGACGGGCTGTTCTCCGACGGCTTTGAGTAGGGACCTTAGCCCGCGGTTCGGCGCGCGGCATTGGGCGAGCTGCATCGCGCCGAACTGCGAGCACAGGTGCGGGCAATTTTCGATGAACGGCACCCATGTGGTCAGCCGTGGACTGCAGGACCTGACCATTGGGGGTCACTCGAAAAATACGCGGAGCGTTGCGGCCGCGCCAATGGAGCCAGACGTCGACTTGCAGTCGATCCCATTTTCCGAAATGACCTGGTCCGCGTGGCTCTGGACCTTAGCATTAATGGTCAAAAAGTGTCTGCCTGGGGTCAAAATGCCAGACTGGGATACACAGATGTCGGGTTCATTTTCGACAGACGCTTTTGACAGACAGGTCTCGGACTCAATCTTGGTGCACTCGTCGTCCTGGTCCACGTTTCCTGAGACCTCAAGCTCAAAGAAAGTCGCCCCGGCACCTTCGGCAATTTCAAAGCCAACCTGGGACCCTGCGGAGGCACTTGCTGACGCGTTGGCATTGGCGCAAACATCATGGTCGCCGGGGAAAGTATGACACTCGGCAATGGGGACGTCTGCCGACGCAGAGACGAATAGATAAGTCTCAACGATGAACTCTGCGCCCCCGGGGCCGAAGTCCGCCGTGACCACGCCGTCGTAGCTGGCAGCACCCGACGCGTTATAACCAAGCGGCGGCGTTTCGCCGTAGCCGGTTTCGGCTATCACGGTTCCCGCGACCTGACTGGCGCCACTGGCAGCTGCGTCAAATGAAAACGGTCCCCCGTCTGACTGCTGAAACTGCCGGGGCCTATCCTCGTCTCGGTGGTTTGAGTAGTATTCCACTGCCAGCGAGTTAACCCTCGTGCCCAGTCTTCCCGAGGTGATCGTCAACAACCGGCCAACGCTGACCGTGGTTTCAACCTCATCCAGCTTCAGGGGCACATCGGGAAGCAGCTTTGAGTAGACAAACGGCAGCAGTCTGACCAGTTTCCCGTCGTCATCGGCAGATGGCGTCCAGGTCCACTCGAACTGAGTCTGGCCCGGCGTTGGCATGATTGTGTGGAACAGTTCAGCAGTGGTTTCCTCACCTGTTCCCTCAAGCCGGTAAACCTCGATCTTCTCGACCTGATAGAAAGTCAGAGCCGTGGCGTTTTGGAGATCAATCCCCAGCGTTACGTCCTCGCCGACGGCGGCATTAAGCGGAGATGCAACCAAGACCCCAGTGGGAGTTCGGTCGAGCGGCGCATCGAGTTTCAGGGTCAGCAGATCCTGCACGTCGATATCCGTGAAGGTCTCCAGGAGCGTCAGTGGAACGTTTAGCATCCCATTCATGATTAATTTCAGCATGGCGATGCCGCCAGCCTTGGGCCCGTAGCGGGCATATCCCAGGAGTTCGCCATAAGAGGCGTAGGCCGGGTCCCGGATCTGGCGTCCCAGGCTGGAGACATCGATATTGGCCCGGGTGCCAGCCTGGGCTTCGGCGAAAGAGATACTGACGGAAAAGAAGCCCTGTCCCAAGGTCGCCTTGGAGGACACCGCGAAGTATTGGGAAACTGATAGCGTTTCCCGCCCGTCTGGCGAAGGGTTTACAGGCTCGAAAGCGATGTCCAGACCGCTTGGATCGATCTCGAATTCGGATATCTTCTCCAGCCCCTGTTCAATCGTGTACCTGATTCCGTACTTGATCTGGATCACCACCTCTCCGCTGACATGGATTCTCAGCAGGTCGGCTTCAATGGCGCTGGTGACATCGTAGCCAACCTGCAGCGGCAATTTGATAACGAAAGGTTTGACCGGAATCTTGGGTTCGGCAATTTTCAGTCGGCATGAAAAGGACACCTCCGGTGTTGTTGCGATATCGATCACCCCATTCAAAGGCACCGTGACCGGGCCGTCGACCAGGATCAACTCGCCAGCCGGGCCGATGGAGTCAGTCACCTGCGCCGTATAGACAAATCGGAGCGCCGAGTAGTCCGGATCGGGATCCAGCGTGGTGTCCAGGTCGGGCAAGGTATCCCCAAGCTCTTTGAGTTTGCAGGTGAACGGCCCCACCGGCACGCCAGTAGATAGGATTTTTTCGTCCGTTTCCGCCGGCTCGTCGGGGGCCGCGGCGACGCGCATTTGAAAGTCCAGCTCGTAGCTCTCCAGCAGCTCCGACAGTGGCGTCGCCGCCACGATGACTTCGACTCCCCCGGATTGCTCTGAAACGGCGACGACCTCACCGAATGCCGACCAGTCCGTCACCACCAGCCCATCGCCGATTTCCAGCGCCGAAAAAGAAGATGGAATCACCAGCCGGGTCTGTTCGCCAGCCAGACTGCCCTCCGGCGGCGGCGCCCAAGGTTCCGGCCCCTCCAACAGCTGGCCGGGTTGGACGACCGTAACGTGGCTCAACGGCAGCGCGACGGTCACCGGCACCTCACCCGGCCACGCATTGCGGCTGTGAGCCGTAATGACTGCCGACCCAAGATCCGTCAGCGCAGTAACCCTGCCCTGGGCATCCACCGATACCGCTGAAGGATCACTGCTGACCCACGACACCGCAGTTCCGACGGGCAAGCCGTCCGTGTCCACCACCTCGGCGGTCAACTGATATGAGTCGCCGGCCTGGGTCAGCAACACGCTCTCCGACTGGGCAACCACCCGGTTGACCGGCGTTTCGAAAGACCCGGAAAACATGTAATCCGGCTGTTGACCACTGAGCGACACCGCTACCAGCACCAGAGGAATGATATTCATGTTCAGTCTCAAGCATTGACGATGCATGAAACTTAGCCACCGGAAAGAAAAGAGTCAGGACGAAACTCGGAAGATTCCCGGATGATCCAACAACGGATAGTGTAACTTGTTGAATTGAATGCTTTTCAGCGACGCTGGACACAGCCCTGGCACGCTTCGGTCACCAAATTACTGACCACTTCCGCGACCGCGGAAACTCGACCCATGAATGTCACCAAACCTCTGACCATGCTGCCTCTGCGACATCAACCTGAAGCCATGTTTGGCGGGTGACTGACGTTGGGTCAGAGTCCAAATGATGCCTGTCCAGATTTAGCCACAGATTTAGCCATCCAGATTTAGCCAGTATTAGCCTCAGATCTGGCCCTGGAGTCCTAAGGGGCTTGGTATACCCTGATACAAAACAGGTCAGCGGATTCCGATTGGGGTCATGGCCCGTTTGCTGCCTGCTTTGCGTACTACGGTTTGAAAAACCCATGGGATGGCGATGGACGGAAAACCAGTGAGAACCAGAGCCCTATGTGGTGTTCTGTTGGCGGCGCTCTGCGGCCTGTTGGGCTGTGCGGAAACCCAGTCCGCGGAAATCGATGCAGATCGCTGGGAGGTTCAAGCCCAGGCCGGTGACGCGCAGGCTCAGTACCGGCTGGCCATCCACCTGATTGAAACCCAGGAAAATGCGGACGACCCACGTCGAGCCTTTGAATGGCTTCGCAAGGCGGCTGACCAGGGCCACCCGCAGGCCCAGACTCAGTTGGCCTTCTGCTATCTCAAAGGTATTGGTGTTGGGGCTGACGACGAGGCAGCGCTTCGCTGGTATAGCGTGGCCGCCAGCAACGGGGACCCCAGGGCACAGTTCAACCTCGGCGTGTTGTATCGCGACGGACAAATTGTGCCCCAGGACTACGCCATGGCCATGCGCTGGTTCCTGCAGGCAAGCGAGGCCGGCGATGGTCTCGCGGCGGTCAACCTAGGCGCACTGCATCGAAGGGGCCATGGCGTGCCAGTGGACTATGAGAAAGCCTACGAGTGGTTCAAGCTTGCCGCGGACCGGGATGAGCCGCTGGGTCAGCTGAATATTGGGAATCTATACATGAACGGCCAGGGAGTTGCCCAAAATGACCAACAGGCGGCGCAGTGGATTCGGAAGGCGGCAGAGCAGGGCCTGGCGGAAGCCCAAAGCTGGCTGGCTGTTTTCTATGACCACGGGCGCGGCGTGGAGGAGGACCAGACCAAGGCTGCTTATTGGGCAAAAGCTGCAGCCGAACAGGGTCATGTCGTCTCCCAGAAAAATCTGGCGAAGCTGTATATTCGGGGCGAAGGCGTTGAAAAAAACAACGTTGAAGCCATGAAGTGGTACAGGCTGGCTGGGCTGGCCGGCGATGCCGAGGCCCAGCTTCTCATGGGCCTTGCCTACCAGGAGGGCTCCGGCGTGCAGAAGGACGCACTGGCGGCCGCCAACTGGTTTTTCGAGGCGGCAAAACAGGGCCTGGCCGAGGCGCAATACCAGGTCGGTCTCGCCTACGCGAGGGGCGTGGGTGGACACCTGGACTTGGTTGAGGCGTACAAATGGACCCACCTGGCGGCTAATGGCGGTTTCCCCGATGCGCGGGACCTGCGGAGGCAACTCACTGAAGAGATGACCCCCGAGGCCATGCGGGAAGCACGTCGGCGAGCGCGGGAATGGCATGAGGCAGCCGAAACGGCGCAATAACGGGCCTCAAATTCTGGGGTCAGAGTAAAGGGACAGAGTAAGTAAAGTCTTCACCGGACTAGTTCCGTAGCCTTTGAACCTTCTCCCTGAAGGACTCTGTTCCAAGCACCACTCCGGTGTTCACGCAGTGCCTAATCGTGGCGAGTACCTCGACGTCCAGGGTCTGGCTAACCAGGTCCCGCCATGCTTGTTGGCGCTGCCATTCGTTTTTTCCCAGAGTTTTGTAGAGGCCATGAGGTGCCCATAGCCGAGGGCACACTCCGAATGCGTGTGCCCGAAAGCTCGACCATACATAGTCGCCGGGGTCTTTGACCATGCCCGCCCTAAGTGGATTCAGCTCGATGTATCGAAGGCAGGTCAACAGGTATCGATCGTCCTGTACGATACAGGTCTTAAAGCGCCCCTCAAACAGAGTCCCAGTGCGCTTGTACATGTAGTTGAAACGGCGGACATAGAGACGACCGAGGAACTGCATCAGTCGCGAGAGGCTATTGTCATGGGCAGGCGTGGCCAGCAGGTGCACATGATTGGTCATAAATACCCACCCATGAACCGACACGCCAAATCGCTCAGCGCCCTCCGCCAGCCAGTTAGCGTATGCGGCTAGATCAGCGTCACAATTGAATATGGGTTGCCGGTTGTTGCCCCGCTGGATCAAATGGACCGGTAAACCCGCCGGACAGAATCGCGCTCGTCTTGACATCGGCGTTTTCCGAACTTGCGTGGATTGACTTCATTCTGAATCACTCCTCATCACGCACATACCGCATCTCCCTCCCCCACCAGTGAGAAATCGCCGCGAATTGCTGTCCTTTTACTCTGTCCCTTTACTCTGACCCCAGAGATCTAGATTTCCAATTAGACGAATCCCATGACTTGACCTAGTCTGATACGAGTGGAATCACTCGGGGGCGAGGCATGAGAGGGGTTGTTCAAGCTGTATTGCTGCTGGTCATCTGGTGCTCGGCGCTGGCTGACGAGGTGACCGTCCGGGCCGCCGGCAAGGGCAGCTCCCTCACCTTCGATTCCGCTGCCATCGCGCAAAAGGGCACCAACCAGGACAATCTGGAATGCTTCACACCCATTGGAATCAGTTTTTTTACCAACTGGTCGTCAGCATTCGTCATTCCGCCACCGTTTGATTTTGGTCCCAGTGTGGCGGCCTACGGTCTCAACCTGCTTCTCAAGTATTGCGGTGCCGAGATCAGTGTGCCACCGGCAAGATCCATTGATCCCGAGGGCGCCTGCTTCGTGGACCAGCGGGTCGGATCGCGCACCCCCCAGCGGATGAACCATATCTTCTGGGTCCCCACCACCGGGGCCACACGGTGGGGAGAGCTGGGTTCGGTTCGACCCAATCACATGAACAGCGAAGTAGAGATCGAACTGATCACTCATACGGGACAGGACTCCGGGGAGTCCGTCCGCTTTCCGGTTGGCCGCCACGAAATCACCTGGCGTGGACACACGCTCATATCCATCATCGACTACATCTTTGTCTATGTGCCCGGCGTCCCGGCCGGAACCCGCTGGGAAAAGGCCATTGAGGTCATCATCGACGTAGGGATCGAGGCCGGGCTCATCGCGGCGGACCAGGTGGTTGACGGGCGGCGGCATGGCGTGTTTCACGACGAGAAGCAGCTTCTGAACGTCCTGGACCTGGTGCCTCCGGTGGTGACCCTGAACCAGCCGGAAATCACCCTGGAGGCCAACGCCTTCGGGGGCGCCACCCGCTTTTTCTACCAGGACCGCATTGACAGCGAATACGAGGCCACCGATGCCTGCGACAATCCGCTGGAAATTTCTTTTGACAGAAAGTTTTTTCCGGTGGGCCAGCAGACGCCGCTGACTATCACCGCCGAAGACCCGGGACCCAACGCTGCCGGCGATTCCAACACAGGGTCTGCTGTGTTGCTGATAAACGTGGTGGACACGGTGCCTCCGGTGCTGCGGATTCCCGACAATGAGGTGGTGGAGTCTCCGGGGCCCGCGCCGGTGGTGCTGGGTCAGGCGGACGTGTTCGATTTCGTCGATGACGCGCCGGCGGTGAGTCACGATGCCCTTGAACAGCCCGGCGTCAGTGATCTGGGCGGCGGCCAGCTGCAGTTTCCGGTCGGACTGACCCGTATCTCCTGGACCGCCACCGATGCCTCGGGCAACACCACCACGGAAGTCCAGACCGTCCAGGTCAAGACTCCCGGCAGCAACCGCACGCCCATAGCCCTCAGCCGGAACCTGGACGCCCTGACCGAGGACATCACGGAAATCATCCTGGAAGCCTCAGACCTGGACGGTGACCCGCTCAACTTCCGCGTCACCCGGGATCCGGATCACGGCAGCCTGATTTCACCGCTGCTGCCCTTTTTCGTCGAGGACTACCGCCAGCCGGTGGGCTCAGCACCCCCGGGCGAACTGTACCGCTGTCAGCCGAACCGGCCCTCCAACAGGCTGGCCTGGCCCCACGCCATTGCCACCACCGGGGAAGGCTTCATGTATGTGCTGGATGTGGCCTCTGAGCTGCCTCAGCCCAACATGCAGTTTCCGGACTGCGAAAGCACGCTGTTCAACCGCTGGCCGGCATACCGGATTCACAAACTGGCCCCGGACGGCAGCCACGTCGACAGCATCGACCTGCCGCCGCTGGGGGGACATTACTTTGGCGGCACCCTCTCCATCGACGAACTGGCCGGAACGCTGCTGTATGCCACCGACGAGTTTCCCAATCACAACTTCCTGCTCATCGACCTGAACCAGCTGTCAATCCTGGAGCAGATTCCCATACAGTTCGGCTATAACGAATCGTGGAAAGGAATTCTCACCAGCGACGGCATCCTGTTTCATATCGGCGGCCGGGATGAGATCCGGGTCCACGACCTGCGCGAAACACGGGCAGTGACCCGGGACAATGAAATCGCGCAGCTGGTCCCGCTGCCCGGCGCCGACTTCCACACCGACATTGCCATGGACTCCGGCAACTTTTTGTACCTGAACGCCTATGGCCGGGCGGGCCCCATCTACAAATTCGAGCCCTACACCATCGACGAGGACGGCAACATCACTCTCGGCGAAGAGATCGGGTGGATGGGCGCCTGCAACGCAGGCCCGGGCTGCGACGTGGCCAACGGCCGGTCCCGCGGCTTCAGCTGCACCAACGCCACCTGTGATTTCGAGTTGCCGCCGTTTGGTGACAACACGCCGGGCCGCGACCTGGGTGTCGCCCTGGCGATAGACCCATTGGACAATCTCTACGTGGGCGGCAGCAACGTTCAGCGATTCACCGACGCCGGAATTTTTGCCGGAATCGCCTATCCCGACTGCCCGACCGAGGAGCGCTGCTTCGTGCTGGGAGACTTCGGCGGCGCGTTTTCCCTGTTCGTCAATGAACATCGGCTTTACACCGTTGATCCGGATTTTGACCTGGTACACGTGTTCCAGACCTCCGTCATTTCGCCCCTGGACGCCAATCGGGCCAGCATCAAGTACCTGTCCCGATGGGGCTACCAGGGTACAGACACCATCGAGTTCACCGCTGATGATGGCCTGGCCGAGAGTACGCCGGGGCTGATTCAGATCGACGTCAGCCGGCAATTCCGCCGCCCGGTCGCCTACCGGGACCGCCGCCAGTCGGTAACCGAAGATACCCCCACCGCATTGGCCCTGGACGGCTACGACCCGGACGGACCCATCGACACCCTGAGCTTCGAAGTGCTGGGACAACCCCTGTTTGGGTCCGTGGCCATGCAGGGCAACACCTGGGTGTACACACCGGATGCGGATTACAGCGGATCGGACCAGGTCCTGTTTCGCGTCTACGACGGCCGGGAGTACTCTGAACCCGAGCTGTTCGCCATCGACGTGCAGCCCGTCAACGATGCCCCGGAGATCGTGCTGAACCCGCTGCCGAATCTGGCCCGCGGCTACCAGGCCCAGATTGACGCCGAATTCACCGACGCCGATCCGGTGGACCGGCATCTGGTCACCGTGGACTGGGGTGATGGGACCGTGGAGTCCGAGGGTGAGGTACTGCCCGACGGGTCATTGAGCGGCCCCCTGCTGTCCGAGGGAGATGGCCAGTCCGGCCAGGTGGTGCTGGCCCACGTTTACGACAACGTCGGCACCTACGAGTTGACCGTGTGCATCACCGACAACGTGATCGAATCCGGCGGCAACAAGGCCCCCACGGCCACATCCCTGGAAACCTGTCTGAGCCGCGACGTGGACGTGGTCCCCATGGTGGACGCCATGGCCACCACGGATATCGCAGATCCCATGGTGTTGCCGACCACGTTCACTTACCGCATCGAGGCAAAGAATGTGGCGCCGGAAAGCGGACCGGGATTGACCGCCACCAACGTGGATCTGGAGCACGATCTCAACGGGGCCAGGGTGCTCTCGGTGACGCCGGACTTCCCTGGCGGACAGGGCTCCTGCAGTTTCACCGACCAGACCGTCAGCTGCACGCGGTCGTCCCTGGGTCCCGACCAGAGCTACAGCGCCCAGGTCATGGTCCAGACCGATCCAGGCATTGGAGAAGGCAACCAGATGCAGTTCAACCTTGAGATTTCAGCGACCGAGCCCGATGCCAATCCGGAAAACACGCTGAACAAAACCGTCACCATCGTTCCACCGGCGGACTTCCTGATCACAGAACCCCGGGATCTGCCCGATGCCGCCATCGACGGCGTATGCGCAACCGCCGAAACCGGTGCCTGCAGCCTCCGGGCAGCGATGGAGGAAATCAATCAGTTCTATAACGACGATCCCAATCCCAAAACGGTCCAGCTCAGCGACGGTAACTACGTTCTGACCTACGAGGATACCCAGCAGAAGCGCGGACTGGGCGTGACCGACAAAGTGGTCATTCGCGGCGTGTCCCCTGCCCGCACCAGTCTTTACGGCGGCGGCGGTGACTTCATGCTGAACGCCAGCGGCACAATGGAGGTTCGAGACATTACCCTGGAAGGCAGCGAAGACTTCGGCGTGCTGTTGGCGGACTTTGCGTCGGTAGTGATGGACAATGTAATCATTCGGGAAAACATCGGCCTGTTCGGGGTCGCCAGCCTGCTTCTGTCCGACATGGAAATCCGCAACAGCGCCATCGTCAACAACATCACCACCAGCGGCGGCCACCTGATCGTCAACGACAGTTCCTCACTCACCCTGGAAAACGTGAGCATCGTGGACAACAACAGCGCGGGGGCAATTCTGGTCCAGACCACTTCCGACTTTGAACCCGCGGATACCCGCCTGACCCACGTCACCCTGGCTGGCAACACGATCCAGGGGGCCGCTGCCGTTGTGGTGGAAACAGACGTGCTTGAACTGGCCAACACCGTGTTGAGCGGCAACGGCAGCAGTTCTCAGATCAGCTGCGCCGGTGGAACAGCGGTCAGTCTGGGTGGATCCGTACTGGGAACCGACACCGACTGCCTGTCGGCCCTTGCGTCGGACGCCGTCACCGACGATCCGCGACTGGCCCCACTCACGTCGCTGGGGCGTGGCCAGGTCGGGCGGTCGCCCCTGGCCGACTCGCCGGCACTGGAGCTCGCACTGTCCGCCAACTGCAGTTCCACCGACGCGAGAGGCCGCGCGCGTCCCTTTGACGGCGACGGCGACGGCACCGCGGTCTGTGATGCCGGCGCCATCGAATACCTGCCCGATGCGGTATTTGCCAGCGGTTTCGAATAGGGCCTGCTCCGGCGTTGGCTCGTCCAGATGGCAACCTCGTGTGGAGGGCCAGTGCAGGCCCCGTTTGCACGTTCAGCCAAAAAACTCATAGAAGTCTTCGATCAGGACCTTGGCAAGATCGGCTGGCAAATAGAACACTTCCAGCATCTCGCCGTTCTGGCGACAGACAAAACGCTGGCGGCTGCCCTGGTTACAGAGTGCCAGGAAGCCATGCAGAAACTCGTTGCTGATGGCGTCAGAATCCCGCATCCCTGTCAATTCGACCGCGGTGCCGTCGAGCACAAATCGCACGGTTTCGCGCCCCTTGTCCTGATCCAGTTCAAACCGCAGCGACGATATGTCCAGCTCACCGCCGGTGATTTCCGCCATCATTTCCACAAACCCTGCGTAACTGTCCGCAGGATCCTCGTCTACGAACCAGTCTTCGCAGGGAACCGTCAGTGTGTTGGCGTCGGTGGTCACCAGGGGAATGAGACGGTCGCCAATCCTGTTGCATTGGGTTTCGTCTTCGGGGCGGATTTTTTCCAGTAGCTCCACGGCGGACTGGAACCCAGCCCGGACACAGGCACTGGACAGATTATTGATGACACGTTTGCGCTTGGCAATAGCTTCCTCACGCTGCTGCTTCAACACGTCGACGGCCTCGTCATCCAGGCTGACCTGGGCCAGCGGCCGCCCGGACGCGGCGGCCTCCCGGGCCTCACCGGCGGGCTCCTGGCTGGAATGGGGGTCGAGGAGATACAGGCTGCGGGTCAGTTCAACAGCCCCGTCTTCGACCGGGTCCTGGGCCATCAGGTCGATGGCCAGGCCCAGTTCGTCCGTGAATGCCCCGCCTCTGCAGTAGCGATAATTCCCGTAGTCCTGCCACTGAGAAAAACGCAGTGCATCAGGCTCACAGGGCAATTCCGACAGCCAGTCTTCCAAGTGTCGCGGTAGATCGTTCAGGCTCTCGAGGGGCTGTCGAACACAGAGGGCGTCGATTTTAGTCCCGTCGTGGCCCACAAACCCCAGGTCTTTTTTTTGCCGGTCCGCGATGCCCCAGGCGCCGGAATACGGCATGCCCTTGAACTCATCGTGCTGACGTATCACGCTGGCCGTGGCCTGACCCAGATCGCGGGGTCCGCCGAGGGGTACACCCCAAAGGCAGCACTGACCAAACTCCAGTCCCGGATGCATCACCCGCTGCACCAGTTTGGGGAGCTGGCGAACAGGCCAGGCCAGGGTGTTGATCAATGACAGGCAGGCCACGGCAAAGTGGGGCAACCGTTGACCAAGGCGATCCGTTGTGGCGATCCACTGATCCACGTCGCGCCCGGCATGGACGCTAAGTGTCGGCCTCGCAGACGCGATGACATCAAAAGCATTGCTGACGTCGCCCTCATCGGTTTGACCCAGCCGCTGCAAACCTCCGGCGACATCCGTTTCGCCGTGAAGCCCGTACAGTTCATAGAGGCTCAGCACCACCTGGGACTCCGCCTCATCCAGGTCGGCGGCATGCTGGTAGGCCCGCAAAAAAGTCTCTGGATCCGCCCCGGTCTTGAGCAGCGCCCGGGCGTACACTGCCGCGGCAGCCGGTTCACTCAACATCGGCAGCAGTATGTCTTCGACACCCTCCCGGTCACGCTGATCCGCCCGCTCTTCGGCCGTTTTCAGTGCCTGGGCCAGCTTTTTGTTTTCCATGCTTGAGCGTCCAATGTTTCCGGTCAATCTTTGGGGTCAGAGTAAAGGGACAGAGTAAGGAAAGCGACACGCGGATCAATTGCGAATCCTGTGTACCTGCTTCCTGAAGCGCTCAGTCCCGCTGTGTCCCTTCACTGTGACCTCTGCAGATTCTGTCCCTGGACTTGATCGCAGCGATGCGCGCGCGGTTGTAGCGCTGGAGCACAATCGGGTAGCCATTCATCAAGAAGTTGAACACCGTCAGCCAGACAACCAGATCCCACCAACCCATGACCGCGGCACCCAAAGTGATGCCAATCATGACAGCGAGTATCAGCAGGTGGCTGGACTCCGAGTCGCGCATCTTTTGCTCCAGGGAATTGAGAGACGACCGCGCACCTGAGTACCGAACGGTGGCATTTAACGACGAGAGAGGACTGCGGACAAGCAGCCATCTGAAGCTGCGGACGCCGAGGCGCCTGTAGAAGCGGCCGCTCGCCTCAAACGGCCTGATGCGGAAGTAGCCTGGGGGCAACGGCAATCGATATCCCACAGAGCCAGCGACCAGCGCGCCCCAGGTCATCACCGTCCAATTGGCAAGAAAGGCAAAGGCCAGATTGCGGTGCCCAAGGAAAAACCCGACCAATACAATCAAACATGCCGCTGCCAAAGTGATCAGGCAGAGAAAAATCAGATCCGAAATTTTTCGCATATTGCCGGGCTCAGAAAACAGGGTTGCTGGACAGGCATGAATTGGGGTCAATTCCGGACACGATTCATGCCTGTCCCATTTTGGTTCCATTCTGCGAGGTCGGACAGCGCTGATGACGGCAGGGGCCTTTTGTCCGCTGCCGGACCCCATCTCCAGTCTGCCAATCAGCGTCAATGCGGGAAATTCCCAATTTGAATCTTACGGTTCCGACCGCATGCCCGTAAACGGGTCCATTTGTGAAAGGACACCGGATTTGGTCAGGAATCCGTTGACCAGATTTCCGACTCAGGAATCGACCCCGCGCTGGATAGGCAGTAGCTGGCTACGGACAACTCCGCGGCGTTTGTGGTGACTCCTCCGTTAACGTACATGGAGTACGAACTGCTTCCTTTGACCGCAGAAGACCGGACGAATTTTCTACAAGCACATCCACTTGGTCCGCAGAGCGAGGGGAAGAGCAACTGATACTTGGAGGTGCATCATGAACTGCCCACGGGATTTTTCTCCGATTCAGATCAACCTTCTGACCCGCAGGGTTTTGCTGGCATTCTTGGTGCTCTTGAGCCCGGTAATGACCGCCGAAGGCCAGGTCTTTGTCAACCGCAAGATCAGCGGGGTGACGCCGGCGTTTGGAGATATCGGTCGTCCCGAGTCATTCAACTTTAGCCGTGTTCACTTCTCCCCCGATAGCCATTATGTCGTGTTTATGGGAGATCGAGAGACCGACGAACAGATCGAATTGTATAGCGCCAGACTCAGCGGTGGTGATCCCATCAAACTCAATGCCGCGCTGGTTAACGGAGGCAACGTTGAATCCTTTAAGATCTCTGACGACAGCCAGTATGTCGTTTATCGAGCTGATCAGAACCAGGACGAAGTTTTTGAGTTATTCAGTGTGCCGATCCAGGGTGGCACACAAGTTCGTCTGAATGATGATCTGGTGCCAGGAGGCAATGTGGCTAATTACGAAGTCACACCGAATGGCCTGGGGGTCGTATACCGGGCTGATCAGAGTCAAGATGAAGTCTGGGAGCTTTTCAGCAACTGGATCACTGGCGGGAACCCTGTACAACTCAACCCTGCACTGGATATCGATAGAGATGTTGAATATTTCACCATTACGCCCAACTCCCTTGGCGTCGTCTATAGAGTCGGTGCGGATAGTTCAGACGGTGATCTCTACAGCGTTTTGATCACTGGCGTCGGGGGACCTATCCAGTTGAGCCCCACGCGCACTTCTGATTGGCAATCCGTAAGTAGTTATAAGATCAGTTCAGACAGCCAGACGGTCGTTTTTGTCGGTGAATTTGAGAATGAAAACGACCTGGAACTCTACAGAGTTCCCGTGATCGGAGGCACCTCTACGAAAATCGATGGGACCTCGGTAGAGGACACAAACTATTACACTATTGTTGGCATATCTGCTGACGGCACTCGAGTCGTGTACAGGGCAGAACAGGACTTTGCTGGAAGACGCGAATTTTACAGTGTCCCCATGGCAGGCGGTACAGTCATCAAACTCAATGCACCACTGGTACCTGGCCGCTGGCTTTGCTGTTGGTCATTCAGAGGGGGGAGTGTCCTATTGTACAGTGGCGATCAAGACTTCGAAGAAGTCGACGAGCTATTTGCTGCATCGATTTACACGGGTTCCCGAGTCAAGCTGAATGACCCGCTGGTCAGTGGAGGCAATGTCATTGATTTCGAACTCACCAAAAATGAGCTGGGCGTCGTTTATATCGCCGATCAGGACCAGGATGATGTCATCGAAATCTACAGTGTCCCCATCACCGGGGGCCCCTCTATAGACCTCAACCCAACTCTGGTGAGCGGAGGCGACGTGGGGGCATTCAGACTCGCTCAAAACAACCTCGGAGTCGTCTACCGAGCCGACCAGGATACGGATGAGGTATTTGAGCTCTATCTGGTGAATATCTTTGGCGGACCCAGTCATAAACTCAACGGCACCCTGACTGCGGGAGGCAATGTCGACAGCTCCGGTATCAAAATCAGTGATGACAATCGTGCAGTGGTATATATCGCCGACCAGGATATCAACGAGAAATTTGAACTTTATCTGACAACGGAAGAGGAATTAGTCTTTTCTGACGGGTTCGAATCCGGGCTCTGACCTCAGAAATTTTTTGCACTGAAGGGCGGAGGCCTTCCATGACACAAGTAACGATCAGAACCGGCATCTGACTTCTCGCAATGGTTGCCTGTCCCCTTACTCTGGTCCTCTGGGAACTCAGCCGGATGGAATAGTAGGCCATGCTTAGAACGTGGGCACTGGAATACCGGCCCAGTAGCCTTCTTCGGCCGGGCGGCGCTCGACGATTTCACCCGTTTTGCCGTCGAGCTGGATGAATTCGATGGGTCGGATGCCAATCGCCCGCGTGAATCGACGGATGCCCTTCACTTCCGCTCCGGCTACAAAAGCCTCAGCCAGCAGCACGGTGAACCCGGTCTCGGCGAAGCTGAGCCGATTGCCGTGACTCGTTGGGTGCAGCAGTTCGCTCAGGTGTGCCCTTTCCTCTTTCATAACGGTTCCGGTAAGTCCAAGCTCGGGAATATCCCAGGATGACGGCGCAACGTAGGCAATGGCACCGGGCAGCTCGTTGCGGTTAACCGCGTTTGACACGACCTGCCGGGTTTGCCGATTGACCGGCGCGAGGAATACGGTGACGCGCTCAGGTCCATCCGCAATCTGCAGACTGTCGATCACATGGCCCCGCAGCCATAAGGCCGCACCCAGGGTCATTGCCAGCACCAGGAAATAGACTGCCAATAGCGACACGCCTTTCAACCAAGGTTTTCGGGGCAAGCGGCGACCCAGCCTGGGCAAGCGGTTCTCCCAGCGGCGCGGCAGAAACATGCCTGTCCGCTTCATGTACATGCGGTAGGATTCTCCAAACTTTTCCAGGCAGATTCGTTCTTCGACGCGGGCCAGATAGACGTAGATACAAAGCATGGTGACAAAGGCGATCACAACGATGAACCGGGACCAGTAAAGCGACGTGCCGAGCCCGATGATGGCAAGGGCAACATACTGCGGGTGCCGGATATGCCGGTACAGGCCCACCGCTACGGCGCCTTTGCCCGTGAATTTGGCCCAATAAATCTGGGCAAAGCCGACCAGGAATACGGCAATGCCGACCAGAATCAGGGGCCAGCTGACGAGAATTAAGGTGTTGGCGAGCCAGCTGCTGCTGTAGGTGAAATGCGGCAGCAGATACATCGTCAGCCAGGCGGTGGCCGGAGAGTCCTGCAGGAGGTTGAGCGGCGTCGCGTAGATGGAGTAGTAGTACGCGGCAAACGGCGACACCATGAACAGGATTTCGAGAACAATCAGCGTGTAAAGCATCCAGGCTGATGTCTTTACCGCTCGTTGGCCAGATACGCCGGTCATGGGCTATCCTCCTGTTTCCACCTCCATCAAACGCCCCAACGATCTGTTTCACAAGAAGAAAATCGTGAATGGTTCATTTAATTCGCGAATGGGCAGGTATGATTGAATCCCGATGATGGAGAGCCTGCGCAACTATCTGGATTCCACGCTGCCGTGGGTAGTGGGCGCGCCGCAGTACCTGCGTTTGTTCGGCACGGTGTTTCTTCTTGTCTCCGCCGGCTCTGCGCTGGTTCATCTTGTTCTCCCCGGCTCCGCTACCGCGCTGCAGGTACTGTCCCACGGCCTGTCGATCGGCGGGGCTTACACGGTGGTCGTCGCCCTTGCCTGTGCCGCGCTGTATGCGGTCCGCCGGGCATTCGACCGACTTCTGGTCTGGCACGTCTGGCTGGCGTCCCTGGCCGCCTTCCTCACGGGATACTTTTTTCTGCCGCTTGATAACGTGGTCTTCTGGATGACGGACAACGCGGCCAGCGTCCATGCTGAGCCCATCAGCTTTTTGCAGTTGCTCCCGATTTGGGGGCTGGTGACCTATTTCTTCGTGCAGCCATTTCTGTCGGAGTCTCTACGATCAGAGCTGGTCAAGGTGCGTCAATTGAATGCCTTGCTGGAGGCGGGCAGTCCGATAACCGACGGCGCGGTTGAGCCCATTCGCTTTCGGTCGGGAAAGCTGGACTTTGTCCTCGAGGCCCGCTGCATTCGAAACGTCACCGTAGACGATCACTACTGCTATGTTCATTACCGGCACGGCGAGGAATACAAAAAACGAGATCTGGCGATGCCCTTGCGCGACGTACTGACGCTGCTGCCGTCCAGCTTCGCGCAGGTGCACCGTTCACACGTAGTCAATTTGACCCACGTCCAATCCATCAGGCGACACCAGCGCAACGTTCGACTGGTCCTTGGCGGCGGACTGGAGGTGCCAGTCAGCCGGCATCGGCTTAACGACCTGTTGCCCCTGCTGCGCCGGCAGCTTCGGTTGGGTTGAGGTCTGCTTTCAGATCTGGCCCTTACTGGTTGGCTTCTCCCGGTGTCGGGACGGTCACGAAAAACCAATCATCGTTTGCGTTGTCCGAATCTGCCCCGTCGGGGAGCCGCGACATTGAGCCCACCTCGCTGTTGCTATCCTGGGCGGAAGCAGCAGTGCCTTCAACCAGGTTGACTGAGCCCAAACCTGGGATGTCGGCGAAAAACTCACCTTCATAGGACAGCCGGTCCAGGATGTCACTGCCCTGGATCAGCGCAATGCCGTCCGGCGAGCCGTTTTGAATAGAGCTGTCGTACTGCAGGGTCAATGCGGTGCCGGGTACCGAGGCCAGCACCTGGGCGGATCCCACCACCAGGAACTGTCCGGGTGCCAGCGAGCCGAGTGACGACAGATCGATGTCCTGATAGGTCAGCCCCGAGGAGCCGTTGGCCAGGATCAGGCGGACACCGGCCAGGTCGTAGGCGCTCCCGCCGGGGTTGTAGATTTCCACGAACTCCATGGTGTCAGGTCCCGGCTGGTCGTAGTCCACCTCATTGATGACCAGCACGGGTGGTGCGGTGACCGTAACGTTGGCGCTGACCTCACTGGCGTTGACTCCAGCGGTGACCTGCTCGATGCCTGGGATTGCGGTCGCGCTGAAGTCAAAGGTCGTGCTGAGCTGGTCCGCCTGGACGGTCACCGACGCTGGGACCGAGCCGGCCACGCCGGGGCTGGTGGACAGGCTGACCACGGATCCTCCCGCAGGCGCTGGAATGTTCAGGCTTACGGTCATAGTCAGCGTCTGGGCGGTGGAGATTTCGGCCGTTGCCGGGTCCAGGGTCGTCAGCTGGGGTTGCTCGCCGGCGCCCAGCACGCGCACGTTGGCCTGGGCCTGGGTACCCGCCAGACTGGCGGTCAGCGTTACGGACGGATCCTGGGTCAATCCGTCCACCAATACCAGGGCGGAGTCGCTGCCGGCTGGCACCGTGACACCGCCGCCCACCACCGCCAGGCTGGATTCGTCGGACGACGTGATCGGCACAAAGGTGTTCTCGCTCGGTGTGAACTGCAGCGTCAGGGTCGCCGGGGTCGGAATCGTGACCACGCCGCTCTGGCCAACCCGGACAAATCCGTCGGGGCCCAGGGACGCCACGCCCAGGGCGGCCTCAAAGTCCGCGGGCCCCCGGGGCAACAGTCTCTGTTCGCCAGATCGCAACACCAGCAAGCCTGAAATGGACGCGTATTGCGTGCCATTGGCAGGAAATGGCGAGACCTGGTAAATCCGATCTTCGATGGTGAGCACATTGTCGACAACAAAATCCCCGGCTCCCGGTGGACTGTCGTTGGTCACCCCTACATCTTCTACCCGCGCCAGGATGGCTTCATATTCATTGGGCGCCTGGCTGGTGGCCTGGGATACGGTCAGCACTGCCGGTATCGGCAGCGGGTTGCCCTGGGAACGAATGACGACGTTGGGCGCCTGCAGCTGGGTTTGACCCATGAACTCGCCGACGGTGGCCGGCAGGAAATCGACCCGATCGCCGGGGGTGACAGAGACGCCGCAGCTGGTGCCGGCGTCAAACACGAATACACCCGAGTTCTCCAGGCCCAGGTAGTCAGCATCCCCGGAAACCGTCTGCACGGTATAGCCGAGCCCGTCGATGCAGGCGGCCACCAGCACGTTCTGCAGCGTGACTTCGCCCTCCACCTGGCGGAGTTTGACCTGGTAGACCGTGGAAAACTCCGGGACGCAGCTGACGCTGACGTCGCTGACGTTGGTGCCGGCCACAACCCCAACGGTATTGGCGAGCGAGCAGTCAAAACCACCCGGCGCGTCCACCAGCGTTATCTGGTAATCCGACCCGTTTTCCAGCAGGCGGTCAAAAACAAACCCGCCGTCGGCGTTCAGGTTGAGCGGTACGGCGCCGTTCAGTTCCAGCGTGATCCCCGTGGGTGGAACCCCGGAAGCCGTGCCGCCCACACTGAATGCATCCTCAAAGCTGTTGGTGAAGATCTCAAACACGCCGGTGGGGATCGGTGTCGGGTCGCAGGCATCACCCAGGCCATCCTGATCCTCATCATCCTGGGTGCCGTCGCCACGCGGCAGAGCGGGATTGAACACATCCGGGCAGTTGTCGTCACCGTTGGTGATACCGTCGCCGTCATTGTCGTCCGGGCTGCTGATGCCGGTAAACAGGGGTGGCGTACTTGACCGCGACGGCATGCAGCTGCGGGCACTGATGCCACAGTAGGCCAGTGGCGTCAGGTCCTGGGCCGGCAAGGGGCTTCCCGTCTCCCGGACCGCGCAGATCCGGCGGTTCTGCAGGCACACCACGGTGTCCTCGCAGTCCGGTGCTTCGGCGCCCAGAGCCTGCATCAGTTCGACTTCACCCACCAGCGGCATGCCGCCCCTGAGCACCAGCACAACATCCGCCTCGGTCGCTTCCAGTACCGCCCGGTATCCGGTAGCGACACTGGAATCAAACAGCGCCAGGTCGGCCAGTGCCCCGGCCTCCAGCGAGCCCAGCATGCCCGAGCGACCGATGGCCGCTGCGGCATTGGCGGTCACCATGTTGAACAACGTTCGATCGGTGAGGGCGCCATCGAGATAGCCGGCGTTGTACTCTGCCGCGCAGCGCAGTTCTTCCAGCACGTTGCTCGAACCCGTGGGATTCCAGTTGGAGCTGAGAACCACGTTGGCGCCTGCGGCGGTCAGTGCCGTCACTGGTGCTGTGACGCCATACAGGCTGAGGTCGCTGCGCGGGCTCCAGGCCAGGCTGGCGCCGCCCACCAGCATTTCCCCGACACCCTGGCCGTCCAGGGCAATGCCCATACGCACCAGTGCGCCCGGAATGACGTCGACGCCACCGGCAGAGCCGTCGACATCGGAAAGGCAGGTGAATTCATTGAATGCGCGGTCGTCGATACCCTCGGCGATCAACGGGTGGTAAATCTCCCCTGCTGCCGGCGTAGGAAGACCCGCGTACCCATTACAGCCTGATGTCTGACTGCTGCCATCGGCATCGCCCAGCGGGAAGGTGTCGCGATCCACATCCGGGGTTCCCAGACCATCCGGACTCGTGCCCTGGTTGCGAGCCAATCCCGGAACACTGTCTTCGCTGATCAGGGTCGTTACGCCAGCCACCACAGACCGAAATTCACCCCAGTCGACGTCACTCGGGTCCGGCTGGGTGTTAATCGCGGTGCCGCCACTTGCGCCGGTTCGCCAATCGTGGCGGTGCTGGTAGCGTTCGCTGCCATGATCTGCCGGGGGATTGTCCGAAAAACGCAGGGCGATGCCGGAGTCGACCAGTCCCGGGGAAACCGTCGTGTTCGGACAGGTCAACCGGGTGGCTTGTGCATATCCGGTGGACGTCGAGCAGTCGCATGTGGCACAGGCGATGGTGCCGGTGTCGTCGATCAGCACTTCCGCGTTGACCAGGGGACCCTCGGACGCCAGCACGTCGGCCTGGATCAAAACGAAGGCACTGCCTGACTGGATCTCACAGCGTCCGGTCGCTGGTGCAGGAAAATCGGCCCGGCATTGCACCGGCGAATTGCCCGCCGGCTCTTGCCCACCCCCCGATTCGGCGGCGGTTGCAGGCAGTGAAACAGTCCAGATCAGGAACGCGCAGGCGAACAGGGAATTGCGTGTCATGTCGATTGTGTCTCGTACCGGTGTCGTCCAACAGTGTAGTGCATTCCAGCCGGATCGCGGCCGGGCGCAGTCGCAATGGCGGCTGTGCCGTGGTGACCAGACGCGCAGTGGCTGAATTAAACTGATCAGGTGGCTGAGTTCTCAGAGGTCAGGACTTGAAATGACACATGGAAATACAGTTCCGTGAAATGTGGCAATGCAATAGCCGGCCCGGGATCCGGGTAGAGATTGTTGCGCCGAGCGGCATCAGGCGTCCCCAGGGGGCACCCCGGGGCGGGCCGCTTTAGCCAGGCAACCAGTCGTAGCCGCCGTGGATCACGTTCAGCACCAGCGCCGGCACCGAGCCGGGATTCCACACGCGGTGGACCATTTCGGGAGTTCGATAGACCAGGTCTCCCGGTCCTTTGTCGTCCTCAAGATTATCCGCCAGGGCGCCCGACAGGATCAGGCCCCATTCGTCTCCGCGGTGGGCGTGCTCGGGGATTCTGGCGCCGGGCGCCAGGTGCAGCACCATCCCGCGCGCCGACTCATGTCGGGGACCCAGCTCCAGCGGTATCAGGGCCAGTCCGTCGACCGGGTGCTGTGGCCAGTCGGTGGGGTCCTGGCGGCATCGCGCCAGAATGTCCCGGGCGTGGTCTTCCGTCACATCCAGGAAATGCGCCGCCCTCGAGGTGTAAGCCGTCAGGTCACCGGTTTGGCAGCTTGCCAGCAACCGGTCACGCAGCGCGGAGGATCCCGGTTCGGCCAGGCCGGCATCCAGTTGCCGGACGGCGTCGCGCAGCCGCGGGTCGGCGTCGCCCTGGGATGTACCCTGCAGCAGGGCCTCAATCTGCTCGGCCGAATGCTTGTTCCGGCGATCAGTCATCGGGGCGTTCCATCCGCTGCCGCAGGGCCGACAGGCCGGCCGCCAGCCGGGATTTTACGGTCCCCAGCGGCAGGTCGCAGAAGCGGGCGATCTCGGAACAGGTCATGCCCCGATAGTAGCAGAGCTCCAGGACCGTGCGCTGGACTTCGCTCAGCCCGGCCAGAGCCTGGCGAAAGGGGGAGGCGCCGGCAGCGGGCGCTGCCGCGGGAGACGGGTGGCCGATCGGTGGCGGTGCGGCCAGCGCGTGTTTCCGGGCCACCTGCAGCGAGCGCAGTCGGTCGATGCCGCGCGAGTGCAGTCGCGTGAGCATCCAGGTCACAACGCTGCCACGGCCTTCATCAAACTGGTCCGCCCGCTGCCAGCATTCCAGGAACACGTCGTGCACCAGGTCCTCGGCGTCCCGACGGTTGCCCAGCAGACGTACGGCAGCGGCCAGCATGCGGCCGCTGTGGCGGTCGTACAGCAGCTCCAGCGCCTGGCTCGAGCGTCGGACAAGGCCCTGAACCAGCACGGCGTCGGTGGCGTCGTTGCCGTAATCGAACTCTTCCACGGTCTTCGACCAGCCCGCCTTTTCAGTGGCGTCAACATAGCACAGAGGCAGCGCGCTCACGGCATGCAGGCGGTGCCGAACTTGGCAAAGGTACTGCCCGTGGACTGCACCTGCACGCCGCCGCCGGCCAGGCCGAAGGGATCGAACACCGAGACCCCGCCGCCGTTATTGGCTGAGATGAGAAAGGCGCCGTTGTTCAGCGGCCACACGCCGCGTGGCAGGTAAGGGTCGCCTGACGGGTTGTTGCCGATGACCAGGTTGTCAATCAGGTTGAAGCCCTCCTGGAATATGCGAATGGCATTCCCGCCAAAGTTGGCCAGCCCCAGGGTGCCGTCCTGCAGACGGGAAATCTGGTAGGGCGTGCCCAGCCCGATGAGGTCCAACATGCCGTCGATGACCAGTTCCCGGGCCGATCCATCGGCCGGGTAACGGTACACCTGATCCTGGGTGCCCGTGGGGCCCTGCTCGGTGACCAGCAGGTCGCCGTCCACGTCTACGTAGACGGCGTCGGGCCGGATCAGATCGCTGGCGATAGTGCCCAACAGGCTGCCGTTGTCGGGGTCGTACCGACGGATCTCTCCCAGACCGCTGACCACCACCAGCACCTCGCCATCACGTTGGCCGATGCCGACCACCTGGGAAACCGGCTGGGTGCCGGCGCCGTTGGGGCGAGGAATGCTGATAAAGCGTCCGTCCAGCAGGGAGCCGTCGGTGTCGTAGCGGTGCACAAATCCGGACTCGATGTTGCCGGTGTCGATCATCAGCAGGCAATTGTTGCGATCCTGGATGGTGCGGTTGGCGCTGCCTTCCACGGCGAAGTTTGGCGCGTTCTCGCCCACCAGTCGTCCGAGGAAGTTGCCGTTCTCCGGATCGAACATCTCCAGGTTGCCGTTGCGGTTGGTGGCCAGGATGCGCAGCTTGGGCCCTCCCTGGCAGAGGGTATTGCGGCGGAATTTGGCGCACTGGTCGGGCCGCGCATTGAGCTGGTCGGGTGGCACGGAGTAGCCACGCCCCGCGGCCAGCGGCACCGTACGGGCGCCCGGAAAGGTGAAAAACTCGCTGGAGTCCGACTGATTGTAAAGGATGACCAGCACCTGGCCGGTGGCCTTGAAGCTCAGCGCGGCCAGGGTGGCCCGGGCGGTTGCGTCCAGCATCGGACGCTCGTGGTGGCCGTCGCCGTTCAGCGGAATCCCGCTCAGCGGTATGCGAGCCACCACGCCGACCACACCCGGAATCGAAGTCCGGCCGACGATCCGCACCAGCAGGTGGGTGGCGCCTGAACTGGTGGGAATGATCACCGGCGTGGCCAGACCGTTGAATTCGCCAAATCGGTTGATGACCTGGCCACCGGCATCGCGCAGTGGCTCAGGAACCGCTATGGTGCGCGAGCCCAGATTCATCCCGCTGACCTCCAACACGCTGCCGCTCACATCGTCGAAGGTGGGCCCGGGTTGCAGGTTGTCGAAAAAGTAGCGGGCGAAATCCGGATTGCTGTCGTCATAGGTCGCCGAAAAGCTCTGCTGGTCGGTGAAGAAATCGAAAGTGGTGTCCACGCCGGGATCTGAATTGACGATTTTGAACAGGTGGGTGTAGTCGGCGATGGGCACCAGGTTGTCGGGAAGGCCGGAGTTATGGGACACGCCTGCCGCGGAACCGTCACCCAGGTCGCGGACGCCATTGCCGAAAAAGCTGATAAAGGTGACCTGGGCTGCGGACACGTTGTCGGTGGGGTCCAGGTCGGCGCCCAGGAACTGACGGACCTCCAGGGTGACGGTGGCTGCATTGGATTCCGCCCCCAGCTCGTCCCTGATGGTGTAATCGAAGTCGAAGCTGCCGGCAAAGCCAGGGTCGAGCTGCACGCTGATGCTGCCGTCGACGTTGGCGATAGCCGTGCCGCCGGAGGCCGGCGGGCGCACCACGGCAACGCTGGCCGGATCCAGATTGCTGTCCGGGTCGCTGTCATTGTCGATGACGTTGAAGGAAATGGCTTCACTGTCGATTGCCAGGGTGAAGCCGTCGTCCTGGGCGGTCGGTGGCAGGTTCTGCGGCGGCGCCACTGCAATCGATACCGTGGCGACGTTGGAGCGGGCGCCGAAGGCATCTGCTACGTCGTATGTGAACGTGTCGATCCCGACGAAACCGGGGCCGGGCAGGTATTGGAACGCACCGGCGCCGGCCGGAAACACACTGCCGTTGGCCGGCGCGTCCAGCACCTGGATGCTATTCACGTCCAGCAGACTGTCCGGGTCAAAGTCGTTGGCAGTTACAAAAACCGTCACCGGCTGATTGGGCAAGGTGCTGGCCGCATCGTCGCTGGCCACCGGCGGCTGGTTGTTGGCCGGCGCGATGGAAAGCGACACGTTGGCCTGGCTGAGCTGGTTGCCGTCGGGGTCGGTGATGGAATACACAAAAAAATCGTTGCCCAGGTAACCGGCGTTCGGCGTATAGCGCACAAACGCGTCAATGCTGCCCGGGGCTGAGGCTGATCCCTTCTGGGTGGTGCCGGTCTGGGTCAGGCGGATCTCCGCCGTGCCAAAGTTGGGCGGCTGCACGATGGCCAGCGACGCCACGCTGAAGTCGCCGCTGTCGTTGGCCAGCACAGACAGGTCTTCCGGGGTGTCGGCCAACAGGTTGAACTGATCGGCTGTCGCCCGGGGCGGCAGGCCCTCGGGGTTGACGGATACTGTGACGGGGACCGAGTTTGAGGTGGCGCCGTCGTCGTCGTCCACCCGGTACTGAAAGCCGTCGGTGCCGGTGAACAGGGGGGGCGGCGTGTAGGTGACACTGCCGTCCGGGTTCAAGACCACCTGGCCCAGGGTGCCGGCCAGGTTCAGGGCCACGCTGGCGGGATCCAGGGTGCCGTCGCTGTCGCTGTCGTTTGCCAGGATCGATAGGGTCACGGGCTGATCGGTCACCGTATCGGCTTGGTCCGGCGTGGCCTGTGGCGGATTGTTGGGGGTGGCCGAGGCGCTCAGGAAGACCGTGGCGGTATTGGACCGGATCCCGCCAGTGGTGCGGAAGGAATAATCGAAGCGATCGAAAAACACCGGGCGGGACGGCGTGTAGGTGATCGTGCCGTCGGGATTGACCTGGGTGCTGCCGCTGAGCGGCGCGCGTTCCACCCGCAGCGTGGCCAGGTCGATGCCGGTGGTGGTGTCGTTGGCCAGCACAGCCACCATTCGCGCGGCGGGGAACGCCGGTGGCTGAACGGCGTCGTCCCGCGCCACCGGCAATGCCAGTACCAGCGGCGCAAAACAGCGCACGGGGATGCCGACGGTGACCGGCGTTGGGCCCAGGTTCAGGAGGCCCGGCAGGGACACCAGCAGTGCGCCGCTCACCGTCAGCGACACGCGGACCTCACCCACGCCGGCACGCCGGCACTGGGCGGAGAATTCGCCAACGGCATGGTTCTGGGTGGGGAATTTCAGGTCGATCGGAGTGCTGTGAGCCAGGTTGTCGAGCAGCGGATCCAGTGACGATGCAGGAAGCAGCAGAGGCGGTTGCGCGGTCTGGGTGCTGACTGAAATCGGTGACAGCTCAGTGCTCTGAATGCTCACGCGGTAGCGGCCGGTGACCGGCCCTCCCACCAGCCCGAACAGCCGCTGGTCGGGTGTGATCACCACCCGGCTGAAGGGCAGCAGCGCAAAGCGGGAAAAATGCGTCAGCTCGCCGCTGATGGTCATCCGACCAGAGCCCATCTGGTTGGCCACGTTGTTCAGCACTTCCGCCGGGCCCTCAGCCTGGGTGACGAGGGTCGCCGGCGTCATGGTCGCAGGCGGTGCGCCAGGGATCTGGGAATCGATCTCCGCGGTAAAGCCAACCGGCTGGGAAAACTGCAATCCATCGGGGCCGAATTCATAGCTGGCCAGCGGCCCGGCGGCGGCCAGGTCGGCATCCAGGTCCTGCGGCATCAGCTTGCGGATGGTGATGCGCGTGGTCTGGCTGAGCGCGCCGGGCGGAATATCCAGGGTGACCAGACCGTCGGGACTGATCACCACGCCGCCGCCGGCGCCCACGTCCTGGCCGATACGGCTGGAGCTGATCAGCACCTCGTCGGACGCGCTGATTGCAGCAGAGTCTGTCACCTGCAGGGAAACCCGGTAGTCGCCGGCCAGGTCGGTGAGCAGGGTGGGCGTTGCCGACCGGGCATCGGTCAGCTCCGCGCTGCTGCCTGCGGGTCGGGCGATCAGGGCCCAGCAGAAGTTGCCGTCGGAACTGGCGCTGCCGTCCAGCGCCGCCGCCGCGCCGGGTGTGATGGTCTGATCCGGGCCGGCGTCGGCAACCAGCCCGGTGGGCGCCGGAGCGTCTTCAAAGCCGCCGGCAAAAATACGCTCACACGGCGGCGCCCCTGCCTGCGCTGCGTGTGACCCCATCAGGAACAGCAAAATCGAAACCCTTCGAACCCCGGCCATGGGTGTCCCTCCAATGACTGCTTATCGGGGGGTATACGGGTAAGCCGGCAAAAGGGTTCGGTCTGATTCCGACGAGGCGGTTTGCCCGTATAGGTGGCGAGCGTCGAATCTCATCATGGCGCGGGGCCAAACATCGCCCCGACTCAGAAGCCGAATAGATTTCCGATGACCTCTCTCCATCGAACCGCAGGCCTTGACCTGGAGGCGTCCATATATTTCCGTTCCGCGAGATCGGCCAGCGCTGATGACGGCAAGGGCCTTTTGCCCGCTGCCAGACCCTGCATCCAGTCTGCCAACCAGCGTCAGTTCGGAAATCTCCGAATATGAATCTTGCGGTTCCGACCGCATGCGCATAAATGGGTCCATCTGCGGAAGGACACCGCATTTGGCCAGGAATCCGTCGACGAGACTTCTGACCCAGGAATCGACTCCGCGCAGGATAGGCAGTCGCTGGCTACGGACAACTCCGCGGCGTTAGTGGTGACTGCTCAGTTCACTTGCATGGAGTGCGAACCGCTTCCTTTGACCGCAGAAGAAAGGGAAAATTTTTTCAGCGCCCGGGCTTCGTGGTGGCGTTCGGTATCCGGATTCAGGACTCAGGTGGATCCTGAGCGACGCCTTCGTTTTCGTCATTCAGGGTTTCTGCGGGAGAAGTGAGCTTTGATCCGGGTCTCGGATTGGGTCACGGACGGCGTCGAACAACGGCACCGTGCAGCCCCCGCGGCCCTGGATCGTTCGAGGCCGCGGCTCCGAATTCCAGTCTGAGCAGGAATCGTATCCCGCCGCTGAACTACAATCAGGGGACCATCACCGGTTGGAGAGACGCCTTGAGATCCGTTAGCGGACCCCGTTATCGCCTGGGCAAGTTCATAGTCCTGCCCCGCACCAACGAGCTGCGACACAATGGTCACGCCGAGCGTGTGTCGCCGCGCGCCATGCAGGTGCTGGGCCTGCTGATGGAAGCCGGAACGGACTGCGTCAGCCGCAACAGCATCATCGAGCGCGTGTGGGACGATAACTTTGCGGTGGGTGACCACGGCCTGCGGGGCGCGATCTGGGAGCTGCGAAAGGCGCTGGGAGACAACCCCAAGCGGCCGGAGTATATCCAGACCGTGCCGCGACGGGGTTATCGCCTGGTTCAGACCGCCCAGGGCGCCGGGGTTTACGCCCGTTTCCGCAGGCCGGCCCTGGCTGCCGCTGCCGGCGCGGCCGCGGTCCTGATGCTGTGGTTGGGGACCTTGCCCCTGCTGCCGCAACAATCCGGGGATTGGCGCGGACCGGCGCCGGTTGTGTCCGGGGATCGCCAGCGGGTCGCCGCCGTATACGAAGACCGAAACCAGGTGGATCTGTACATCTGGCCGGGACCGTTCGAGGACTTTGCCAACGCCCTGGCCCATGGCCCCGGCCAACCACCGGACCAGGCGCGCCAGATCACCAACTCGGTTGCCCTGGAAACCAGCCCGGTCTGGTCGCCCGACAATCAAAGCCTGGCGTTCCTGGAACACCCCAATGGGGGAAGCCAATGCCGTGTTCGCATCTACGACGTGGACCAGGCCCGGCTCAGGACTCTGGCCGAAGACTGTTTTGTAGTGAGCTCGCCGGTGACCATCGTCCCCAGCCAGCTGGCCTGGAGCCCCGACGGGCGGTTTTTGACCTACCAGGCGCGGACTGCCGGCGATGGCGACAGTGCCGTGCTGGCGCGGGTGGAAGTCGATCAACCCGTGAACAACCGCGCCATTACCGAGCGCCGGCCGGGAATTGATGCGTTTCCGCGGTATTCCTCTGACGGCCGCCTGGCCTTTCTCAGGTTGCAGGACTCCATGATGGCCGCTGCCCAACTCCACGTACTGGACGCAGCGGCTCGGCCGGTTCTGGTCTGTCCCACCACCCAGATCTGGGGATTGGCGTGGGTGGGCCAGGATTACCTGGTCTCGGCGGCAGCCCAGAACAACCCCTTCAGCCTCTGGCTGCTGGATACCAGCACCGGCCTGACCCTGCGGGCAGGAAGCCGGGCGCGCCACATCCAGTCCAGCACCGTTGCCGATACGCTGCTGGTGGATCACTACCGCGCCGAGCCCCTGCTGCAGTTGAGTTCGCTCACCCATGAGCGCCCGCCGGAAAACCTGGAGGTACCGGGAATACCCATCGCAGTGGCCGCCCAGGGTGACCAGCTGGCGGTGGTGACGGCCAGCTCAGGGGGCGCTCACCTGTTCGTGCTGGAACCCTCTGGGTCCTTCCGCCCTGTTTTCACCGCCCGGGAAATCTATCGACCGGCGATTTCACCTGATGGCCGCAGGATTGTGCTGTCCACCCGGAATTCGCTGAATGAAAATACCCGCCCGGTCGTCATCGACCTGGTAACCCAGGCGACGTCCGAGTTGGCCGTCGGTGACGGCGCCGTCTTCTTTGGGGCCTGGATGCCTGAGGGTCAGGGATTTTATGCTCTGCACGGCGTGCCCTCGCCCCTGGGGCGACGGGCAGTGCTCAAGGCCCACTGGATGGATGGCAGGGCGCCGGAGACCCTTGCGGCCGACACGGGAATCACCATTGCTGCCCCGGCCGACGGCAGTCTCTGGTGGGCCGACGATCGTGGTGACATCTGGCGAAAGGCCAAGCCTGATGTGGATGCACCTGTTGAACCCGTCCTGCGCCTGTCTTCGCTGTACGATAGTTGGACAGTGGATGTCGAGGGCCAGCGGCTACTGTTCACCGAAAGGAATGGCCCGGGGGTCAGCCTGATGGAGCTCGATCGGGTGACGGGCCAGCTCCAGGAACGGCTCACGCTCGCCTCGGGCCTGGACCCCATCCTTGGTGTGGCCCTGGGCCAGGACGATACGCTGATCTACCGGCGTACGTCCCCGGTATGGAACGGCCGGAGCACGGTTCCAGCCGAAGCGTTCGTGGGTCTGGCCCAAAACAGCGACTACCGGTGGCAGCAGTGCTTCCATCCGGAACACCCGACCGGGCAGAAAATCGCCGGCCATTAAGGCTTTTGGCGGCACCCTGACGAAAATCGACAACATTTTTCACCCCAATCTACCGGACATTTCGTAGAGTCTGGAGACTTTCGCCCAGGCAGGAGTCCCTCGTGTCCAGATTGTTGTTCTTGTTCGGCCCCGCCGTTCTGGCCGCCCTTCTCAACGGTGCAGCCGGGGCCCAAACGGTAACCACCCTGGTCAATTCCCTGAACGGCAGTGGCGACCTCAGCGTCGGGCCCGACGGCAATATCTACGTAGCCGACTTCGGTCAGTTCCTCAACAGCGCCAACGGCACCACGGTTTCCCGGGTGACCCCGGATGGGCAGGTCAGCGTGTTTGCCACCGGCCTGAGCGGGGCATCCGGTAACGAGTTTGATGCCCAGGGCAACCTGATTCAGGCCAATATCGCCGCCAACCGCGTGGACCGCATTGCACCGGACGGCACCGTGACCACCATCGCGCAGACCGGCTTTACCAGTCCCGTGGGCATCGCCATCGCCGCCGACGGGACTGTTTATGTTGCCAACTGCGGCGGCAACTCCATCTCGCGAATCGATAACGGCGCAGGCGTGGTGTTTGCCTCCGGGGGAGCACTGAGCTGTCCCAACGGACTGACCATGGACCCCGAAGGCAACCTGTACGCGGCCAACTTCAACAACGGCAACGTCATCAGGATCACGCCCGACGGCAGCCAGAGCGTGCTGGCTACCACTCCGAACAGCTCCTTCCGGCCCAGCGGTGGCAACGGACATATCACTTTCGGCAACGGCCGCCTGTACCTGGTCAGCAACGCCAGCGCCCAGGTGTTTGAGCTGACCCTGGATGGCGTTCTCACCGTGGTGGCCGGAGACGGCAGCCGCGGCCACAACGACGGACCCGGCGACCAGGCCAGCTTTTCCTCCCCCAACGGCATTTCCCTCAGTGCCGACGGCCGGTTTCTGTATGTCAATGAAGCCTCGTCCACCGCCGGAACCACATTGAATTTCGCCACCTTTCCGCTCAACCCGAGCCTGGTACGCGTGGTCGATCTTGGCCCGCAATCCCAACCGGTCCAGATCAACAACGGCATGACCGGGGCCTGGTTCAACCCGGCAACGCCGGGCCAGGGCATGTACCTTGACGTCAGCAAGGAGGCCAACCTGCTGTTCGGGGCCTGGTTCACCTACGAAACCAATCTTGGTTTTTCACTGCCGCCGGGCGCAAATGAACACCGCTGGCTGACGTTCCAGGGCCCATTCTCCGGCGAGGCCGCCACGGTGGAAGTGTTTCTTACCGAGGGCGGGATATTTGACGACGCCGCGCTGACCACCACCACGGCCGTGGGGCAGGTCACCATCAGCTTCAGTACCTGCACCGATGCCAGCTTCGCCTATGCCCTGGATGCGGGTCCCAGCGGCAGCATGGAGCTGATTCGGCTGACGCCGGACCTGTTCTGCGGCGCCACGGGAGAAAAGCGATGACTGGCTTACGCCTGATTCAGGCACTCGGTCTGATCGCTGTGACGCTGTTGCCGGCTGCCTGGGCCGAGGTCACCACCGTCGCCCAGGTGCGGGCCAGCGGGGATATCGCCGTCGCCGCCAACGGCACCATCTACCTGAGCGATTTTGGTCCACCCAACCAGGCCAACGGCAACTCCATCGACCGCATCAGTCCCGACGGCAGCGTGGTCACCTTCGTCACCGGTCTGGGTCGGGCCCTGGAAGGCAATGCCGTGGATTCCCAGGGCAACCTGATCCAGGTCGGCTTCAATTCCAATGCCGTGTACCGCATCGACCCTGCCGGCAACGTCACCACCATCGCATCCCTGGCGGCACCGGTGGGTGTGGCGGTGGATGCAGCCGACACCATTTACCTGACCCAGTGCCGCGCCGATGCGGTGCTGCGCCTGGAAGCGGACGGTTCACTGACCACCCTCGCCGCCGGCAACGGCCTCAGATGCCCCAACGGGCTGGACGTGGGTCATGACGGCGCTCTTTACGTGGTGAACAACGTCAATGGCGGCATGCTGCGGGTGGGTCTGGATGGCCAGGTCACATCCTTTGCCACCATCCCCGGGGGCGGCAACGGGCACGTGGTGTTCGTCGACGGCTTTTATTATGTCGCGGGTCGCCTGGCGCACCGGATTTATCAGGTGGACACCAGCGGCAACGTGACCCCCTATGCCGGGACCGGCGTCGATGGCGAATCCGATGGTCCCAATCTGCAGGCCACCATTTCCCGACCCAATGGCATTGGGCATTCGCCGGACGGTCGGTTCCTATACGTCATCGGCAGTTCTGATTTTTCGGCCGCCACCCTGCCGGTTCGCCGCATCGACCTGCCCGCAGCCGAAGAATTCCCCATTAACGGGGGTCTGAGCGGCGCCTGGTTTGACCCCGACACGGCCGGCCAGGGGTTCATGTTTGACGTGATCATGGATTCCAGCCAGATCGCATTGGCCTGGTTCACCTTCGGAACCCAGCCCGCCTCCGGTAATGCGCTGGTCGGGTCCGACGGCCACGAATGGCTGACGGCCCAGGGCAGCTACGCCGGCGGCACGGCCCAGATGGACATCACGCTGACCACCGGCGGCGTATTTGACGACCCCCAGGCGGTGACCAATACCCCCGACGGCACCCTCACCCTGACTTTCCACAGCTGTACCGAGGCCACGCTGGATTACACCCTCAACGATGGCAGGAGCGGTCGCAACGAGCTGATTCGTGCCACCCCGCCGACCCTGTGTGAGACATTGGCACCGCCGTCGGCCAAGGCGTTCAACCTGCCGCCCCGCCTGTCCGTTCTGTCCACCATCGCCGGTGACGACACCGTGCGCGTGCAATTCACCGCGGAAGACCCGGAGAATGACGTGCTGGAAATCCGGGTTAACGCGGTTAGCGAATCCGGCGCCTCCCACCAGGTGCCCCCGGACTATCTGGACGGCGACGCCGGCTACCCGGTACGGCCCGGGACCGCGCGGGATCTGGCCTGGCGGTATCGTCAGGACCCGGGGTTCGCTGATCTGGGGGGCGAGCGTTTCCGCCTGGAGCTGACCGCGGACGACCGCTACGTGGCCGGCATCGGCGACATCGTCAACCTGGTAGACGAAACCCGCCTGGTGGAAGACGTGGCGTTCATGCAACAGGACCGTCGCCACTTCAGCGCCGGCCCAGGCCACCTGCAGTCCACCCGCAACCACCTGCGGCAGCAGATGGTCGAGCGGGGACTGGCGGTGACCCAGCAGTCGTTCAACTGGCAGGGCGATACCGGCATCAACGTGATCGGGATCCTGCCTGGCCGCAACGGCAGCCAGGCCTACTACATTTTGGACGGCCATTACGACACCGTGAGCACCACCCGGGGCGCCGACGATAACGCCTCAGGCACAGCCGGCATGCTGGAGGCGATGCGCGTGCTGTCTCAATTCAATGCCCGGGATTCCATTCGCTTCATCGGTTTCGACAAGGAGGAGTTGGGCCTGCGAGGCAGCCGTCACTATGCGTCAAGCCTGCCACCCGGGGAGTCGGTGCTGGGCATGCTCAATTTTGAAATGATTGGCTACACCTGCCGGGGCCAGCCGGAGTGTGCCGGCCTGAGCCTTGCAGACACGGCCATCTACAACGTCTACCCCAGGTTCAACAACACCCTGGCCGGCCTGTTCGCCGAAGTGGGTCGCGCTCACGTGCCGGGACTGAAAATTGTCACCGTTGAAGACGACGGTGATTCCAACCTGCGTCGCAGCGATCATGCGCCGTTCTGGGATATCGGCGTCGACGCCCTGTTCCTGACCGACGGCGCCAACTTCCGGACACCCCACTACCACCGACCCACGGACCTGCTGGACGTGATGGACACCCAGTTCATGACCCAGGTGGTGAAGGTGGCGGTGGGGACCCTGGCCCGGGCAGCCGGCGTCACCCATACCGACACTGTGGCGACGGACCTGGTCAGCGTTCCATAAGGAAGAGCCGCCGCAGCCCGGCATGAAGAAACCTATCCAAGAAAATTTCGAGGACAGTGCCAGGGAGGCGCATCAAAAACGAGTCTCCACCTGAATCAAGATCTCATCATCGGCCAGTTCACCGAACAGGGCTTCGGCGTCATTTTCAGTATCGTGGTACAAAATGCTGAAATCGATGTTTTTCCAGGATTTTCCTAAGCCGATGGCACCGTATCGGTAGCTTGTCTGGTATAGATCTCCGAGATCAACGTAACCAATGGTGCTCAGAATCGAAAATCCTCGTGGCAGGGGATAATCCGCGCCCAGTTCGTAGCTGATACCGACCTCGTCGGAGTCCAGTACGTCATGGGAGTACGCCACGGTGCCGGTCAGCCAGTCGCGATATGCCCCAGACAGCTGCAGTTCCGGATAGTCGGCCCCAGATGCCCCGGCGGGATAGTCGTAATACACCACGCTGGCAGACCATGACCAGTCGGCATGCCATCTGTTGCGGTAGCCAATGGTGTACTGTAACTCCAGTTCGCCATTGTCCACGACGCCGGGCACGACGCTGTCGATGCTGCTGCCCTGCAAGCCGCCATACAAGCCGTTGCCGAACAGGTAGCTGATGCCGCCGCTCATGGCGGTGTCGCCTCCGGTGCGGGACACGCCCCTGAACAGGTAGTCACTGGAAAATGACAGATTGCCCTCGATGGCATCGGTCTGCGATATCGCATCGGTTTGCGAAAGGACGGATCCGGTCCAACCGGCACCGCAAAGAATGAGGAGAGAAAACGCCGGGAAATCGTTCATTGAGCCTGAACCTCACTGTGTGATGTGAGCGTTCACGATAGTCGGCCACTGTGTAAATTCGGGTCGCCCCAAGGTAGAAAAAGGAATGATCGGGCAAATTTGTGTAAACGCGGGTTTTGCGGTTGCGGGCCGGGGCGGGCTAAATCTACCGCAGAAATGGGCAACCGGGACCGGAGGATTGGGTTTGCCTGGAGATTCGGGGTCAAGCCTCAAATTCATGCCCACAGTTCCAATACCCAGTATCAATGCCTGTCCCGTGTTTGCCCGGTGGGTACCACCGACCCATGTGCGGCTAGAGCAGGATCTCCAGACCGATCGGAATGACGATGAGGGACGCCGCTCCAATGGTGGCATACCTCAGCATTGGCGACTTTGAAGCGCTCGCTTCATCCGGCCATAGCTTGAGTCCGAACAGCGGTCGCAGTGGCATCACCCGTCGTGCAAGCTCGTAAGTCAGCGCACAGCCGGCGAAGGTCCCGGCGGCCACCAGTAGCGGCTCCAGCACAGGACCCAGCGTCAATCCGGAGAGCGCGAATGCCAGCACGATGACGAAGGTCTGGTGGACCAGGTAGAAAGGGTAGACACCAGCAGTCAGGTAGGGCAGCCACGGGTGCGGCCGATTGAGATAAGTGAACCCATAGCCGAACAGCGCCGCCAGCCAGAGCCATCGATTGCTGTGGGTCAGGATTGTAAGGGTGATGCCCTGCGCGTCTGACAGGTCACCACCGGAGGGCAGCCAGATCAGGTGATAACCGGCCAGGAAAAGGGTATATGTGACCAGGGCGCCGCCTAAGGCCCAGCGTCGCCATCGCGCCAGCGCGTCCCATACGCTCTGCTGGAAGGTCATGAGATAACCGATCAGGAAGTAGGCCAGCCCCACGGCTTCCCGGTGTCCGTCCCCGCCCACACGCGGGAAAAACGCCAGGTCCAGTACAGCCAGGATCAGGGGCAGGCCAAAAAGGACTGAAACAGAACCTGCCGGCATCCACAGCCGCTTGACCCATCGCTGGTCGCGTATGCGGTTCAGCAGGGGCATGGCCAGCAGCAACAACAGCGTGAAGGTCCAGAGCTCCCGCAGGTACCACAGGTGGTTGACGTCGACATGGGGCCAGATACCGGCCGTGTAGCCATCGAAAACCGGGTTGTCCAGATCGAAGAATTGACCATAGAACGTCCCGTAACTGCCGGCAAAATCGCCGTTCGCGCTCATCTCGACCCAGAGTTGTGGCGGTACAATGACCCAAATGCCAAAAGCCAGGGGCAGCAGCAGGCGCACCGTGCGAGATTTGAGCGTCTCCAGCCAGCCGCATTTGCCAAAGACATAGGCCGTAGCGATACCGGAGACCATCCACAGCAGAGGCATGCGCCAGGGATTCACCAACAGCATCAGGTTCTGGAGGAAGGCGCTGGTGTAGGCACTCTTGAAATGAAACCCCCAATCCTCCACGTACAACATGCCGATGTGGTAGAGAATCAGCAGTGCAAAGGCGAAGATCCTTAGCCAATCGAGGTCGTAGCGTCGTTGGGTCATGGCAGGCCCTGGTCGATTTGAGTGTGCTACCAGTCTCTGCCCTTGAAGCAATCAATTCATCACCCATGGGTTGGAGTGCCCACATTCTGTGACAAGCGGTGGGCCCATGAGGACAAAATGAAAGCGCCCAGCGAACAGCCAGCCTGGTTGTCCCGGCTCTCCGATGTCTACCGTAGACGCCAGGCCCTGGTGGAATGGGCCTACTGGCCGGTTGTGCAAATCTCTACTGCGCTGCTTGACGCAGACAGCGTGGTCAAGGAGTACGCGCGCCGTGGCACTCCCATCCCGTCCTGGGAACCCTACTGCTGGGAGCTGAGCAGCGCTGCCTCCATGCTGTTGTGTGTCGGGCTGATCATTCTGTTTAACCGGCGTTTTTCACTCGACTCGGTGCGCATCGGTTGGCACCTGCTTGCCCACCTGGGCTTCACGGTCGTCATTTCACTGATCCACGTGGTCGGCATGGTGCTGCTGCGCGAACTTGTGTACCGCCTGATGGGCGGCAACTACGACTTCGGCGATTGGGGTGGAGAGCTGTGGTACGAATACCGCAAGGATTTCGTCACTTATCTGGGCGTGCTCGTGACGATTTACGTTTACCGGGTTGTGGCCAGTCGCCTGATCAGCGAAGCCAGCCCGATCACTGACACGGGTGACGCCGTCGGCGATAGCGGAACCCGCACCGAACGCTTCCTGGTGCGCAAGCTGGGGAAGGATTTCCTGCTGAGATCCGATCAGATCGAGTGGATCGAGGCCGCGGGCAACTACATGAACCTGCATGCTCGCGGGCGCGTCTTTCCAATTCGTGAAACCATGGCGGCACTGGAGCAGAACCTCAATCCTCAGAACTTTGCGCGGGTCCACCGCTCCTATATCGTCAATCTGGACCACGTCGTATCAATGCGGCCCGAGGACAGTGGCGATGGCGTGATCCAGCTCGCGGACGGATCGGAGGTCAAGCTGTCGCGGCGTTACCGCGAAAACTTTTTGTCGCGGGCACAACGGCGATAACCGGGCCCTCGCCGGCCGCCATGGGACTGAACCACGGGCGCAAGCTCGGGTTCAGTCATCCCGTACCGCCGCCTCCGGTGTCCTATTGCCGCGCATTCGCTATAATCGCAACACTTCCACGACAAGTATCGTACTTCTGGGGGTTTCCATGGTGTTTCAACCCTCTCAGAATGCGCTGGGTCACAAGGCATTCCAAATTGGCCACACCAGTGTATGGCTGGACCGCCGGTTGATCCGGCGCGATGGCAAAGATCACAGCCTGCAGCCCAAGGCAATCGAAGTTCTAGAGCTGCTGGCTTCCCGGGCAGGGGAAGCCGTATCGCGCGAGGAGCTGTTGAGCGGGGTGTGGGGACCGGACGGTTCCGACGATCTTTTGAGCAATGCGGTGTGGAAACTGCGCAAGGCCCTGGGTGATTGCGGTTCGGAGCCGCCGGGCATCATTGAGACCATTCCCAAGTTCGGCTATCGCCTGACCCGGATACCCCAACCCATGTCCCGGCCGGCGACCCGGGTGAGCCGGAGGCTCTGGATACCCGCGGCGCTTTTTTCCTGTGCGGCGGTGGCCGGCATTTTCGGTTGGCCAGGGGTAGAGCAATCCCGGCCGTTGGTGGAACAATCCGTCCACGTGCTGCCGCTGGTTCGCATAGCCGGGGTGAAGTCTGGCCCCAGCTATTCGCCCGATGGCCAGTCCGTGGCTTATGTCGCCCCGGACAACAGCTACCACACCGATTTGTTCATTTACGACCGCGGCACGGGTGAATCCCGGCGGATCAGCAGCGACTCGGGTTGGAATTTCCATCCTGCGTTCAACCGGCTTGGACAGGTGGCGGTTTTCAGGCACCTGGACGGCGGCTGTGCCATTGACGTATTCGACAGCCGGTCTGGAGACCGCCTGTCAAGCTTTGACTGTGACGGCATCAACGGTCGCTCACTGAACTGGTCCAGAGACGCGCAGTACCTCCTGGTTGCCAGCCACCACCACGGCCGCTCGACTCCCGTTGCTATCGACACCCGCACGGGCAAACGCGTCGCGCTCGCCGACGGCGGCGACCACCAACGCAGCCTGTCGGCCCCAGCCGAATCCCCCGACGGAATCCGGATCGCTGCCATCGAATCCCTGCACGAAGGCGGTGAGCGTGTGTTTATCGACGAATCCCGGACCAGCCCGGTGTATTCCCGCATCGGCGCGATGGCCTGGCTTGGCAACGATATGATTGTATTTTCGGTGGATGGCGGAGACGGCACCTACCATCTTCTGCGCTGGCCCGCCGACGCATCCGCAGATCCCGCATTGCTGGCCAGGATTCCGGGTACCAACACCCAGATCAGTGTTGACGCCGTCTCCAATGACCTGGCATTCGACGCGACCCGGTCCGTTTCTGATCTTTGGATGATCGATGAGCCTGCATCGGGTGGCGCCATGCGAATCGCCAGTACCGCCATGGATGAATACCATCCCGTCATTCGCCCCGACGGCCAGCGTATCGCCTGGCTGGCCGACCAGCCCCGGCCGGGATCGGTGTGGGTCCGGGATCTGCCCACGGGTCCCGGCAGGCATTTGGATTTTGTCGGCCTGACCGTGCACAGCGCTACCTGGATCGGGCAGGAGCAACTGGTGGTCGCCGCCCTGCGAGAAGGCAACCATGACCTGTACCGGATCGACCTTGGGGCCCGGTCCTTTGAACCGCTGGTGGCCACGGACGCCCATGAGATGGCCCCCAGCGCCGCCGGCCGGTGGGTGTTCTATTCCTCGCGCAGCGGCACCCAATGGACGCCCTATCGGCTGGACCTGGACACCAATGAAATCACCACCCTGTCTGCCCCGGGCCTGCGGATCATGCGGCCGGCACCGGATGGATCCCGCATCTACTACACCCGAAACGACGCCGACGGATTGTGGACTTATGACCTGGAAACCGGCCTGGATTCACTCGTCACCGACGAACTGGGCGGCGGCGACTGGGGCAACTGGGCCGCGGACAGCAAGGGCGTTGTGTTTATCAGCCGGTTTCGCGGAGGAAATCGCCTGGTGCGGATCAATCACGGGGACCTTGAGCTCGACCGCGGCGCGCCATACACGGGGTATTTCCTTCCGGGTGCCAACCTTTCCATGAGTCACCAGCACCAGGTGGCCGTGACCATTCGCAACAATTTTGAAGGCGACATTCTGATGCTGCAGTCTCCTCGGCCGCAGTTCTCCAGTGTCCTGAAGATCGCCTCTAACTGATTGAAGTAAAAAAAGAAGAGAAAAAATAGAGAAATCGGTGATGGGGTGTCCATTGTTCGCCCCCGATCCGGCGGGCACTGTTTCCGACGTCTCTGGCTGACTCTGGAACACCATGTCCCTTACTCGCTTGTGCCTGACCCTGGCGCTGCTGGCTGTCCTCTTCCCCCAGGCAGCAGGCGCCCACCTCAGCGCGCAACACGATCGCTCGATTCAACCTGGCCTTTACTACGACCCGGAGCACGACGGCCACGGCTTCGATCTACAACCCGTGGGTCTGAGCTGGGTGATGGTCTTTTACTCCTACGACTCAGACGGCAATCCCGAATGGCTGCTGGGTGTACTGGATGAAAACGAGCCTGGAATCCTGAGCGGGTCCCTGGATGTCTTTTCCTACCAGGCCGACCGACTTCCACCCCAGCAGTCCGTTCGGACTGCTGGATCGGTCAGCCTGGATTTTGCCGGCGCCTGCCCCACGTCCCGGTCCAAGGGCGAACCCATCGGCGCCCGTTTCAACTGGTCTCTGGACGGAGCAAGTGGCCAGTGGTGCGTCCAGCCTCTGCTGAATCAGTCGGACCTGGACAGGGACTTCACCGGCCTGTGGTACGGCGGCGAGGCCGACGCCGGCTGGGGCATCAGCCTGGACTTTGCCGGCCCAGACACCAACCCGGACGCCGACCGCGTGGAGGTCCAGGTCCTGTTCTACTACGACGAGGCCGGCACCGCGCGCTGGGCCCTGGGAAGTGGCACCGGCGGCGCGACGGCGGACCTCGCCGTGCATAACTATCGGGGCTATTGCCGGAGCTGCGAACCCAGACCCCTGGAACCGTTTCCGGCGGGGTCCATCAGTCATCACCTCGAGGTGGTTGATGGATTGCCCGGCGGCCAGATCACTATTGACGTGATCTACGCCCCGAGTGCCGGGAGCTGGCGCCGGCAGGACACCTCACTGTCATTGCTGTCAGAGCCGGCGCCCGGCTTGATTCCCATGCCGGACCAGGTTGAGCCGGATCGAATCATCGCCATTCTCAACACCAGCGTGGTGCCGATGACCGGACCGGATGAGGTCATACCTCATCAGATGCTGCTGATCAGCGACGGCCGAATCGTTGAGGTCGGCAACTACGGGGCCATAGCGGTGCCCGAGGGGGCCGTGCGAATCGACGGCAGGGATCTTTATGTAGGTCCTGGTCTCCACGACATGCACACCCACTTCAGCTTCGGCGGCATCACCCCTATGCGGGAAGCCGGCACCCTGTTCATCGCCAATGGTGTGACCACAGTTCTGAACATGGGCGACGGAGGCACTCAGAACCTGCCAGGGACCGATTCGCTGTTCAGCGCCGGCACCTTCATCGGTCCGGCGGTTTACGCGGGTGCCGCCGCCTACGGACCCGGCGACGGTCGGGCGGCCAGCGCAACGGTTTCCTCGCCGGCAGAGGCCACCCGATATGCCGAGAACGCCCAGCGCGCGGGTTACCAGTTCATCAAACTGTACAACTCCCTGAGTCCGGCCGTGGTGCAGCGCTTTATCGCGGAAGGCCGGCGGCTGGGCATGCCCGTCAATGGCCACTTGCCGAAAACCATGACCATGAGAACGGCATTGGAGTCCGGCCAGGGAATGGTCGCCCACGTGGCGGAGGTCTATTTCACCCTGTTTTCCAATAGTCCCAACGACGATCTGCTGCCCCAGGCCGCGGCCCTGATGCTGGAAAACGGGACCTACCTGACCGACACCCTCACGGCGTCTGAGTCCTTCGCCGCAAACTACGGGGGAAACGAAGAGGCCTTCATGGCGTTTTCCCGCCGCGAGGGCATCCTCTATCAGCCCACCAGCTTTGCCGAAAACGGCTGGCGGAATTTCTTCGAAAGCAGTGTGCTGCAGCCGGCGGGTTCCCAACCCGGGCAACTCGACGGCCGGCTTGCCTATTTCAAGAAGATGGTGCGCTACTTCAGCGACGCCGGCGTACCGCTGATTCTGGGCACTGACTCGCCGGGCCACATCGGCGTGATCTCCGGTTTCAGCGTGCATGAAAACCTGCGGCTTTACGACGAAATCGGATTGTCTGCGTTTGACGCTTACGCGGCAGCCTCCCGGAACCCCGGGGCCTATCTCTCCCAGTCCCTGGAGGTAGATACCGGTTGGGGAACGGTTGAAGTGAACAAGCGTGCAGACCTGCTGCTGTTGGAAGCCAACCCTCTGGAATCCGTACAGCACCTCAAGCGCCCCCTGGGTGTAATGACCCGGGGGCGCTTCTATTCAAGGAGTCGATTGCAGCAGGCCTTGGGAGCGCTGGACGCCAAGTACCGGGACCCGTTTACCCTCGGAAAGTCTCTGGATCCGCAGTCTGTTCCGGCCCACCCGTGGCCCTGGTGCCGGCATGAACATTAGGGGAGTGACGACGCCATGACAAAACTCACAGCCACCCTGGGCGGCGGCCTGATGTGGATCGCCACCCTCGCGTCCGCACAGCAGGTGATCAATGAGGGAATGGACGGTGCGTGGTTCAACCCCGCCACGCCGGGCCAGGGCATACTGGTGGATGTGGACGAGGATTTTTTCTTCCTGGCCTGGTTTACCTACGATCCCATGGCCGTGGCCACCGACGGCGAAGATGCCCATCGCTGGTACACCGCCCAAGGCAGAATCGACCGCAGTATCGACGACAGCGGTGCTGAGCTTGCGCTGTTCGAGACCCGTGGCGGTTTTTTCAATGCGGCCTCGGAGACCGTCACCGAAGAAACCGGCACCGCCAGTATCAGCTTCTCCACCTGTACCAACGCCGATTTCAGCTACGCGTTCAGCGGCGGCCGTTCCGGGTCTTTCGCGCTGGAGCGCCTGGCCCCGGACGTGCTGTGCGAACCACTTTCACCGCCCGACAAAACCGTCACCGTCACCTACCTGGGCAATGCAGGGGTCTTCATTGACGACGGCGATGAAGGAATCCTCATCGATGCCTTCGCCAACTTCAGCGGCTGGATCGATTCCCCCGCCAGTCTGAAAACCGCCCTGCGCAATGCCGATCCTCCCTATGATCGCGCCCTGGTCATGGCCGCAACCCACAATCATGGCGACCACCTGGTCTCCAGTCAGGCCAATGGGTTTCTGGGCAACCAGCCCGAGGCCCTGGCCCTGGTCCCCAACTCGGCGCGAGGGAGCTTTGCCGCGGCCCGGCGCGTCGAGCTCTCACCCGCCCGGTTCGACGCCGTCAGCGTTCCGGCTGGCGAGTTCATGCTGACCGTGATCAACACCCGCCACTTCAACCAGTTCGGCAACGATTTTTCCGACCTCGAAAATTACGCCTACCTGGTGGAGATCAGCGGCCAGCGGATTCTCCACACTGGAGACATCGACTACGCCTCGGACAATTTCCAGGCCATCATAGATGCCATCGGCGCGCCGCCGGACGCCCTCATCCTGCCCACTTTCAACACCCTGATCAGCGCCCGGAACCGGGACCTGGTCACCCAGTTCTTTCCCGGGTCCCAGGTCGTCGCTACCCATTTCCGCTCCGGCTCCCTGGCCGCTGAGCGCAACCAGTTGCTGGCCCAGTTTCCCGACGCGGTGGTGTTTGACCAGGCCCAGAAAACCTTCACGCTGCCGGAGAACTGAGATGCGACAGATCCTTCGGACCACAGCGCTCCTGCTGGCGGCCACCGCTGCTTTTTCCGGCGGCGCGCAGGTTCGCGTGGAAACCCTGGCCACCGGCTTTGATGCCAGCGGCGACGTGTCGGTGGGCCCCCAGGGCAACATCTACGTGGGCAACTACGGCTCCACACTCAACGACTCCACCGGCTCGACCGTGACCCGCATCACCCTGGACGGCCAGATCAGCATATTCGCCACCGGATTCAGCGGCGCGTCGGGCAACGTGTTTGACGCCCAGGGCAACCTGTACCAGTCCAGCATCCGCACCGCCCAGGTGATCCGCGTTGCGCCGGATGGCGGTACAGAGGTCTATGCCTCCGGCATTTCCGGCGGCGTGATCGGGCTGGCCTTTGACTCCCAGGGCAATCTGTATGCCAACTCCTGCGGGGAAAACCGGATTTACCGCATAACGCCGGACCGCCAGGTGTCAGTGTTTGCATCGGGACCGCCGCTGTCCTGCCCCAACGGCCTGACCTCGGACCCGGACGACAACCTGTATGCCGTCAACTTCGACAACGGCGTCATTTCCAGGATCGACACCCAGGGCAACGTGTCCCTGCTGGCCCGAACCCCGGGAGGCAGCTTCCGCAGTGGCGGCGGGCACGGGCATGTGACCTTCGGCAACGGGGTGATCTATACCGTCTCCAACGCGTCGGGGCAGGTCTACGAGGTTAGCCTCGACGGCACCACCCGGCTCCTCGCCGGATCCGGAGCCCGGGGCCACGCTGATGGAGACCCGGCCACGGCCAGTTTCCAGATGCCCAACGGCATCGACCTCAGCGCCGACGGCCGGCGGCTGTACATCAACGAGTCCGAATCCCTTTCGGGCACCGGGCTCACCGGCACCTACCCCCTGACCCCTAACCGCTTGCGCGTCGTCGTGTTGTCCGAAGGACAGGCCATCAACCCGGGAATGAGCGGCGGCTGGTTCGATAGTGACAATCCGGGCCAGGGCTTCCTGTTCGACGTGGTACCGTCCACCCAGACGTTTTTCGCCGCCTGGTTTACCTTCCGCGGTGACCCTCCAGGAAAGGACATGGGAAAGGGCATGGGCAACGATCACCGCTGGTACACGCTGCAGGGAAGTTACGCGGAATCCGCGGCTGACCTGCAAATATTCTCCACTACCGGCGGGTTGTTTGACGAGGCTTCCGAGACAGCCACCGTAACCGTGGGATCGGCCACCCTCACCTTCGATTCCTGCGAACAGGCCCGATTGAGCTACCAGCTGGATTCACCGGCTCGCAGCGGCACCATAGCGCTGTCGCCCCTGGTGTCGCCCACGCTTTGCCTGGATCAGGCGGGCATCCCGGTCAGCCGGTAATCACAATGGATACGAGGTTCATTTCAATGATTGGATTCCCTTCCACCGGCAAGGCCGGCGTCGTGGCCACTGGGGTATTTGCCCTCATTCTGTGGTTCATGGCCTTCCACGCCGCGGCCCAGGATTTTGAGCTGTATGTCGTTGACGTCGGGCCGGACCGGGGACCACCCTGGCAGGTCCTCAAGTACGACATGAACGGGAATAACCCCGAGGTGTTCGTGGGCTCCGGGTTGAATCGGCCTCAGGACATCCTGTTCCTGGAAGACCAGGGCGTGGCGCTGGTTTCCAGCCTGGGCAGTAATCGGATTACCCGGCATGATGCGTCCACGGGTGCGTTCATCGATAACTTCGCCACCGGAATCGGTCAGCCCACCCGGATCAAGATCGGCGCCGACAAACTGCTGTATGTGCTCCAGTGGGCCGGCAACGGGCGCGTCTGGCGTTATGACCTGGACGGGAATTTCGTCGACGAGTTCACCACGGTCGGTGTCAGCAACAGCATTGGCATGGACTGGGATAGCGAGGGCAACCTCTACGTGGCTTCGTTCGACGCCCGGCACGTGCGCAAATTCGATACCAATGGCGTCAATCAGGGCCTGTTTGTGACTACCAACCTGGTGGGCCCCACCAACATCTGGTTCGAAGACTCCGGTGACCTGCTGGTCATGGACTGGAGCGGCCGTGCCATCAAGCGGTACAACGCCAATGGTGTGTTCCTGTCCACCTTTGTGACGGGGTTGAGCGAACCCGAGGGCATCGAGTTCCTGGATAACGGCAATTTCCTGATCGGCAACGGCGGCACGTCGTCGGTTCGGGAATACGACGCCAGCGGCCGGTTTGTGCAGGATCGGGTTGCCGTCGGTGCGGGTGGCCTGGCCAAACCCAACGCCGTACGCATCCGCCCCCTGGGCGTTCCCTTTGCCATCAACGCCGGCCTGACCGGGGCCTGGTTCAATCCTGCCACCGCCGGCCAGGGCCTGCTGGTGGAAGTGATTCCCTCCCGCCAGGAAGTTTTCCTGGCCTGGTTTACCTACGCGGAACCTGACGCCGGTGGCAAAGTAGGGGTTCCTGAACACCGGTGGCTCACCGCCCAGGGCAGCTACGCCGACGCAACAGCCGAACTGACCCTGTCTTCCACCCGTGACGGCGTGTTTGACCGGGGCGACGCCGTCAGCACCGTGCCGGTGGGATCGGCGACGCTGTCGTTCAGCGACTGCGAGGCCGCCCGTTTCGATTACGCGTTGGACGACGGCCCAAGTGGCGGCTTCGACTTGAGCCGAATTGCTCCGGACGTTTTGTGCAGCTCCCTGACGGAGGCCATCCGATGATCCGATGTGTTCTGGCGGTTTGCCTGCTGACCTCATCGCTGGCGTGGACCCCGGCGTGGAGTGACGATGATTGGACCACCTCTTCCGCTGCCATGCCCACGGCCCGCAAAGAGATCAACAACGCCACCGTGGCTATGGGCGATGACATCTACGTGGTGGGCGGCATCGCCTCCAACGGCCAGATTACCGGCGCGCTGGAAATCTACGACACGGCGACGGACTCCTGGCGGGCCGCCGCCGATCTTCCCGCGCCGGTGTGGCGATCCAGCGCAACCGCCATTGACGGTCTGCTTTACGTGTTCGGAGGTTACCGCGGCACGGCCGGCTTTCCGTTCAGCCCGACCGCGGCAAGCTGGCGATACGATCCGTCCAGCGACCAGTGGACGGCCATCGCGGATATGCCCGTCGCCCGAGGATCCCTGGTAGCCCTGGCCCTGAACGGACGGGCCCACGTGCTGGGCGGCGCCACCGACACAGCCCAGGCCCTGCACCAGGTCTACGATCCTGCAACCGATACCTGGACCGAGGCGACACCGATGCCGGCCCCGCGATCCGGGCTGACCGGCAGCGTCATCAATGGCGAGATCCATCTGACTGGGGGCTATATCCTCAACAACGGCGTGATTCCCCAGACCGATCTGTTCATATACTCCAGCGCCAGCGACCAGTGGCGAACCGCGGCGCCCCTGCCCACCGGACGCGTCGGCATCGATGCGGTGACCTTCCGCGCCACCCTGCTGGTATTCGGCGGCGCGGCCACCGCAGCGGTTCCCTCCCGAACGCTGCAATACGATCCCGCCCTGGACACCTGGACCGAGCGCGCCGACATGCCCCAGCCCGTTTCGTTCATGGGCGCGGCCCGGGTCGGCAACCGGGTTCACGTGGTGGGCGGTGGCGCCACCAATCTGGACCGCTTCGACGGGCTGGCACTCAATCGGCAGTACACCCCCAAGGGCGGCGATTTTGTCATCAACGGCGGCCACGGCGGCGCCTGGTTCAACCCGGCCACATCAGGACAGGGCATCGTCCTCGAAGTGCTGCCGGCCCTCAACCAGTTGTTCGCCGCCTGGTTCACCTTTGATGCAGCCGATGATGCAGACGACGGGGGGAAAGTGGGCGCCAATGGCCAGCGATGGCTGACCGCCCAGGGAGGGATTAACGGTAACCGGGCCCAACTGGTGCTGTCTGAAACATCCGGCGGCGCCTTCGACAACGCCCAGGCAACGTCCACTCAATCCGTCGGCACCCTGACCATCGAATTCTTCGACTGCGCCTCCGGCCGGGTGGACTATTCCCTGGATGACGGCGCCACTATCGGCGGATTCGAGATACAGCGGCTCGCCCCAGCCGAGCTGTGCGAGCAGCTATGGGGGCCGTGACCAAGGGCAGGTGAATCGGCCTGATCCCAGGATGGACGTGTCGCTTTTCCGCGATGGGCATGTTCCGGCCCATTGCATTAAACAGATTCATCATCCCCTGCCCCACCAAAAATCAGGGGGGAGCGATCGGCGCTATCCAGGCTAGAACAGCAGTCCCTCGGAAATCGCGGATTCTGAAACCTTGCCCCCGCCCGCATATCAGCAACCAGGGATCACGCAGCCGATTCATGGCGACGGCGGGAGATGACAAATGGAAACGCAAGCACGTCTGAGCACGGGATTCTTATCGTTCCTCGTGCCGACGCTGGCACTGGTATTTTGTATCGCGGGATATGCCACCGAGCCAAGCTTTCGCCTGCACCTGAAGCTGGACGACGGCGCGCCGTCGACCGTTGCCAGCGACTCATCGCCCAACGGCCTGGACGGCGTGCTGATGAATATGGATGACCTGGCCTGGCAGACCGGAGTTGCCGGCCTGGCGCTGCAATTCGACGGCGTTGACGACTACGTTGAAGTGCCGAATGACGATCTGCTCGATTTCGGGTGGCGCGAGTTTACCGTGTCCTACTGGTACCTGAAGCAGGTCACCTCCGGCGGCTTTGATAACCTTTACGGCGTCTCGAAATGGAGTACCGGCGCCTCTCCCGGGAACAACGAGTGGGCGCTCAACATTGGCAGCGGCCGGTCGTCCGACGCGCCGGTTTTCAGACTCGAAGTCGGTACAAGCCTGTACGGACTGGAAAGCCCGCAGGAGGCCAATCTGCTGGAATGGCATCACCTGGTCGGGGTGCGCCGCAGAGACGCCGTCGCGCTCTACGTCGATGGCGTGCTGGTAGGCGAAGACGCCACGATTCCGCCCGACGCGGTGGTCAACAATAATGACAAGACCCTCAGGCTTGCGGTCAACCAGCCCGCTGCTCCCCTGTTTTACTCCCAGGCGCTGCTGGACGACTTGCAGATCTATGCCTTTGCCGTAGACGACGGCGGCGTGAATGTCGGCGACCCGGCGGGCGGGGGCGTACTGTTCCTGTTCGAGAATCCAGGTACAGCCCTGGTCATGTTCGAAAACAGCTTCGAAGCCCCGTAACCTGTCTGCCGACGAGCCAATTGGGTGGCGTCAGAGAAATGGGTGGGGTCAGAGTAAAGGGACAGAGTAAATCCAGGATTTACTCTGTCCCTTTACTCTGACCCCTGAAATTCAACACCCGCCATATTTCTCCAGGAATCGGATCATCAGCATCATGGCGTTCTTTTTCTCGTTGCCTGCCTGGTTGTCCTGGATGAATTTGATGATGGCCGGCACGTCGAACAGCAGCCTGGTGTCCTTACAATAGATGGGTTTCACGTAGTCCGTTTCTTCGTGAAGCATGGCCACCAGGTCCAGCGCGCCACCGATATAGGCCTGCAGTATCGGCACCTCCTCGCATTTGCCGCCGGCCTGGGCACAGATCGCCATGAAGTCGCTGACATTTAGCGCCTCGACCCGATCCGTCCATACCAGGACCGCGACCAGAACCAGTGCCGACCATCCCGCTGAAATTCGCATAATTGCCTCCAATCACTACTTTATTAAAATAAAACAATAAACTATTATATTAAAACAGCAAGTAATTTTGGAGTTTGACCATGACCAAGAAACTGGCCGCCCTGGTATCGTGGGTATGCACAGCGTGGTTGGTGCTGCTTCCGCTGGGGATGCTGTACCTGCTGATCAACATCAGCACCCTCGCCTCCCTGGCGGCAAGCAACCTGGCGCTGCCCATCCAGTGGCACACCGTCGACAACGGCCAATGGTACGCCTTGTGGACTATCACCGTGGCATACGTGGGGATCGGCCTGGCTGCGGTCTGGTACCTGCGAAAGGCATTCAGCAGCTTTGCCCGAGGCAACTGGTTTGATGGCGACAACAGCGTCTGGCTGCGACGTTTCGCCGCGCTGCTGATGCTGCAGGGTGTCGCCAGGCCAGTGCACCTGGCGCTGTCCAGTCTGATCCTGTCGTTTAATCACCCGCCGGGCGAGCGGACCCTGTCGATAACCGCCGGCAGCAACGAACTGGGGCTGATCGTCGCCGGGCTCATCATGTGGGTGCTGGCTGATTTGCTGGTCAAAGGTACCCAGGCCGATGCCGAAAACCGGCAGTTCGTCTGAACATGATCGGCGTCCGTCTCAACGTCATCATGGCTGAACGCAAGGTCACCGGGCGGGAGCTTGCGGCGGCCGTTGGCATCACCGAGCAGAACCTGTCACTGCTCAGGAATGGCAAGGTGAAGGGGGTACGGTTCTCCACCCTGTCGGCCATTTGCGCGACCCTGCACTGCCAGCCGGGCGACCTGCTGGTCCACGAACCGGACTCAGAAGGGTCAGTCTGAAGAGACAGAGTCCAAATCATGCCTGTCCAGATTTCGTGAGACTGGGATTAACGCCCAGGGATCCGGAGCCTCAGCGCGTAAAGACTGCCTCGAATGAACCCGAAAACGCCGGCAACTCTGTAGCGCAGCCGGGCACGGCCCGCTCCGTCCGATCCCAGCCCACCTCCAGGGTGTTGGGATCCGACAGCCTGAGATAAAACAGGTTAAAGAAACCCGCTCCAACAGGAGCGAACATGTCGTAACACACCGTACCCGCAGCGGGTGTGACCAGCGCCGGATCGGGGTTGACGAGCGTCCCGGGCGACGCGTTGACCACCGCGCCAAACGCAGAGGCCGACGCTGGAAAAAGGCCATTGGGATCCAGCAGCGCCAGCGGATCATCGCTGCCGAATGCAAGGCGCAGACTTGTCAGCGGCGACTCGTTAAATGGCACCAGCACAAACACGGCGTTTTCCGTATCCGGCGGCGGGGTGGGCAGGCTGTCCAGGGCCGGGTTAAACCAAACCCCTTGCAGCGCATCCGCCACATCCTGACCGGGCGAACCGCATCCCTCGGGAATTCGCTGAATCGCACTGATCCAGTCCTGACGAATATGATCCGGCAGCAGTTCAGCGAAACAGCCTCCGTTGATGGCCCGATGCCCGTTAAATGGCGGATTGACCGGTGCAGCATTGATCAGCCCCAGCACATCCATCACCGAGGGTATTCGACGGGCGCCTCGACCGAGTTGGCCATTGTCGCGCTGAAAATCCACCACGCCCACGTCCAGCGTCCGTCCGTTGCCCCGAGTCGATCCGACTGTCTCGCCGGATGCAATCAGCAAAGGCGGCGGCGACCCGACTTCGCCCAGCAGAAGCAACCTGGAGTCACCCAGGTCAATCCAGCCGTCGGGCAGCGTGTTGATGTGGGCATCGATTTTTGCCGACAACGCGCCGAGATGGTCGAACTGTGTCGTCAGCCGGTCGCTGTGTCGAATATAGATCTCAAAATCGCCGCCACCCGCACCGGAGTTGTCCAGGACCAGCACCAGTTCCCCCGCGGCCATGGCCTTGACGGAAATCGGCGGGCCGGAAGGCAGGCGAACGTACAGGTGATCGACGGGTATGACATGGCTGTCACCATCCACGTCGCCCAAGGGCAGAATCTCGCTGACCTCCCGAATGTCGACCGGAGGTTCCGACAGCAGGCCGCCTTCCATTCCATCTGCCCACAGAATCTCCGCGATTTTTTCCTGTCCAGCAACGCCTGAAGCAACGCTGCACAACAACCAAAGACAAAGTCCTCGCATGGCCCTTCGCTCTACGTCTTTTTTCAGCATAGCCCCTATTTCGAACATGACCCAAAAGAGGTCTGGTCCTGCATTGGCAAACTGAACTGGAGATCGGGGTCGTTATCGGGGCCACGTTCTTCATTTGCCTCTCCCTAGCGCATGTCAATCGAAGACTAGAATAAGACCAGGACACAATTCCCCTGCGGGCGACAACAAAATTTCGCACGACCGTGTCGGAATACATCTGCTGAGGACGTACGAATTCTCGGATTCTGCAGCCCGGAGATCCCGAGAGATCCGAACCGGGCATCCCTCGACCTCTTCCTTGGCCGCTGCAGCTCGCGCCGTAGCCTGCCCAACGGAGCATCAGGGCGGACCGATCGGCGCTGTAGGGATTTCACGCAATCGAGGTGCAAATACCATCAGACGACCCTTTTTTTAGCTGGCTTGCCTGCTAACGTTTAATGACCAATACGGAAATACCTGGGGGATGGAAATGGAATTCGAAACAGTTGCCCGGTAAGAGTGGCTGTCGAAACACTAGGCATGCTATCGAAGATGCACTCGGCGTGGCCCGTCTTGCTGGGACTCGGCTGTCGTTGGTCCGTTTGCAATGAAGTTAATCCCGAAGACGGTCACCGTGAACAGGCTTGATCGCATTCGCGCTTATTCTTGCGCAGTCTCCAGGAAGATGGCTTGCTGCCTCATACTGCTATTGATCTTGAGCAGCAGCACGACAGCTGCAACGTTCACCGTCGATTCGCTTCTCGACAACAGTGACGATGTTCCCGGCGACGGCCAGTGTGAGAGCCTGGTCGGATCCCTGGGAGACTTTCAACTGGTCTGCACGCTGCGCGGCGCGATTGAAGAGTCGAATGCGTTGACTGGCGCCGACACCATTGAGTTTTCGGTTGCCGGTACCTTTCGACCGGTAACACCACTGCCCCCTATTACTGAGAGATTGAGCATAAACGGAGATACCGCGCCCGGCGCGCCTCCGTTCACCAGCGCAGAGCCGCAGCCGCCTGTTCTGGTCATCGACGGCAGTTTTTATGCATCTGCCGGGAGGTCGCATGGCCTGGCAATCACGACCCGTGGCTTCCTGTCCAGCATTACCAACCTGGCGATCGTCAACGTATTCGGTCCGGGCATTCTGATCGAAGGGACCGCCAGTAAGGTTTATGGTTGTTGGTCGGGAGTCCTTCCTGATGGCACTGTCGCGGGAAATTCAGAAGGGATCCGAGGCAACGCCGATGATCTGGTCATCGGCAACCCCAGCGGCGCCGGCAGTGGCAACGTGTTATCGGGCAATCTGCAATGGGGCTTTCGCGGAAACACGAGCGGTAGCGTATTTGGTGGCAACCGCATCGGCGTGGATGCGGCTGGCCTGGTCGCTATTCCCAACGCGATTGGACCGACAGCTTATGGCGTCGAGATACAAGGCAACGATAACGTGTTTGATGGCCCGCAGAATATTATCGCTGGCAATGCAAGCACAAACCTGTACTTTGACGGTGATGACAATCAGATTCGGGGCAGTCTTATCGGTGTGGGCCTTGGTGAGGCGCTGGTAAACGGTGGCGACGGGATTCGAATTGACGGCGATCGCAATATCGTGGGCGGAATGGATAGCAGCGCGGGGAACGAAATTGGTGGGAATCGCACTGGCGTTGACGTGCGCAGCATGTCGGCGACGCGACTATCCGGCAACGTCATCGCGAACAATCAGATCACTGAAAATTCCATGTCAGGAATCGGCATCAACATTGCTGAAGACACACAGATCGACTCGAATTTCATAGTCAGCAATGACTTCGGGATATTCGGTGTCAACCAAACCGGCACCCAGATCATCAACAACATTGTTTCAAACAACAGTGATGATGGCCTGTACCTGCAGACTCAGCGCCAAGGCCTGGTTGACAACAACGATATTGGGGGTAACGGCGGCCACGGAATTACCCTGGCCTCGTTCTCGCAGGAAAACCTCCTTAGCAATAACCGTATCGGCCAGCCCGTCTACAACGGCGGGGCAGTGGCCGACCCCAACGACGGTGATGGTATCCACATCGAATACGGCGATACCCCCGGTGATGGCAGCAACGTCATTGAAAAAAATGTTATCGCCAACAACGGGCAGTCAGGCGTATCCGTTATACGAAGCAATGGCAACGAGATCTTCGACAACCAGATGTTCGCCAATCAGGCACTGGGAATCGATCTCGATGGTGATGGTCGCACTGACAATGATGTCGGTGATGCTGATGAAGGCGGGAACCAGTTACAGAACTACCCCGGGGTCGTCGCCACGGATTTCACCGGTACGATACTACGGGTACAGGCCAATATGGCGAACAGCCTCACCACATCCAGTGCCTATCCGATTACTGTCCGCTTTTACCTGGGCGAAAACGCATCGCCGGAACAGGGAAGGCAGCGGGTTGGTCCCGATGTGATCATTTCGGATCCGTCGCTTTCAGAATCAACTGACATCTTGTTTATGGATGAAACTCCGGGTGGCTTTCTTGTAGCAACCGCAACTGACGCCGACGGCAATACGTCAGAGTTCTCGCCATCGATCATATTCGGCACACCGCAGCTGCCGGATGAGTTGTTTGCCAATGGGTTTGAGTAGCATACAGACGTTTCAGTAACCAGGACGCGCACTGGACGGTGGCGGGAATGCCTGGCGAAGACAGGCTCCGCATTTTTACCGTGGGCTTCTCGCACACGCCTCGAAGCCTCTCGTTGTGGCACGCCGGCGAGCATCCTGTCTTGCCGCTTTTCCGGTTTTGCCAGAAATTCGGAAAGTAGTCTTCCCGCCCTCGAACCCGACGCAAATGGAGTGCGACCAATTCGTCCGAAGTCCGGGACCTTTTGCTGAACTGAGGCTTGCTTGAGAGGAAATAGCTGGGCGGTCGAAGGATTTGATCTGGGGTCGGACCGTCCTTAAGCGCTGGGCTCTCTACGTCGATGGCGTGGTCTTTGGCCCCAAAATCTTGTGGCGTGGTTGACTCCGCTTAATCGCATGTATCGATAACCCACCACAGGAACGGTAGATGAAACGTTTAGCTCCGGCCCTAGCGCTTTGGCTTGTCGCGCTGCCGATGCATGCCCAGGTTCGCCTGACGGGTGACGTCACCTTTGGCGACGACTATGGCGCTGCAGTGGCCATTGACGGCAGCATCGCCGTCGTGGGCGCGCCGTTGGATGCAACCAACGGTGGCGATGCTGGCGCTGCCTACGTGTATGAGCGCGGACCTGGAGGCTGGACCTTGCTGCAGAAGATCCTGGGGCCACTACCCATCTCCAGATTTGGATTCTCGGTCGCGGTGGTGGTTGACGAATCCGGCCTGAACGAAGGGGATTTTATTGCGGTGGGCAGCTTGACGGGCACCGGCGCCACGCTGCGCTCGGGTAACGTCCGCATGTATCGCCGGCTGCCGCCCGACACCGAGTTCACGCTCCAGAGCACGCTGGCCGCCGGCGATGGACTGAACGGCGATGATTTTGGTTATGCCGTTGCACTGGACCTGTCGGTGCCCAGTGAAACTCTCAGCGGCGACCCGGTGTACACACTGGCCGTGGGCGCTCGGAAGAAGGGCCTGACAGGCGTCGGCAGCGAAGTGGGCGCCGTGTACGTCTACCAGGCTGCGCCTGACGGCTCGGCCTGGGCCGGAACGGCAAAGCTGGTGCCGGACGATTTGATGGGCGCCGACCAGTTTGGAACCGCGGTGGACATCAGCGAAGACTTCATCGTGGCCGGCGCACCCCAGGGTACGCACCCGGAAGGTGTGGCGTACCTGGCCCGGCGGTTTTTCGACACCGGCGCCGGCAACTTCAGCTGGTCGGTCAATCGACGCATCAAGGCCAGCGATGGCGTCACCGGCGACCGCTTCGGTGAGAGCGTTGCCATCTCCCAGGGCGTAGTTGCCGTCGCAGCCCGGTTTCATGACCTGACCGCCAGCAGTTTTGCCAACGAGGGCGCCGTTTATCTGGTGGATGGGTCAACCGATATCAATTTTGAAATCAACGAAACCTTTAAACTGCTCTCACCGAATTTCACCGCAGGCACTGCCGACGAATTCGGCAGTCAGGTGGCCGTGGACAGGCACCTCATGAGCATCACCGAAAAAGTAGACGGCGGCACCAGTCATATCTTCCAGTCCGACGGCCAGGGCGAATGGTCGCGACTGGAGACCTTAACCACCAACGATCCGGATGCCACCGACGCCGGCGCCGAATCCAATGCCATGGGGTTCAGCCTCCCTGAGGTCATCGTCGGTGACCGCCGCAACCTCGGTCCCGGGGGGACGGTTCATATCCTTACCAATCAGCTCGTGTTTTCGGCGAGCTTTGAGGCAACGCAGT
>JAAUYH010208445.1_pt1 | contig 60855 bp, 55 predicted proteins | sample 7278061 | NCBI WGS metagenome assembly JAAUYH01 (sample SAMN14350203, study PRJNA611818) | marine sediment metagenome | isolation source: surface marine sediment (0.6m) | place: French Polynesia: Moorea | collected 2018-08 | reverse complement strand
CACTCCCCACACTCCCCACACTCCCCACACTCCCCACACTCCCCCTGCCTCCTTCATATTTTACACTCGGATAATCTTGGGGTTAAGTAGGACATTCGACTATAAACCACTGCAATATTTAGACCCCAACTCCAACGGGGTAAATGACCTGGGGGGGCATTCAGGGAAAAATTCAGGTCATCATATAAATAATAATCGGGATCTTGGGGATTGTCTTTTTTTGCCCATCCCACCTGTTGGGCAAAGTTACGGTAATTATCAATATCCACATCTTGAGGTGATCCTAATCCTCGATAAATGCGTTGTTGTACACTTAACCCAAATTTTCCTTGAGAATATTCTACCCACAGGCGATCGATGGTTTGTAAGTCTTCACAGGGTAAATCTTTTAATTCGGTACTGGTAATAAACCCGGAATTATCGTTATCCCCTGCTTGTGACATGAGATCATAGGTTAGTTCATCGGCCTGCTGCCATTTTTGGGCTTTTAAGAGGCTTTGCAAGGTGGTATAATCGACCCCTGTGGTTTGAGATACCAGGGTAGTAGGTGGAGAAGTATTAGGGGGTTTAATGGGGTCAACTATCACCGTAGCAGGAGGTGGAGGAGGGGGTAAGGTTGGACTGGGGACAGTTTTAACCTTAGCGAGTAAGGTGGGGGTTAGGGGAATACCCAGATTTAACCCTGTTTTGATGTAGATGTTGTCATAGCTGGTACTTTGGGTGGGGGTGGTATCGGCCCGTCCATGAATACCCACCACTTCCCCTCGTTCGTTCAATACTGGGCCTCCACTCATACCTGGCAGGGTATTATTGGTATAAACTAATCCGTAACCGTCCCGTAGGTTTCCTGAGGCTGTGGCCGTAATTTTTCCAGGAACAAAGGTATAGATGGACGCATCAATGGCGGTGGTGGGTAAGGGAAACCCGGAAACATAAACGGTCATCCCTTCGCTTAATTCCTTAGCGTTCCCCAGTTTGGCGGTTGGGTACAGGCGATCGCTGTTAAACTCCACAATGGCTAAGTCTATGCCTGAAATAATTTCTATATTATGGGTATTAATTAAATGTCGTTTTTGGTCAGGGGTGACAATGTAAGCTTCTTCTCCCGGGTTAATACTTCGTACCACATGACCGGCGGTGAGAAGGCGATAAGTCCCACCCATTTTATCCATAATAACCCCAGTTCCGTTGCTACCCGGTCCTTCAATCAAAACCGTGATCGTTTTGGCCATACGGCTAACCTGAGTCGCCGATAAAGCCAGACTGGAGAAGGTGGGAACATTGAGTATCATAACCATTGTCCCCACAGTGGACAGTAAGCATTGATAGAGATGGTTATTCATAGGGGGAAAATTTTGCGATCGCCTCCTAGCATATCACTCCCATCAACCCCTATTTTATCGTTTGTTTGGCTTGAGTTAGATAGTCCTCAAAATTGATATAAACCCGGCCATCGGTTTGGTTCAACGGTCCACTGGCCCGAACTCGTATGGCCATTAACTGTTGTAGGGTTCGAGTGGGGTCAACTCCAGGCTTTAAAGTAAATAACAACCCTTCGCAACCGCCGCCTTTTTCTTCGGTGACACAAACCACTGGCATCCCATTCATGCGTCCGGTGGTCATATACTGTAACTGTCCGTTGTTATAGAAATATTGAAACCGACCGGATACTAATTGACAACGGGTACTGGGGTCATACCCGGCGTTACTGAAATAGTCTGACTGCCAAGTAAGGACAGGAACACTGGCTTGATCGGGAGTTTTAGCTAAGGTAGTGGGAACCCCTTGCCAGTTTTGACAAGTAAAATCAGTGCCAACACTTTTGGCTTGCATGGATGGGTTGATGGCCACATGACTGAGGGTTAATGTGGCTGAAACAGTGGTAACAGTGGCTAATAACTTGAGTTTGATCATTCGACCTGTTTCTCAACGACAATAAACTTCCTACAATATAGCGAAATCCATGAAATTTTCACTTACAATCTAAGATAAGTTCTACTAATTTCACCAATCACTTGTGAACGACTCACAAACCCTAGTTCCTCAATTTGACCCCATTGATGCTGCTTTAGCCGACATTAAAGCAGGCCGTGCTATTATCGTTGTTGATGACGAAAACCGTGAAAATGAAGGGGATATCATTTGCGCTGCTCAATTTGCTACCCCAAACATGATCAATTTCATGGCCGTCGAAGCAAGGGGACTGATCTGTTTAGCCATGAACGGACAACGGTTGGATGAGTTAGACCTTCCTCTAATGGTGACCAAAAACACCGACAGTAATCAAACCGCTTTCACCGTCAGTATTGATGCGTCTCCCCATCTAGGTGTCTCTACCGGTATCTCTGCGGAAGATCGGGCCCGCACCATTCAAGTCGCTATTAATCCTAACACCCAACCAGATGATTTAACCCGTCCTGGGCATATTTTCCCTATCAGGGCTAAGGTAGGAGGCGTTCTCAAACGGGCCGGTCATACGGAAGCAGCCGTAGACTTATCACGACTGGCTGGACTGTACCCGGCAGGGGTTATCTGTGAGATCCAAAACCCAGACGGTTCTATGGCCCGACTGCCACAACTGTTTGATTATGCCAAAAAACATAACCTGAAGCTCATTAGTATCGCTGATCTCATTAGTTATCGTCTGCAACACGATCGCTTTGTTTATCGAGAAACCGTCTGTCAGTTTCCCAGTCAGTTTGGGACGTTTCAAGTCTATGCTTATCGTAACGTTTTAGATGAGACGGAACACGTGGCTATTGTTAAAGGGGACCCCAGTCAGTTTAAAGACCATCCTGTAATGGTACGAATGCACTCAGAATGTTTAACGGGCGACGCATTAGGGTCTCTCAGATGTGACTGTCGAATGCAGCTACAAACGGCGTTACAAATGATCGAGAAAGCGGGATCGGGGGTTGTAGTGTATCTACGACAAGAAGGCCGAGGTATCGGGTTAGTTAATAAGTTAAAAGCCTATTCGTTACAAGATATGGGACTGGATACGGTCGAAGCCAACGAAAAATTAGGGTTTCCTGCGGACTTACGAGACTATGGAATGGGGGCCCAAATGTTGAATGATTTAGGGGTGAAAAAAATTAAATTAATTACCAATAATCCCCGAAAAATTGCGGGGTTAAAAGGGTATGGATTAGAGGTGGTTGAACGGTTGCCGTTATTAATTGAACCTAACAATTATAATTCTAGTTATTTGTCTACTAAAGCCGAGAAATTAGGTCATTTATTCTTACAAACCTATTTGATTACGATTGCTATTGATTGGAAAACTGAACATACCTCAGTGACGGAAAGATATAAAAATTTAGAACAAGTTCGTCAATTGAGTCGTTCCGTTCAATTGTTATTACAAGAAGAAGCAAGACCGGTAGCGATCGCTTTATTTGAACACCCTTCTTTAATTTTCCATCTCGGGTTTGAACAGCTACAAATGGTAGAACCCAACTGGTATAAAAACATGAATCATCCTTATGTTCAAGCAATCATTAATATTGTGGATAATTTAGTAACCTGGCCGAATATTAAACGATTAGAATTTTTGGTTTCTTCGGGAGATGACCCCATGTTAGGATTACAAGTTAAGTTAGATCGTCGTCCCTTTTCTATGACTAAAAAACCCTCTCAATGTACCCTCCCTTGGGAAAGACAAACCATTTATAGTTTTACTGAATATATCGTTGATAATAAATAGGAGTGATTAGTGTCGAAAGGAGACAAACAAATGGAAAAAATTAAATATCGTATGGTCATTCAATGGTCTGATGAAGATGATTGTTTTTTAGTCGCATTACCTGATTTTCCAGGTCAATATTGGCGGACTCATGGAGAGACTTATGAGGAAGCTGTTGCTAATGGAAAAGAAGCGATTGAATCTCTTATTCTTGCTTATGAAGCTGATGATGAACCCTTACCTAGTCCTTTATTAGCTAATGCAATTTAGTTAAGTCAATAAAATGATTTATAATCGTCGCCAATTTTTAATACTGACAGGGGGATTAATTGGGGTTGGAGTTGCTAGTCTTAGTCATAAACTTTGGACTCAATCTGAACCGAGTAAACCTCAAAATTTAGAAACCCAAAATACCGAAGAACTGCCCATTAATCAACCCATTGCTATTGCCCCTGATGGGTTATATGCCCCCATTAAAGGAGAGGTTAGAATCGTTGTTATTAGCGATTTAAACAGTCAATACGGGTCAACCGATTACGATCCTGAAGTGGACAAAGCGATCGCATTAATTCCTCAATGGCAACCCGATTTAGTCTTATGTGGAGGGGACATGGTAGCGGGACAAAAACGGTCACTAAGCAAGCAACAAATAGAGGCGATGTGGTCAGCATTTGATGTCCATATTGCTGCCCCCTTAAGACAAGCTAAGATCCCTTTTGGTTTCACCATTGGTAACCACGATGGTTCCGGTTCTATGAGTGGAGGAAAATATAGTTTTCAACAAGAAAGAGACCTCGCGTCTGCCTATTGGAATAATCCTAATCATAACCCAGAGTTAAACTTCATTGATAAGGCTAATTTTCCTTTTTATTATAGTTTTAAACAACAGAATATTTTTTACTTAGTTTGGGATGCGTCAACTCATATTATTAACCAAAAACAGTTAACTTGGATCGAGGATAGTTTCAATCGTTTAGAAGCCAAAGAAGCAAAATTACGGGTTGCTATTGGACACCTTCCTCTCTATCCCGTTGCGGTAGGAAGAAATACCCCAGGAAACTATCTGGCAGAAGGAGAAAAATTACAAAATCTCTTAGAAAAATACAAGGTTCACACCTATATTAGTGGTCATCATCACGCCTATTATCCAGGAAAAACAGGACAATTAGAATTACTTCATAGCGGGGCATTAGGAGGAGGTTCCCGTCAACTATTAAATAGCAATTTATCCCCTCAAAAAACCCTAACGGTTGTTGATATTTCTTTGGACGCAGAAGAAACGACTTATACAACCTATAACATGAAAACCTTACAAGTGATTGACATTAAAACGTTACCCCAATCTATCGGTAAAATTATCCGCAAAGATTTATCTTAGTCATTGAAGACTGAAAATTGATAACTATTGTTAAAAGAGATCAGTAATTATTCGAGAATGGGTATCCTCATCAATATTAATAGCTATGTTCTAAATTAATTGAGAGAATCATGATGTTCAAAACTCGATTATCTATGCCAGTTTTAAGCAAATTCTTCCCAAAAAACTCCCATAAAGGATTGACCCTAATCGAATTAATGATTGTCACTATTATTCTTGGAATTTTAGCAGCCATTAGTATTCCGCAGTTATTAGCTATGGTTGCTAAAGCAAGAGAAACTGAAATTCAAAATCAAATTGCTAGTTTGGTTCGGGCCGAAAATGTCTATTATCTCGAACACGGACACTTTGCTAAAATTAGTAACAGGGAAATGAAAAATCATACCCACGGTTTAGACGTAGCTATCACCAATGATCACTACAATATTCGCACCACATTAGCCAGTCAATACAATGCAGTTCGAGTCAAAGCAACAGCCGTCAAAGATGATCATAATAGCTTCAAAAACTATACTGCAGGGTTACATTTTTCTGGTGGACTCTTTGCTTCTATTATGTGTCAGACCCATGATCCGGGGGGAGACATTACTTATATTGCCCAATTTACCCTATCCAATAATCACCCCAATGCCAAGTGCGATTTCGCTAAAGGCCGAGAAATAAAATAAACTGTAATCTCTTTGTAGTACGTCTTAAAAATTAAAAAAGTGGGCTAGAATCAGATCATCAATCAATACAAGCTAGAGAAAGTTATGCTGAAGCAATTAATGAGATATGGACAGGCTTCTCTCTCTTGGTCTGTGGTGTGTACAGTCGCATTAAGTTTTTGGGGAACCCCTTCGTTAGCTGGAGATCCTTTCCGTAACAGCAACCCACGTCCTATTGGAGACAACACAGAAGCCGCTTTTGTAGCCATCTTTAAAAATGGCAATTATTTGACCGCGAAAACCTATCTACAACAAGCGGTTCAAACGGAAACCGATGAACCCCTTGCTTACGCCATGAAAGCGTCCCTAGCTTATTCTAATGAAGACTGGGAGGTGATGAAAAATGCGGCAGATAAAACCCTCTCAACAGCCCAACAATTAACCCCTCAAGATCCCTTACGCGGTAACTTATATCAAGCGGTGGGACATTTTTTGCAAGGGGCCTATACGTTTAAAACAAAAGGACCGTTAGGGGCGGTTAATAAGTTACAATTGGTGTTTGATCATCTGGAAAAAGCCGAAAAAATAGCCCCGAATGATCCAGAATTAAATTTATTGAAAGGTTATTTAGATTTAATTTTATCGGTTAATTTACCTTTTTCTTCTCCAGAAGATGCGATCGCCCGTTTTGAACAATATGCGGCACCTAATTATATGGTAGATCGGGCTTTATTTGCTGCTTATCGGGACTTAGATCAATACGATACTGCGATGCAATACATCGATCAAGCGTTAGCCAATAGTCCTGATAACCCGGAATTACAGTATTTTAAAGGTCAAATATTGCGGAAAAAAGGAAGAACGAAAGATGGTCAACCGAAAGATTTAGGTTTACTGAAAGAAGCTTATACTTATTTTGAGCAAGCGATGACGAAAGTGGATCAACTTCCGAAAGGGGTTCAAATACCGCTACGTCATGATCATCGGGTTGTGCAAGATGAAATTTCTAAATTAAGTATGAATGCTAATTAGTATCAATTGCCCCAACTATATTCTATGATTGTTGGGGTCTTTCATCTCGATTACTATTGATTTTGTTCTTTTATCCATTGTCTAACTTGTTTTAATGTTGCTGTTTCTCCCAGTATTAATCTCTGTTGTAACCATTGAGGAATTAACGTAATATCTAAATCAGGAAAAGCTAAACTTTGATTGATTTTTTCATAACTTTGTTTTTGTAAGTTCAAACCATAAATTTGTAATACGCCTCCATCATATCGCCAGATTTCTGTTACGCCTAATGCTGCATAAATGGGTAACTTATTCAAAGAACCACTGGTAATATCAATTTCAATGGCTAAATCTGGGGGAATATCTCCTTTATTTAAGTCAATATTTTGCTTATTTCTAACCTCTGGTTCATTTTTTAAGTAGAAACAAGCATCGGGTTCAATTCCTTTTTGAACATCATCTCTTTTTAATGTAAGAGAACCAAAACTTTTAATATTCATATCCCATTCTTCAGCCATAATGAAGATAAGACGCGCAATAAACCAGTTATTATTTTCATGTTCTCCCAAAGGACTCATAATTTGTAAATAGCCTCCATTATAAGCCAGGCGTTTGCTTGAATTTGGGCTTAATTCTTCACTAATACGGACAAAGGTTTCCCAACCAATGGGATGCAATACCATGTAATTTTCTGCTTGGGGTTTAATCAGGGTTTCCATTATTTTTATTACACTTGAAATATTTGTTTAACGGTTAACTCTAATTTAGGAAAAAGAGAGGATTTAATTTCCTGTTCTTCTGTAAACTCTTTGACTTCATAAAATCCAGAAACTAACAATAAAATTGATACTTTTTTCGCTTCTGGATCAATAATCCAATATTCAGTAATTTCTCTCACTGCATACTCAGACCGTTTATAACGATAGTCATCATCCGCATTATTAGGACTCACTATTTCTACTGCTAAAAGGGGCGGGGTTTCTAAAACGGCTGTGGACATTTCTCTTATTTCTTGACATTGATCTTCTGATAAAATGACTAAATCAGGAATTCTTGATTTATTCTTGGCTGTTCTTACTCCCACAGTCCCTGGCATCACTTTCCATTGCTGCTTGATTCGGTCAATTTCTGCCTTTAAAATATCATACAGTAAAACTAAAATTAGAGCATGAAATCCACTTGCTGTTGGCATAAGTTTTAATTCTCCATTGACTAATTCATACTTATTATCTGTGCCATCATCATAGGTTAAGTATTCTTCAAACGAATAGAGTTTAGTGCTTAATTGAACCATTTTTGCTGTTCTCCTAATAAAAAATTTACCTAATTTTTTAACTTGTCGGTGCAATTTTTACTTCATTATTTAACATATTTCCTTCTTCCCAACTACTAATATTAGCGATGGTGGTTTCAGCGATCGCTGTTAAAGCATTTTTCGTAAAAAAGGCTTGATGAGCGGTAATGACTACATTTTGAAAAGACTGTAACAATTGAAACGTATCGTCTTTGATAATACCGTCAGAATAGTCCTCAAAAAACAGTTCTTCTTCTTCTTCATAAACATCAAAACCAACATAACCAATCCGACGGGATTTGATGCCATCAATAACCGCACGAGTATTGACCAATTGTCCACGGCTAGTATTAATTAACATCACCCCTGGTTTCATTTGTTCAATGGTTTCTTGATTGATTAGATGATGGGTTGATGGTAACAAGGGACAGTGCAGTGAAATAATATCGGACTGAGCTAATAATTCTGGTAAATCAACGTATTTAGCCCCTTCTATCCCTTTAAAATCCTCATTTGGATAAACATCATAGCCTAATAAATGACAACCAAATCCCTGCATAATTTGGGCAAAAATTGTCCCAATTTTCCCAGTCCCAATGACACCTACGGTACTATTATGTAAGTCAAATCCTAATAAACCATCTAAGGTAAAATTATCATCTCGAACTCGATTATAAGCTTTATTTAATTTACGATTTAACATCAAAATTAAACCCACTGCGTGTTCGGCTACTGCGTAGGGAGAATAGGCAGGAACTCTGACCACTTTTAACCCCAATTGAGCAGCCGCTTGTATATCAATCATATTATATCCAGCACATCGTAGGGCTATTAATTGAGTTCCTTGTTCAGCTAAACTCTTTAAGGTAGTCTCATCAGCTATATCATTCACAAAGATGCAAATACAGGGAAACCCACTGGCTAAGGAAACTGTTTGCTCATTTAATTTAGTTTCAAAGTATTCCAATTCGTGAGGAGAATTAGCAGCTTGATTAGCCAAGTCTAAAAATTGACGATCGTAGGAACGGGTACTAAAAACAGCGACTTTCATAATAGGTAAAATTAAGGTTGATTTACTGTGTAAACTGGACAATTAAAGGGTAACAAAATTATTAATACTGTCAAATTTATAGCCTCAATTAATTTATGGAATTATTAATTATATTTAATTGGCCCAATAACACGACAGGGATTTCCCACTGCTACTACATTATCGGGAATATTTTTAGTCACAATACTTCCAGCACCAATGACAGTATTATTCCCAATAATTACACCTGGAAGGATAATGGAACTTCCCCCAATCCAAACGTTATCACTAATGGTAATCGGATAAGCCATTTCTTTACCTGACATTCTTTTTTGGGGATCAATAGGATGGGTTGCTGTATAAACTTGGACATTGGGACCAAACTTAACATTGTCACCAATTTTAACAAGATTACAATCAAGAATAATACATCCAAAATTAGCATAAAAGTTATCACCAATCTCAATATTATAGCCATAATCACATCGAAAAGGTGATTCAATCCATACCTCTTTACTTGTGTTTAATAACTGTTGAATAATTTCCATTCTTTCTTCTGGACTACCATCAGGTATATCATTTAATTGTTGACATAATTTTTGTGCTTTTCTTCTATCTTGTAATAAGGTTTTGTCAAAAGCATTATAATACTCTCCTTTGAGCATTTTTTCTTTTTCTGTAATTGTGTTTTCTTGAATTTCCATAGATATATATCAATCTTGTTTCAATAAAATAGAAAAGGCATAAGATTTAATCTTTTTTCTTATGCCTTACTATTTAGACCTAAATACCCTTAATTGGCACTTTTAAAACGGCCATTTCCAGTTAGTAATTTCAGGTTTATCAATGCCATTTTCATAGGCATAAGCTCGATGTTCAATAATGGCATTCTTCATGCGTTGTTGAACATATGCTGCAGCCGAGCCTAACTTGGGGACGCGATTAATGACATCTAAAACTAAGTTAAAGCGATCAATTTGGTTATTGATAGCTAACTCTAACGGCGTGTTAATATTACCCTTTTCTTTGTAGCCGCGAACATGAAGATTAGGATGATTAGTACGGCGATAAGTTAACTTATGAATTAACCAAGGATAGCCATGAAAATTGAAGATGATGGGTTTATCAACCGTAAACAAGGTATCAAAATCCCAATCAGATAACCCATGAGGATGTTCTGATTCAGGTTGCAATTTAAACAAGTCCACTACGTTAACAAAACGGACTTTTAAATCTGGAAATTCTTCCCTTAAAATAGCTGTGGCTGCTAGGGCTTCTCTGGTGGCCACATCTCCACAACAAGCCATAATGACATCGGGTTCATCGGGAGCTTTTCCACAGTCATCGTTACTAGCCCATTCCCAAATACCAATGCCTTTGGTACAGTGTTTAATGGCTTCGTCCATGCTTAAATATTGCAGATGTTTTTGTTTATCAGCAACAATCACATTGACGTAATCTTTACTCTTTAAACAGTGATCGGCAACGGATAATAAACAGTTAACATCGGGTGGAAAATAAACCCGAACTACCTCTGCACTCTTATTCGTAACTAAGTCCACGTAACCCGGATCTTGGTGAGAAAACCCGTTATGATCTTGTCGCCAAACCGTCGAAGAAAGGAGAATATTTAAAGAAGAAATGGGCGCACGCCAAGGCACTTCATTCTTACAAATATCGAGCCATTTTGCGTGTTGATTAAACATAGAATCAACCACATGGGCAAAGGCTTCATAGGTGTGGAAAAAGCCATGACGACCGGTTAATAAATACCCTTCTAACCATCCTTGTAGGGTGTGTTCACTTAACATTTCCATCACCCGACCATCGGTGGTGATTTCTGTGCCATCCGCATCCGCATCAATAATATCAGCCATCCAGACTTTTTTGCTGGCTTCATAGATGGCATTAAGGCGGTTAGAAGCGGTTTCATCTGGTCCAAAGACACGAAACGTATTCATGTTATTGGCCATAACATCCCGTAAAAATACACCCAAAGGCCGAGTGTTTTCTGCTTCTAGGGCACCGGGTTGGGTTACGTCTACGCCGTATTCCCGAAAATCCGGCATTTTCAGGTCTTTTCTCAGTAAACCGCCGTTGGCATTGGGATTAGCACTCATACGACGGGTTCCGATGGGGGCTAACTCTTTTAACTCAGGTAACAGTTTTCCTGTGTCATCAAAGAGTTCTTCGGGTTGGTAGCTTTTTAACCAATCTTCTAGGATCTTAATATGTTCGGGGTTGCCGTGCATTCCCGATAAGGGGACTTGGTGCGATCGCCAGAAGTCTTCGGTCTTTTTACCATCGACTTCCTTGGGTCCAGTCCATCCTTTGGGAGACCGTAAGACAATCATAGGCCACATAGGCCGCTTGGCTACCCCACTGCTACGGGCTTCGCTTTGGATCTGTTTAATCTCTGCGATCGCTGTTTCTAGGGTAGCAGCCATTGCTTGGTGCATCAACTCAGGCTCAGAACCTTCGACGAAATAGGGCTTATAACCGTACCCTTTGAAGAGACATTCGAGTTCTTCGTGAGAAATGCGGGCTAAAATGGTGGGGTTAGCAATTTTATAACCGTTGAGGTGCAAAATGGGTAAAACGGCACCATCACGGATGGGATTAATAAATTTGTTGGAATGCCAAGCAGTAGCCAACGGACCGGTTTCTGCTTCTCCATCCCCTACCACAGCAACGGTAATAAGATCCGGATTATCTAGGATAGAACCGTAAGCATGGGATAAACTATACCCTAATTCCCCTCCTTCATGGATCGAGCCAGGGGTTTCTGGGGTGCAATGACTTCCAATCCCACCAGGGAAAGAAAATTGTTTGAAAAAGGCTTTCATTCCTTCTTCATCTTCACTTTTATCGGGGTAAACTTCTGAGTAGGTTCCTTCTAAATAAACCGGTCCTAATACCCCTGGCGCACCATGGCCCGGACCTGCCATATAAACAACATCTAGGTCGTGTTTTTTGATGAGGCGATTAAGATGAATATAGATAAAACTTAAGCCAGGACTTGATCCCCAATGACCTAATAAACGATTTTTAACATGGTCTTCGCTTAAGGATTCTTTGAGTAAAGGATTGTCTTTTAAATAGATCATGCCAACGGCTAAATAGTTACAAGCACGCCAGTAAGCATGGATTTTTCTTAATTCTTCGGAGGATAAAGGAGTCTGTTCTAGTGTTGGTTTATCGGGTGTTGCAACCATAGTTATCCGTTGTTTAAAAAATCTAGAGTGACACAGCCAATTAATACTGACTGATTGTACTCGTTTTTCATTTGTCTTTGTTTATAACAGATTTTTGTTAGAATTGTTGCCTAAGAAATAATAAATTATCTTTTGATAAGACTATTTTAACGTCATGTTAACTTTAGGTAGGGGTCAACAACCGTTAACAGTTTAAACGATGAAACCTAATGACATCTTACGATTAAAATATAATGGAGAATAGCGGACTTGAACCGCTGACATCCTGCTTGCAAAGCAGGCGCTCTACCAACTGAGCTAATCCCCCAGGCGAAATAACCGACGATTTTTTTGTGTCGATATTTTACTCACTCTTACAATTATATACAGACTTCTCTAAAATAAGCAAGGGGTAAGTCAAAATTTTTTGGGTGAACCCCGAACGCTGAACTCTGAACTCTCAATATGCGTTACACTGTTGCTACTTTCTACAAATTCCTTCCTTTTCCCGACTGTGCTGACAAAAAAGACTTATTTTTAGAAGAATGTCACAAACACGACCTAAAAGGCACTATATTATTATCCCAAGAAGGCATCAACGGAACCATCGCCGGAACGGCTGATAATATTGAAGCGGTTATCAACTATTTACGCAAGGATGAACGGTTAGCTGACTTAGAGGTTAAATATTCTATTGCTGATGATCTTCCATTTGAACGGATAAAAGTACGCTTAAAAAAGGAAATTGTTACCTTAGGATTGCCAGAAGTGGACCCTAATGAACAAGTAGGAACCTATGTAACCCCTGAACAATGGAATGACTTAATTAAGGATGAAGAAACTATCGTTATCGATACCAGAAATAATTATGAAGTGGATATCGGAACGTTTCAAGGTGCAATTAATCCTCAAACTCAATCGTTTAGAGAATTTCCTGACTATGTTCAGCAAAATTTAGACCCCGATAAGCATAAAAAAATTGCTATGTTTTGTACGGGAGGAATACGCTGTGAAAAAGCAACGTCTTTCTTGTTAAAACAAGGATTTTCGGAAGTTTATCATCTCAAAGGTGGCATTTTAAAGTATTTAGAAGAAGTTCCAGAAGAGAAAAGTTTGTGGCAAGGAGAATGTTTTGTGTTTGATGAAAGAGTTGCTGTCAAACATCACTTAGAAATTGGTAGTTATGAAATGTGTTTAGGGTGTGGTCATCCCATTTCAGAAACGGATAAAACTTCCTCAAAATATGAAAAAGGTGTGTCTTGTCCCCATTGCTACGATGATTTAACTCCTGAAAAAATAGCTAAGCAACGAGAAAAACAGAAACAACTCTTACAACAGAAAACAACAAAATAAATATGATACAAGCTCACTCTGGTTATACGTTACCTGTGTTCGCTTGTGCCTCTGCGATCGCAGCTTTAAACCATTTACAAAATCAAGAAAACAAAGAAACAGTTTCTTTCAATTTAATAGAACCGAATGAAATTGTTTCTATTCCCATTCAACAAGTTGCCAAAATAAACAATAATATGGCTTTAGCTATTACGTTAAGTGATCCTGGAGAAAACTTAGATTTGACTCGAAATACACCCATTTGGGCAATAGTAGAATTGAGAGCAAATAGTAACCAAAATGAACAAGAACAAATCATCATTCAAGGCGGTGAAGGAATAGGTAAACAAATTAATCATAATAACAAAGATGCTATTTATTCCTACGCAACTCAATTATTAAAGCACAACTTACAACCCTATTTAAACGATACAGAAGCGATTACAGTAACCATTACCTTACCCGAAGGAAAAAAGTTAGCCAAACGCACCTCAAATGAAGCATTTGGAGTCATAGAAGGACTATCCTTATTAGGAACTTCTGGGATTTCTCAACCTTTAAGTTCTCCTCAACAATTAGAGCGTTATCGACAGGAATTAAGAGAAAAAGCAGAACAATTTGATACCTTAGTATTTTGTATAGGAGAAAATGGCTTGGATTTAGCTAGAAAATTGGGAATCAATCCCCAACAATTAATCAAAACAGCTAACTGGTTAGGTCCTTTATTAGTAACAGCAGCTATAGAAAAAATCAATGGCATTTTATTATTTGGATATCATGGAAAACTAATAAAATTAGCAGGAGGAATTTTCCATACTCATCATCATTTAGCCGACGGAAGATTAGAAATATTAATTACTCATGGGGTAAAAGTAGGATTAGACACAACAATTCTACAAGAACTTTTGACCTGTGAAACCACAGAAGCAGGATTACAATTATTGAGAAAAATAGATGCAGAAACACAGAATAATTGGACGGAAAAAATTTATAATTCTATGGTAGAAATGATTGACAAAAGAACTAAATTATACATTAGAAAATATGTTGATTTTGATGTTAATATTGGCTCAATTGTTTTTGGACGCGATCGCAATATTATTATGGTTAGTGAAACCGGAAAAGTATTACAGAATAAATTAACAAATTAATCAGGAAACCAGTCATCCGAAAGTGCATGATCAAGAGAAATATTATTGTCACTTTTACTATTATAACTTAACTAAACAAGAAGGGATTTAATACTCTTTAAGGGATCATCTACCCCCAGCCATTTTGCCCATAATTGACTGATTTGTTGATCCCATAAGTCATAACTTTTTTGTTTGTTTATGCTAAAACGCCAGGGTATAGGAATATTATAATAACCATTATAAGCCCCAGAAATGGCTGCTGTTATCCCAAGAATGACAGGATGGTTAAATTGAAATGCTTGTAAAATACTAAGTTTAAAATTGTTTGGAGTCCGAGAAAAACAGTATAATGCTAATAATAAATAGTTATTATCTAAGACAGTTTTTTGTCGAAACTGTTGCTTTATTTCTGTTAATGGAGTTTGATTTTCTAAAAATATCTGTAGTTTTTCTAGAGAGGGAGAGAGATTAGAAATATTTTTTATCAGGTCATCCTCTTGCTTTAAAATTGAGTTAATAATTTGTCTAAATAATAGGATATCATTGATTATTGATTTATCTATAATATTAGATTGGTTGATTTTTTCTAACTGTTCAGATAAAAAGGTTTCTGTTTCATGAAAAAAGAGAATAAGAGATAAAATGCTTAAAATAAATCCTCCTGAACTAATAGAGGAATCTTTCGGTGCGATCGCTTCACAAGTTTCTATAGATATTGTTTCATTTTTAATCAAATCTATGCTAATTTTCTGATTAGTTATTTCCCAGTTAAGTAATGTTTGTTTTTGCTCTATCATTCTCTGAGCAATGATGACTCCTAATAAGGTTCCTCGAAAACGATGTAATAGAGATTGACTCATGATTTTTTATTTAACAAGGCAATAATAAAAGTTTGTAGCACAATCTTTAAAATAAAAAGTCAGTTAAAAAGATGTTACTACAAACTCATAAAATAGATTTGAGAAGATGGTTTATCCTAATTCTACCATATTCGTATATTCGCTAATAAATTCATCATAGGTTAAACTATCATTTGCGGTTTGTGGACTCCAAATTAATTCAAATTTTAGTAAATAATCAGCCGGCATCGAACCGAGAGTATTTAAGGCCATTGTTAAGTCATCGGGGGTTCTAATATCTTCAAATAATGGTTTATCGTGTGCTGTTCCTACTAATAACGTGACCACAATATACATCGCTGACTCATCATCAGGAGAAACAACCGATTTTTGTCTAATATTTCCCTCTACATTCGATAGGGTTTCTGAACTTAACTTACTTCTTTCTTCTAAGGATAAACTATCAAATTTGGCTTCTGCTTTATTAATGTGAATTTTTTGAAAACTGTTAACATGATGTGTCCAATATTCAGAATTTCTGAGTAAGATTAAAATAGATTCTTGTAGTAATTTTTTTAGTCCTTCTTCTGTACTGGTATCTGCTGTTAAACTTAATTCAGTTAATCCCAATTGAACGTCGGTTGCTGATGCTAATAAAGCAATTTGTAATTTAGAAATAGTAACAATATTATTATCCCGTTCTTTTTGGTAAGCAGCAGCTACCTTATCGTTATTATTACTAGAAAGTGCTGATTTTATCACACTATAAACGATAGCAAAGAGAACCAGTCCAGTAAACCCAAATAAAACTAATCCGAGCAATATACCTAACCATCGTTCTGTACCACTGCTGTAATAGGTTCGGGAACTGGAATAGTTACGAGAATTATTATTATAATATCCAGGAGAATTATTATAAGAACGACTAGGAGTGGATGAACGACTCCGCGATCGTGATCCTGATGAACTGCGAGAACTTCCAGAAGAAGAACGACCACTAGAACGAGAGGAACCGCGACTAAATGACCCTCCTCCACTGCGTCCCCCACTGCTTCTTGCTTGTGCTTCGCTTTGGACGGTTAACCAACTATTAGTTGTGTTAGGTATTTGTGGTGTTTCGATGGTATTGATGGTGGCGATCGCTGCAACCGTTGCCAAGAATAATTTTGTTGTCTTTTGTAACATGATTCATCATTATCTCTGCCTACTATTATAAGGGTTCCCAAAACTTTCCTATTTTATTAACAGAAAAAACTGCTTTCATGTGAGGGCAGTTTTTTCTTATACTAAGTAGGTTGACTAATCTTATCGAACCTTAGATAATAAGTATTTATGAACTAAAAAAGCGGAGGATATTGTATTTTTTTGTTTTCTACTTGCTGATTCGCTGAATATGAGCCAAAGTTGAGGACTTTCTTGATTTTTTCTTTAAAAAATCAATACTAACTAACTGATAAAAAAAAATCTTCTATAATCAAAAGATGTAACTTTATTTTACACTCAAAAATGGTTGTTACTAATCAAACAGAAATGCCCATCAATCCCATCTTCAACCCAGAAGGAGATGATACTATCGAAAACCGTTCTATCTGGTTTGGTAATACAACAAATTTAATGCAATTAAATGATGTTCGTTATACTTGGGCGGTTGGTTTATATCAACAAATGCGGGAAAATTTTTGGATTCCTCAAAGGTTGGATGTTACCCAAGATGTTACTGATTATGCTAATTTAACGGACGATGAACGGTATGCTTATGATGGAATTTTATCTTATCTTACTTTTTTAGATTCGGTTCAAACTTGTAACATTCCTCATTTAAAAAGTAGCATTACTGCCCCAGAAATTAGCTTATGTATGGCTGAACAAATTTCTCAAGAAGGAATGCACAACCAAAGTTATCAATATCTCATTGAAACCATTATTCCTCCAGAAAGAAGAACCCAAGTTTATGAATTTTGGCGTACCGATAAAGTGCTAAAAGATCGCTGTGAATTTATCGCTAAATTGTATCAAAAATACATTGATGATGCCACACCAGAAAACTATTTTGTTGCATTAATGGCTGACTTTCTATTAGAAGGACTCTACTTTTATAATGGGTTTATTTACTTCTATAATTTAGCTTCTCGGATGTTGATGCCAGGTTCTGCTGACATTTTCAAAATGATTAACCGAGATGAGTTAAGTCACGTTAGACTATATCAAAAACTAATTCCAGAAGCAAGAAAAGTTTTTCCCCATTCTGTTGAACAAATTTATGAAATGTTTGACATGGCGGTTAATTATGAGTGTCGCTGGACGAATCATATTGTAGGTAACAATATCTTGGGAATTACTGAGTCAAGTACGGAAAAATATACGAAGTATTTGGCTAATATTAGATTACGTTCTATTGGTTTAGAACCCCTTTATCCTGAACCGAAATATAATAAGAGTCCCTACACTCATTTAGAACGTTTTTCTGATACCAAAAAAGAAGCACATACTAAGGCCAATTTCTTTGAAGCGACTGTTACCAGTTATGTTATGTCTTCTGGGGTTACAGGATGGGATGAAATTTAGTTTTTGTTAAACCAAATTTCACTATTTTTAGGGTAAGCAATGATTTCAACATTTCATTAACTTAAAATAAATTATTGACTTACCCACCCTATTATTTTCTCACCTTATGATCCGTAGTAGAGTGGTAAGTTAACTATAAATAGGCTTCCCTTTCCTACTGTACTTTGAACTTCAATAGTACCATAATGAGCAGTAACAATGGCTTTAGCGATAGATAACCCTAACCCTAAACCTCCTTTTTCTCTAGAACGGGTTTTATCAATGCGATAAAATCGTTCAAAAATATAGGGTAATTCTTGATTATCAATCCCTATTCCTGTGTCTTGAATTTGAATGATAGCGTATTTATGATTTTGTTCTAAAATAATTTTTACTTGACCACTAATAGGAGTATATTGAATTCCATTAACCATTAAATTAAATAATAAACGATAAATTTGTTCAGCATTTCCTAGAATTTGTAAAGAAAACTTAGTGTTAATTTGTGAGGTCAAACTCACTTTTGAGGAAACTGCTAAATAAGCTATTTCTTCTAAAAGATCCTCTATTAAATCATTAAGACAAATTATTTCTTTTTTTAACGTATTATTAGTAGTAATATTTAACTGCCAATCTAAACGAGATAACATTAATAAATCTGAGACTAAACTTGATAATCTTTTAGTTTGTCTGGCAACTGTTTCTAAGGTGTTTTTTGACTCAATTTCTGTTAAATTTGACATCATTAACGTTGATTCTATAGTCGCTAAAATAGCAGCTAAAGGGGTTCTTAATTCGTGTGCTGCATCACCCGTAAATTGTTGAATTTGATAATAAGATTTAGCAATTGGTTTCATAGCTATTCCGGTTAATATCCAGGCAGAAATCCCAATTAGAATAATAGCTAAAGGAAGTCCTAATAATAAAATTAAGGCTACCCTTTTCAAATAATTATCAAAATCATCAAGACTTCGGGAAACTTGAAGATATCCCCAATTTTCTCCCGTATTAGTATGCAATAAATGAGATTGTTGTAGATAACGTATTCCTTGATCATCTTTTAAGATGACTTGTTCTTTAGATTGTCTTAGTGGTAATAAATCTTCGGGATAGTTTAGACTAAAAGCGATTAAATTATGAGAAAGGTTAAAGATTTTTAGGTGATATTCTCCTTTATCAAGGGTTCCAAGACGATGAATAGAAATATTATCTAAAGAAGGACAAGAAGCATTAACAAGACATAAATTAGGAAAAAATTGATAAACATCATCATTGAGTTTGCCAGGAGTATCAAGAATAATCTCAAAGTTATCATGAAGGGTTCCGGCAACGGTTTTTAATTCTTTTTCTACCGTAATACGATGAGCATGAATAATAGCTTCATATACACCAAAACCAATGATGGCTAAAATCAAACTAATACCACCAATATACCAACCAGCTAACTGTAATCTTGTTTGTCTAAATAATTTTAAATTCTTATTTTTAAATAACATAAATTAATGGTTAATTAGTAACAACAAAACGATAACCTAATCCATAAACAGTTTCAATACAATTATCTATTCCCAATGGTTCTAGTTTACGCCGTAACAAGCGAATTTGTGCAGCAACTACATTACTCATGGGTTCATTTCCCCATTCCCAAAGTTGTGCTAACAGTTGATCACGGGTCACAATTTGGTTAGGATGTTTCAAAAAATATTCTAATAGTTGAAATTCTTTATTAGTTAAACAAAGATCCTTATTATGACCTGTTTTTTCTTGGAAATAAATTTTGTAATTACTATAATCTAATGTAATATTTCCTACAATTATTTTTTGTGGATTTATAATAGGAAAACGTCTTTGTAATGCCCGTAATCTTGCTAATAATTCCGCCATACCAAAGGGTTTCACTAAATAATCATCTGCCCCTGCATCTAAACCAATAACTTTATCTTCTTCCCTGTCTTTTGCTGTTAACATGAGAATGGGTAAAGAACTGTTTTGCTGTCTAATTTTTTTAACAAGATCAATCCCTGATATTTTTGGTAATAACCAATCAAAAATACCGATAGTATAGAGGTTTAAACCCATTTCTATAAAATCATTAGCTTCCTCTCCATCCTTAGCCCAATCCACGATATAATTATGTTGAATCAAAGCCCGTTTAATGGCATTACCTAAGTCAGTTTCGTCTTCAACTAATAGAATACGCATAGCTATTTTTACAGTCTCTTCATATTGATGTCTTAAAAATTGGTATAATAATTAATTATAATAGTACCACTTAACTTATAATAGTGAAATGACAAACTATAATCAAGTATTAACTCAAGTTTATTCTCTTAGTTTTCCTGAAAAAATAAAATTACTGGAAGAATTAAAAGGTTTAGTGAATGAATCTCTAGAAGTAGATCATGAAAATAATGCTTAAAATGGTAGGCAAAGTTTATTAATGACAAACACAAACTAAATTATCAAGCTTTGCCTAACCTATAGATTATGCTTTGCTTTTCTTCATTTTTCTCGTTAATTTTTTCACTCCCATGATAAAGTCATCGACAAACGTATAAACAACAGGAATAACAATTAAGGTTAACAAAGTTGACACCGTTAACCCCCCTAAAATAACCGTAGCAATGGGGGAATAAGCATCCATTCCCGTCTCAGGATAAAACCCTAATCTGACTACTACAATCATAGTAGTTAATGTGGTCATAAAAATGGCTTTTAATCTCACGGGTCCCGACTCTTTAATCCCTTGCATTCTGGGAACTCCTTCCTGTCGTTTTGTTAAAATTAATTCTAATAATAAAATGGCAGAAGATACCGCAATTCCTGATAAGATAATAATCCCTAAAATTGATACAGTGGATAAAGTTTGTCTGGCTAACAATAACGCCCCAAATACCCCAACTAATTCTAAGGGAATCGATAACATCATAACCAAAGGTTGAATAAACGAACCAAATTGAATGACTAAAATAAGGTAAATTAAGATTAATGAAACAATCAAACCTTTGAGTAAACGATCAAATTCGATCATCATATCCGTCATATCCCCCATCGAGTCTAACCCATAACCAGGGGGAAACGTAATCTCTTCTGCTGCTTGCATCGCTACCGCCATTGACAAGTTCATCGACGCAGGATTACGCTTACGATAGAAACCATTGACATACACAACCCGACGGCCATTTACCCTTTCTACTAACGTCGGTCCCTGAGACGGTTCTAACCTTGCAACCATTGATAAAGGTATTTGTTTCCCGTTGGGTGTAGTGAGGTAAGTGGAAGCTAAATCTTGAAAATTGCCCCTATTTTGCTCATTGTAGCGCACTAAAATGGTATTTTGCCGTAAATTAGGACGATTATAGAAAGTACGAGTATAACCTCCATTTAAGGCGTATTTTGCTTGTTCTGTCACCATTGCTAAACTTAACCCCAACTCTTGGGCCCGACGGCGATCAATTTTGAGTTGATATTCGGGTTGGTTTAAACTAGAACTGGTGTGTGTCATGACGATATCGGGATTATTTTCAGCAATATTTAGCACTTGTTGAGCTAAACTGTGTAAAATGTTCAAATCTTCCCCATAAACCGCAATTTGTATCGGCGCAGCAGAGGTGGCCATCACATCCACACCCATTTCTTTCATAGCAATGCGTCGTATCCCTGGTATGGTTGCGTTAGCTTGGGTTTCTATTGCATCCATGACTTGCCAAATATCCCGTTGTCGTTCCCCCAAGGGTTTGAGGGTGACTATCATGGATGCAGCGTTGACTCCACCCATACTATAAGCACTAAAATAGGTACTATTGCGGGTAAATTCAAAGCCTATTTCAGAGGAAACTTTATCAATTTCTGGCTGTTCTAAGATAATATTCTCAAATTTTTTAGCTGTTTCATCTGTTTTTTGAAAAGATACTCCAGGTTCTAATTCTATGGTTGCCATGAACTGTCCTGAGTCTCCTAATGGCATCATTTCTTGAGGAATAAAAGGGTATAATGCAAAGGCTAAAACAATAAACGCACCGGCTATAGCTAAGGTGATCTCTCGATTATTTAAACTAATATTTAATAACCATCCATAACTTTTCTCTAAAGCGATAAAACCATAATGGAAAGGACTAAGTAACCATTGTAACCATGTTCTTTGTTGATTCTTAATTTTACCCAGAGGTTTTAAGAAAAAGGCAGCTAACAAGGGAATTAATGTGATAGAAACTAACAAAGATGAAATAAAAGCAAACACCATCGGATACACTAACCCCACAAACATTAACCCCGTTAACCCACCAGCTAAAACCGTCGGTAATAAAGCTGCAATCATAGTAAAACTCGCTGCTGCACTGGCTAAAAACACATCCCCTGTCCCTTCAATAGCTGCTTTTCTGGGGCTTTTTCCTAACTTTAAATGACGATCAATAGAATCAATCACAATAATAGAATCATCCACTAATTTTCCTATAGCCATCATCATTCCCACCAACGTCGAGGAATTTAAAGACATAGAAATAGGGATAAAAGGAAGGATCGATAAACCCAACGACATCGGGATAGAAATCATAACAATGGCTGTCGCCCAAAAATCTTCTAAAAAGACTAAAATAACAATCCCTGCTAACAAAATACTAATTAATAGTTCCCCAGTGGTGCTATCTTTTATTAACTCCACTAAAAACGAATTATCATAAGCCTCTTTAAATTCAATCCCTGGATATTGTGCTTCAATTTTTTCTAATTCTTTCCGTACTCTTTTTATCACCTTTGGGGAACTAGAATCCGGTTTTTGAATTACATTCACCGCTAACGCTGACTGTCCATTGTAACGATAACCACTCCGTTTCTCTTCATAAGTATCTTTGACCTCTGCTACATCCCGAATATAAACAATTCTACCCCCCATCTCATAAAGGGGATAATCTCCCACCATTTGGGCATTTAAGGCTCTATCATCCGCCCTAACTAGAATTTCTGTATCCCCCCTCGTTAAGACCCCTGCCCCCTCGCTAACGTTGTTTTTATCGATGGCATCCCGAACATCGAGAATAGATAACCCATAGGCCCCTAACTTTTGGCGGTCAACGATCACCTGTAACTGTCGCCGATATCCCCCAAAAATAGACACTGCTTGCACATCCGTCACTTGTGTCAAGCGATCGACTAAGGTATTATCAGCAAACTCCCGCAACTGCAGGGAGTCCCATCCTTCCCCTTTCAAAGCTAAAGTCAAAACAGGACGATTTAGGGGATCAATAGGCAAAACCCAGTAAGAACGAGTATTTATGCCATCTAAAGGTAAATCTCCCTCGGCTACCTTCATTACGCTTTGTACTTCTTGCACTGCCGTATCAATATCCCCACCCCAAGCAAACTGAATGGTCACTAAAGACATATCTTGTTGAGAACTCGATCGCACAAACCTCACCCCATCTAATACCGTCAACCGTTGTTCAATGGGTTTACTGATGTGGGTTTCGACTTCTGTGGGAGTTTGTCCCGCGGCCATGGTGATCACCGCTACTAGGGGACTCTGTACATAAGGCATCATCCGCACAGGGATAATAATAAGGGTAAGAATAGATAAAATGATCACCCCAATATATAGCGCAAGGGTAACAACAGGGTTACGAATAGACCACCGAGTAATAAAAGTTTTCATCGATACCATTACAAAACGTAGGGTGGGCAAATGCTGTAACTTTTTATGCTAATAAGTAAGTTAAGATAATTGCCCACCGAACAACCATTATTCATAAGGTGACAGATAATTATGAAATAGGGATGAAATATGAGCCTCAACTTAGTAAAATTAATTTATTGAGTCTGATTGATACGAATTGGATAGAATATAGTAAGAGATTAGGTAAAAAAATAATTTGATGAAGCTTTACCTTGATATGTGTAGTTTACAACTTCCTCTAGATAGTAAAACACAAATTAGGATAATTTTAGAAGCGGAGGCTGTTCTAGGAATTATTGATCTTTGTGAGATCGGACAAATTCAACTGATATCTTCAGATATTCTCATGTTTGAAGCTAAGAATATAACAGCTACTCAACGTAAAGCTTATGTTTTTGAGGTTTTAAATAAAGCCAATATTTATCTATCCAGAACAAAAATTATAGAGCAAAAAGCTAAGGAATTAGTAAGATTAGGAATTAAACCAATGGATTCCTTACATTTAGCCTCAGCAATTATTGCCAAAGCCGATTATTTTTGTACTTGTGATGATCGTTTATTACGACGGGCAAAAAATATTGATACAATACCAACTAGGGTAGTTTATCCTAAAGAATTAATTATGGAGTTAAACTTATGAAAAGCAATACTAAATCGTTACAAGAAATTACAGAACAAGCGATTAAAATTCTCTCAAAAGAAATGGGAATAGCCGATACAATTCGTTTCCTTAATCAATTCTCGTCAGGTTATGGAAATTATACTCAAGAAAGAGATACTATTTTTCAAGATTTAACCTTAGATGATATTCTCAACAGAATAGATAATATTTCAGATGAGTGATATGCAATAAATGTAAACAACGAAAATATTACCAAAGTAGGGTGGGCAAAGGGAATAACTTATTTGATGTAACATTAACCGATAATCATTGCCCACCATTATTATTCGTTATGAGGTGGGCAAGATATCTATATTCTAGATTAATTTACCTAAATTCTGGCTTTGCCCACCCTACTGTTATTTAACTTCTACAACAATCTCATTTTCTCCTTGATATTTGGCATCTTTAACCGTTGCTGCTAAGTTCCAAGTTCCGACCATACTAAAGTTCGTTTTAACTTTAAATTGTCCAGGGGTTTCTGTGGGTTCAATTTCAACTTTGGAAATCATGGGATCTTCCCCTTCCATTGGCATTGTTGAACTGACTTCGATGTTTTCAACCGGTACAGTTTCCCCAGAAGTGTTATCTTTAACTTCTAAAATTAATTCTGCATCACCCATAAGAATCTCTTCTTCTGGACTAGCTAAAGCAACCATGACAGTATTTTCCTCTGTTGCAGTTATTTCAGTTTCAGGGACAGTTTCTACCTGGGTTTGGGTATCTGTAGAAGGGGAACCACAAGCAACCATTAATATGCTAATCGGTAAAATTAAAGTGATGATTTTCTTCATGTTTTTTCCTTTTATTGGATACAAAAGACAATGAATTTATGTCGTCCATATTTTTAGCATAAGTAGCATAATAATTCAATAGTTTTATCTTTTCTTAAGAATCAATCATGAACAACAATCAAGATAACACTATTTGACTAAAATGCCAAATTCTTTTTTCCTTTGATAATTTTTGTCTTTAATATCAACAGAAATTTTCCATTCTCCTTTCATTCCTAAAAAAGTTTTTGCTTTAAATTTCCCTGTTTGTGACTCAGATTTAACTTCAACTTTTGCAGTCATGGGAGCCATATTTTTCATGGGCATTGTGGCTTTAATTTCTAATTCTTTAACCTCTAAAGGTTTCTTTGTTGTACTATCAACAACCTCAAAAATAAACTTTGCATCACCGATCTTAACTTCTGAAGGACTGACGAGGTTAATACTAACGTTATTCTGACTGTTTTTAATATTATTTGAAATTAAAGGCTTATTCCCTTGGTTAATTACTGTTACTGCAGCATTTTCGATTAATTTATGATGTCCCGTCGTAATAACGGCATCTCCTGGTTGTAGTCCCCGTAGAATCTGAATATTATCACCACTAATCATCCCTAATGTAACTAATTTTCGGGTGGCTATCTCCCCATTCACCACCCATACCGCCGGGTTATCCTCAAATGTCACCACAGCAGAAGAGGGAACGGTTAACGCATTGGGTTGACGTTGGGTGATCAACTCCATTTCCACAAACTGGCCCGATCGCAACTCACCTCCAGGGTTGTTAACCACTGCTTCAACAGTGACGGTACGGGTTTGACTGTTGCTTTGGGGAAAAATACTACTCACCTGACCATTGATAGTTAGACTTGTTCCAGGAATTTTAGCGATGATTGGTGTTCCTATGCGAATTTTAGTAGCATCGTGTTGTGCTACATTGGCTTGCAGACGAATACGACTATAATCTCCTATTTTCAAAATTCCCATTCCGGGTTGTACCACCATCCCCGGATCGACCATTCTTTCTTGGACAATACCGGTAACAGGGGCTTCTATTTGGGTATAACTAGACATAACAGAAGCTGTTGCAGCCTTAGCTTTAGCTTGTTGTACTTTAGCCTCATCATTGATTACTTTTGCTTCTAAACGGGCTATTTTAACCTTAGCTTCCGATAAAATGGCCTGTTTAGCTTGCACTTCACTTTCTACTACGTCATAATCATCTTGAGCGATCGCCCCTTCCGATACTAACATCGCAAATCGTTCTAATTTCTTGTTTAAATAACCTAAATCAGCTTCTATTTGTTTAATACTATTTTTTTGTTCTAATATCTCAATTTTACTAATTTCTAACGCCGTTCTCATAGTATCTGTTTCTGCTTGTGCTTCTGCTACTTGGGTAAACAGTTCACTTGCACTAATTTGTGCCAAGGTTTGGCCGGTGGTAATGCGATCGCCTGGATAGACAGAATAATTGGTTAATTGTCCTGCAACCCTCGGATAAACCGTTACTACCTGATAGGGTTCAATAGTCCCCGTATATTGTACCTTAGCTTCTAATAATTGAGGTTTAACTACTTCTACAGTAACAGGAGTGGGGTTAAACGAACCATCTACGGCCATCATTTCATCGTGGGACATATCACCATGGCCACTATGATCCATAGTAGAGGATGCTGGTTTTAAGTGATTCGCCCCTAGAAGAATACCCCCCGTTAGCATAACAAAAACCCCTAGTCCCAGGGTTTTCTTGCTGACCAGACTCCCTAGTATCTTCCCTGAAAATAAACGCTTTAACGAGGTATTACGGACGATCAGAACCCCTATGACAATAGTAGTTCCTATGGTTAGCATACCACTGGGAGATAGGGGTTCTAAAGACCACGGTGGTTCAAAAAACGTAGAAATAGACTCAACTTCCTGGAAAACTCCCTCATCAGTCAGTTCATTTGTTTTTGTCATCGTTATTTTGGAAACGAATTTTCTTATTACTAGCATGACAAATAAATATGAAATAAGAATGAAATATGGATTAGTTAATCTTTGTTATAATACTCAGAATCATTAATTTAAAAGCTAAATGACTGTTTTATTACCTGCTATTATTCCTGTTGCCTTTATTATTATGATTGGGGTTATTGCAGGCAAAACATTAACGTTACATAAACAAACGTTATCCCAATTAATTGTTTATGTTTTAGCCCCTGCTTTGGTAGCTGATAGTTTATATACTACTACTATTTCAGCACAAAATGCGGCACAATTATTATTCGGTGTGTTTATTGTTGCTTTTATTCTTTATTTATTGGTTTCAATTATTAGTTATTTTTTGAGATTTCCTGCCATTACCCGCAAAAGTTTAATTGCTACTACCCTACATCCCAATAATGGCAATATGGGACTACCTTTGGTGGACTTTGCATTAGGTTCAACCGGCTTAGAAAGGGCAATTATTTATATGATTGGTTCCAGTATTTTATTATTTGGTGTTGCACCAGCCATCCTCGCAGGAACAAGTTTAAAACATAGTTTAACAGTTACCTTTAGACTCCCTTTAATGTGGGCGATGTTAGCGGGCTTAAGTTTAAGATTTCTCCAAATAGAACTCCCTTTTAATTTAGGGGAAGCGTTACATTTATTGGGAAGGGCCGCCATACCTGTTGCTTTAATTATTTTGGGGATGGAATTAGTAACTACAAAATTCAAGGTAACTAATTTTGAACTTATTTCTCTTAATTTTAGATTAATTTTAGCTCCTTTGATTGCTTTACTTGTAGGAAAATTAATTAACTTACCCTCGTTAGACTTACAAGTTTTTATTTTACAAAGTGCCATGCCAACCGCCGTTAATACAATCGTTTTAGCCACAGAATTTGGCGGTGAATCTCTCAAAGTTGCCAGAACAATTATTGTTACAACCTTGCTTAGTTTTTTAACCTTGCCCTTAGTTTTATGGGTTGCAGATAACGTATAATATTTATGTTTGATATCTAAGCAATTTTTTCTTACCTAAGATTACAAGAGTCAAGGATCTTAGGTAGAGTTAAATTTGTAAGATAGTTTACAGGTTCAAAAAGTAGACGAAACCATTAATTTAATTTCAGGGAGACGGTAGGGTGGGTAACTTGGAGATTTATCTTAACCACTCATAGCTTAAGTATGACTTAACTTAAGCTATGAAGACGATCGCCCTATTTTGTTATAAAATGATATTGATTAGTTGATGGGAATACGTTAATGACAGTACAACGTTGGACCGATGAAATGCTTGATGAGTTTGCTTCTAATGTCAGTGAGATAAAAGACAGTGTTGATGGCCTAAAGGTGACAACTCAAGCATTATTACAGTTGGCTGCTCAAAGTCAGCGAGATATGGAATTGATTAAGCAATGCCAAGAGACAAATGATCAGAGGTTTAATGTTTTATTAGAGGAGGTTCGCTATTTAATTCGAGGTAATCAAGATAATTAAAAAGATTAATCTTACATTAAAAATAAGCAAGAAAATTACAACAATTACTATTATTAATGACCAATCAATATTTTGCTACGGTTGCTAGAGGGTTAGAAGAAATTGCTGCTAAAGAGTTAGAAAACTTAGGAGCAGAGAATGTTAATCCTGATTTTACTGGGGTTTATTTTGAAGGAGATCAAGCTTTATTATATAAAGTTAATATCTGGTCAAGAATTATTTTTCGGTTGTTAGTTCCCATTAACACCATCAACAGCAAAAATACAGAAGAATTATATAAGAATGTTAAAAAAATAGATTGGTCTGACTATTTACAAATTGAGCAAACCTTTGCTATTAATTGTACAGGAAAAAATCAACAATTAAATCATACCCATTTTACCGCATTACAAATAAAAAATGCTATTGTTGACCAACAAAGAGAACGTTATAATAGACGCTCAAACATTGATGTTAAGAACCCTGATATTTTAATCAATGCTCATATTAATGACGATCAATGTATTATTAGTTTAGATAGTTCTGGTGATAGTTTGCACCGCAGAGGATATCGACCAGCAATGGGAGTTGCACCCCTAAAAGAAAGTTTAGCTGCTGCACTTTTAGATATAGCAAACTGGACACCAGATATCCCTTTTTTAGACCCCATGTGTGGGTCAGGAATCTTACCCATTGAAGCTGCTTTAAAAAGCTTAAATATTGCGCCAGGTTTATCTAGAAATAGTTTCAATTTTGAGCAGTGGCCAAACTTTGATGCAGCTTTATGTGATGCAATCATTGATGATGCTATTCAACAACAAAAACACGAACTGGTTGCGCCTATTTTTGGTAGTGACCAAGAATTTGAAATGGTGAGACAAGCAACTATAAATGCTAAAAAATGTGATGTTGACCATCATCTTAAACTAAGTCAAGTCGCTTTAGAAAATGTTGAAGCACCCACGGATCATGGTATTATTATTTGTAATCCTCCCTATGGTAAACGGTTAGGTAACTCTCAAGAATTAGGGTCATTGTATAAACGATTAGGGGATGTCTTTAAACAGCGTTTCAAGGGTTGGACAGCTTACGTTTTGAGTGGGAATAAAGAATTAACTAAAAAGATTGGTTTAAGAACATCAGGACGTATTCCTATTTATAATGGTTCTTTACCTTGCACTTTACTTAAATACGAGTTATATTAACCCAGTCTAAGGATTGATTTTTCACCGTTTCTTTAAAATTATCACAAGTTAATTCAACCCCTAACCAACTTCCTAAAACAGCTAAATCTTGGTCAAAAATAGCCTTAAGTTTCTCAATATTTTCAGGGGTTAACTCTGGTTTTTTCTTAATTGTCCAGAGACTTCTTCCCCAAGTGCGAAAGCTTTTAGGAACCAGTAAACGTCGTAATTCTTTTAATCCAGGTGCTTCTACAATAGCATCTCGCCAACCACTCTTGATCATGCGTTCACTGGAAACATTACTCGCATTTAATTCCTCACTCCATTGGGGTTGTTTTGTATATCCAATAAAATGACAAATTTTTTCTAATTCTGTTTGAGGACTGTCTAACATTCTCTCGAAAAAGATAGGTAATACTTTATCTTTTCCAAACGTATCAAAATAGGGTTGTAATTGTTTCGTATATAAACTATATTCGATTAACTCAGGATGTTGATCAAGACTTTCATTAATTGCTAAAGAAATAACCCGTTGACTCCATTCATGGATATATTGAGAAACTAAACGATTAATGGGATGACGCATCACATAAATAAACTTAGCATCAGGGAGATGTTTTTCTAATCGTTCAAGGGTGTGGGGATAGGTGGGTAACTTAGTGTAATGAGTGCTAGACTCTCCGATTAAATCATCATTATTAACTGCTTCAAAATGCGACAAATACCAATCTAAACCCTTATTATATTCCTCATCGTTACTAAAAAAATTCGGTTCTTTTAGTTCACTCATGAAAATTTGGGGTTGTTGGTTTAATTGTTCGTGGAGGGAACTGGTAGCGCATTTCATCGCACCAATAATAATAAAATTAGGCAGTTTTTTCATGACGACTCCCAGGTAGAATAGGTAATTTTAAAGGTTCTTTCCAGTTCATCCAAATATCTTGTTCTTGATATTCACAAGTATGGGGTTTTTTATTATTAATCACTTCTCGTATCCAAGCAATACTTCGTCCTAACAACCAACACAAATTAGTCACCCATAGGCCAACTGTTCCATAAAATTTAGCAAAATAGCGAGAACGAGACGCATAGAGATAGGAACGAGGACGTTTACGGGCCGCCACGTCTGATTTTACCGAACCACTTCCCCCCCTCAGATGAACTACCCTCGCATCAGGCCAATGAAGAACCGTCCATCCTGAATTTCTCGCACGACGACAGTAATCAACATCATCAAAATACATGAAATACCCTTCATCCATCAAACCTATCTGCTGGATAACCTCTTGTCGAATTAACACACAAGCAAAACTGGTCCATTGGGGTTCAAACGGAGCATCCTTGACGGGTATGGGGACATCATACGCATTCAGCAATTTAGTAATGGGTCCGGTTGCTGCACCGTCTATCAACTGACTGATGGGGGAATGATAACGAAAACAGCTAATCTGTGGAGTTTCATCGGGCCATTCGAGACGAGGACTAATTAACCCTGCTTCGGGATGCTTTTCTAGAGCGGTTTCTAAAGAAGCGATCGCTCCTGCCCTAACAATGGTATCACTATTGAGCAATACATAGGCTTTGGCTGTCACTGCTTTGATACCGATATTATTCCCCGCAGAAAACCCACCATTAACGGGGGAAGGAATTAAGGTTACCCAACCGTCCCAATGATAATCTTTAATGGCTTGTTCTAAAATAGGGACAGAATCATCCCCAGAGTCATTATCCACTAACATCACCCGATGACGTGAATTATCTATCTGGGGTTGTAGGGACTGTAAGCAGTCGATCACCAGTTGAGGGGTTCGATAGTTAATAATAACAATGGCTAAGTCCATTTTCTTACTGAATTGGCTAACTTTTCTTAGGGTATCATTACTAGAAACATTATGGTTAAAATTGTTGATCGTCGCTGGTTAGGAAGACAAAATGTTTACGATATTGGTGTGGAAAAGAATCATAATTTTTTGCTTAACAATGGGTTGATTGCTTCTAACTGTTTTAATAAGTCTCATTCAACCGCATATGCTTATGTTACCTATCAAACGGCTTATTTAAAGGCGAATTATCCGGTTGAATATATGACCGCTTTATTAACAGCCAGTAGTGATAATCAAGATAAGGTCGAAAAATATCGAGAAAACTGTCAAAAAATGGGTATTGATGTTTTACCCCCAGATATCAATCGCTCACAAAAAGATTTTACTCCCATCGGTCAGCAAATTCTCTTTGGTTTATCGGCGGTGAGAAACTTAGGAGAAGGAGCCATTGATAACATTTTAAAAGCGCGAGAGGAAGCGGAAGGTGAGTTTGAATCATTAGCAGATTTTTGTTGTCGAGTGGACTTGCGTTCTGTGAATAAAAGGGCGTTAGAAACCTTAATTTATGCTGGAGCTTTTGACCCAATTTCTCCTAACCGTAAACAATTGATCAATGATTTAGAGTTGGTGGTTCCTTGGGCGCAAAAACGAACCAAAGAAAAAGAAAGCGGACAATTGAATATTTTTGACTTAATGAGTGGTAATACAACAGAAACAACCGAATCAAATATAGAGTTCAAACAAGCTCCTAGTGCTTCTCCTGTGGAAGATTATTCCCTACAAGATAAACTCAAATTAGAAAAAGAACACCTCGGTTTTTATGTTTCTCAACATCCTTTAACTGCTATTAAAAAAGCAGCAACAATCTTATCACCGATTAACTTAAATGAAGTAGCTGAACTGAAAGCAAAAACAAAAGTCAGTGCGGTCATTATGGTGAATGAACTTAAACAATATACGACAAAAAAAGGAGATCCTATGGCCTTTTTAGTATTAGAAGATGGTTCTGCACAAGTAGAAGGCGTATGTTTTCCTGAAACTTATAAAAGAATTCGAGAGATTTTAATCGAAGATGCTCGATTAATTGTTTGGGGTAAAATTGATCATCGAGATGATAAAATTCAACTCATTGTTAACGATGCTGAACCGGTAGAAACCGTGAGAATGGTAATGGTGAATTTAACTGTTGAACAAGCTGTTAATCAAGTTTCTTATCATAGTTTAAAAGGGATTCTTCAAGACCATTCTGGCGATAAAAATCAAGCAAAAGTGCCAGTGATTGCTATTATTGGTAGTGGCGAAAATCGACAATTAATTCGTTTGGGAGAAGATTATTGGGTCCAAAATGATCAATCCGTGGTTGAAGCTCTCAGAAAAGCTAATTTTAATGCTTATCCCACTCCCTTAGTCAGTGATTTGTCTTCATAATTTTTTTGTTGTCCATGATTAAAACTAACTCATGAATTCTTGGTTTTCTCGTCCTCAAAAAATTCTCGTTACTTGGTTATTAATATTAGTGACAGGTTGGTTGACAGTTAAGACATTAAGTTATATTGGTGGCTTAATTAGTTTGATTTTAACGGCTTCTTTGATTGCTTTTTTATTGAACTATCCCGTGCGAGGTTTAAAAAGGATTTTACCTCGTTCTTTAGCTGCTACTTTAGTTTATTTAGGTGCTATTTTAATTGTCATTTTCTTGGGAATTACGTTACTCCCTCCTGTGGTAAATCAAGGTAAACAACTCATTACTAAGTTACCTAGTTTACTCGAAGAAGGACAACAACAATTAATTGCATTGCAAGGAGTCATTAATACTAGAAATTTACCCATTGACCTTGAGTTTTTGACTTTACAAATATTCACAAAAATACAAGAAAAAACCCAAGATATTGCTTCAACTGGGTTTGGTTTAGTGGTAGGAACCTTTAATTGGTTTATTGATTTAATTGTTGTGATTGTTATTTCTTTTTATATGTTATTAGATGGTGAGAAAATCTGGAAAGGGATAATAAACTTTTTCTCACCCCAAGTTCGGGGGGTTTTAACGACTACGTTAGAAAAGAATTTACAACGCTTTTTGACTGGTCAATTAATTTTAGGTTTATTTATGGCGGTTAGCTTAACCATTGCTTTTCGACTGTTAGGCATTCCCTTTTTTCTTCTCTTTGCTGTCTTCATTGGAGTGATGGAAATTTTACCGTTTATTGGGGCAACATTAGGCATTGGAACGGTTGCTATTATTCTAACGTTTATTAACTGGTGGTTGGCCATACAAGTGTTAGTGGTTGCCGTTATTATTCAACAAATTAAAGATAATTTAATTGCCCCAAGAATTATGGGTAATTTAACGGGACTTCCCCCCGTTATCATTTTTATCGCTTTATTATTGGGAGCAAAAATTGGCGGTTTATTAGGCGTAATTTTGGCCATTCCTTTGACCGGAGTCATTAAAGGAATAACAGAAATTATCGGTGATCCCACTTTACCCCCCCAAACCGGTAGTCTATTTTATAATCCTTTTTCTAAACTTTCATCAGTAGAAGAAATGGAATTGGAAAGATCAACAAATTTGTAAGGTGGGCAAGATTTTCAATTTGGACTTCCTATATCCGACTGAGAAGGAAGGGACAAAGGGGTATTTAAACCGCGATCATAAATAATAATATCCCATTGTCCTGAACGGTTGGACTCAAAGGCAACTAAGCGGCCATTCCCGCTAATGGTGGGATGACGCACTTCTCCTAGTATATTCTTAGTAAGGTTATCAGCCCGTGACGTTTGGCGATCATAAACAAAAATATCTTGTTTTCCCTCTTGTTCGGAAACATAAACAATGTAACGTCCGTCAGCACTAATATCGGGTTGGTCTTGTCTGGTTCCAGGTTGGTTTAATCCAGGCAAGGGTAGTAAGCGGCCATTGACTTGATCGTATAGCCATACACTACGCTTCCCCCGACGATCAGAAGCAAACACTAAATACCTACCCTCGTAAGAAAAACGGGGATGTTGTTCAGAAGACCGAGTATTTAAACTGTTTCCTAAAGGTTGAATCGGAGGGGTAATAAATCCTGAGTTAGTACAACCGACTAAACTAAGAATAAAACTGCTGCTCAAAAGCCTAACGTAACCGTTGAAACATTTATGATGCAACTTCGCCATCAGGGTGAAGAATACAACAATTGACATCATCAAGACATACTTTACCCCATTGTAAGCCCCAGCGAACTAATTCTACGCGGTTGTCTGTTTTGGTTTTGGTCAAGATATTGCTGATGTGATTATCAACAGTACGCTTACTAATCTCTAGTCTTTGGGCTATTTCGAGATTCGTTAAACCAGTGGAAACGAGATCGAGAATTTGCATTTCTCGGCCAGACAGGGACACAGGGGTTTGAAACTTAGCACTGGTCATAGGTATTTGTTGCGATAGTACATTTACTTATCCATTTTCTCCATTGTAGTTGATAGTTGACAGTTCGGGGAGATAAATTTGCAAAACGCAAATTATTGATTAGCGATCGCTTAACAAAGCATTATAGTAGTTAATTGTGTTTAGGTACTTACTTTGATTTACGCCAACTTACTTAGTGGGCAATTTTACCCTATATTGACAAGAATAACGTCTTTTTTAAGGGATTATTTCTGAGATGGAAGAGAAATAAAAGATAATCAGGACTTAGACAAAACAATGACTACGATTAAGGTGTTCTCAACTGATGCCCAACGATTCTGGTGTGGTCACAGTATTTTTTGCTTTCTAAGTTTAATCGAGATATGTCTACTCCACCTCCAATCATTACAAATCCCATTAACGACGTAACTGTTTTACAAAATACAGCCAATACGAATCTAGATTTACTGACCAATTTTGATGATCCTTTAACCACTGGTAAAGTGGCTACATTTGAATTATATAATCCAGATTTAGCTGGCGGAATGATTAATGTTTTACTATTTGATCAAGCTGACGCGGGCGCCCCTTTAACCGTTGAAAATTTTAGAAACTATGTTGATGATAATGACTATGTTAATAGTATCATTCATCGCTCTGTTCCTGATTTTGTCCTTCAAGGTGGCGGTTTTACTGTTGAGAATTTTACCCTCGATCTCGTTCCTGATGATCCACCAATTCTCAATGAATTCAGTAGTGGCCGCTCGAATTTACGGGGAACAATCGCTATGGCAAAATTGGGAGGTGATCCTGATAGTGCTACCAATCAATGGTTTTTTAACCTGGCAGATAATTCGGCTAATTTAGATAATCAAAATGGTGGATTTACAGTTTTTGGTAACGTTTTATCCGACAATGATTTAGCCGTCCTTGATGAAATAGCCTCTATCCCTATCTTCAATGGCACTAGCATTCATCCAGCTTTTACTGATCTACCGTTACAAATTGACCCCAACAACCCTGTAATAACTAGCGACGATGATTTTATTCGTTTTCGTCAAATTACTGTTTCTGATGTCAATGAATTAAACTTCTCTGTTATTAATAACACGAATACTGATTTAGTGGATGTAATTATTGATAATAATCAACTGACGCTTGATTACTTTGAAGATCAAATAGGAACAGCAGAAATTACCATTCGAGGCACAAATTTACTGGGTCAAAGTGTGGAAGATACTTTTATTGTCAATGTTAATGAAGCTTCGCCTAGGGTTCCTGAACCCTCTTTGAATATTGGGTTATTCTTAATCGGGTTTTTAGCTTTTCTTCGACCCTTGATGAGTCGAAAAAAAGCTCAGTCTAGATAATTATTCTTTGATCGGCCTCACAGCAATAACAGCCGGACGCGGGGCATCGTTCACCTGTTTACTGGGCCAGTTAGAACCCAGAGGAACGGTTCTCGTTTGCATAAAAGCTTCCCCTGAGGTGGTCAAAATAGAAAACTCGCGCTTTTCACTCGCCATATTTTGACGGGTTCCGTAAGCTTCCCCAGGATGTTGTACCGCTAAAAATAGGGTTTGTTCATCCTCACTCAACCACGGGCCAGTCATTTCTACTTCCATCGGTCCAATGGCAAAGGGAAAAGCCATCCCCTTGTTGTTTCCTTGAAGGGGTAAATACCACAGGGTATTGTTCCCAAAAATCCCCACCAAACTTTTTGTACTTATCGGTTCCCCATCTTTCACCCGATCTTTAATCTCTTTATTATGACCACTGGTGGACATATCCGTTACCATCCACAAGTCTCCCTTGCGGTCAAACATTAGGTTATCCGGATTAGAAAATCCCATCCCCCCTGAAGTTGGTTCCCCTCCAGTAGCTAAGATATCCCAACGAAACGTCGTGGCCGCGGGATCATTGCTATCTTCCCTAATCTTGATGATCCAACCATATTCATAATTCATTTCCCCATTGGGTCCACGAAACACCCCCTTATCCGGTCCCCCATCACCCCCAGGAGTCCCGGAAGTAAAGGTAACGTATAACGTCCCATCTTGGCGGATTTCTGTGTCTTCTGGCCGCGCTGTACAGGTGATTCCGGCTGCATTAGCGGCAAAATGAGCATCGATTAAAATCGCCCCTTGTTTTTCTTCGTAGGTTCCTCGGTAAAGATCCCCCAAGGTTTTAAATTTTGCTTGATAAGTGGCGATCGCTTGATCCTCTTTAACTTGCATTATTCCCCCGATCGCACGATCGCTATGGGGTAAGGTCACTAAACCTCCTTGCACCTTTGAGGGTAACACAGGATTGATGGGGGTTTCGGGGGTTAACCGCACCCATTTTCCAGTCCCATCGGGGTTAAAAACGGCACCGTGTAACATTCCTGACTCCATACAGCAGGAATTATTCTTATCTTTGGGATCAACAATGGTTTTATCGGAGACAAACTTATAAAGATGACCTCCTCTGCGATCGCATCCTGAATAAACGGCCAATTTTTTCCCTGTTTCGGCCCGAAAGGCCACTGCTTCGTGACGATAACGACCCAACCAAGTATGCTTAGTCCCATAATCATTTTTATCGGTGGGATCAACTTCTACCATCCAACCGTATTTATTGCCCGCTAACCCAAACACATTTCCCCGTCCATCGAGATCCTGTTCGTTCATTAAAAAGGGGGTTACAGAGGGGTCTAAAGATGAACCGTCGGCCATCAGGGGTTCGGGGACTTGGTCTTGAATATTTTCTTCTGCACTGAGTACGGTTCCCCAAGGAGTGGTTCCGCCGGCACAGTTTTGAAAGGTTCCGATGATTTTACTGCCTAAACCGTCGTCGTAGCCCAGTTTTTCTTCTTTCTCAAAAATTTTGATGGCTGGCCCAGTCGCCTTGAGATAATGACCATCTTCTAACCCTGATATGCCAGTAATGCGTCTATCGGCTTCTGAATAGGTGCGTTGCCATTGGCCTTGAGCATTTTTTTTGAGGGAAATGACCCCTATTCCTTGATCGATTAAAGCCTCTTTCGCGATCGCTTCTATCTTAGCTTTCAGGGGATCAGTTTTAGGTAAAGCAAAGGCATTTATTTTGCCTTGATTTTCATCGGCGATCGCTTTTACTGCTTCAAAGGGAAGGGATTTCCCAATCACTTTTTCGTAGGTTTCTCGCCAAGTTTTTCCACTAATATATTCAAAGTTAATGGTTAAAAATCCTTCATTGGGTTTCGTTTCTACTAAGGATAAATAATCGTTATTGTAACCAAACCTTGAGTCTCCTACTCTGTCTCCCCATTGGGCAATGACATCATAAGTAAACCCTTCGGGCAACACCACATCATCTATCACTTCGTAGGTTTTATAAGTCAATTTTTGTTGTTCATTGCTTAAATTTTCAATAGTTAAAGGAATGGGTGTTTTAACAGGAGTAAACTGAAAAGATTGGCCGGCTTGAATAATTTTATTAACCTGTTCTTTACTGTTACCCCCTACCATAAAAGAACTAGATAAGGCTTTCGTTCCTTGAGATAATAAGGCTGTTCCTGTTGTTACTCCTAAAAATTTCAGAAGATTTCGTCTATTCATTACCATAAACTGTTCTTAACTATATAAATAGGGCTTTCTAGACAGGATACTTTAACCGGTTTTTTGATTTTTTTCTTTAGTCTGTTCTTAACCTTTATGGGTAAGTTGGGGTAAAATGGCATTGGAGCAATTTTTCTTATTCAAAATGCGTGAGTTTCCTAGTTTGAACGGTTAACATTGCAAGGGTTCGGATTATCTTTAGTTAAACCTCTATAGAAAGTTAATCAAAATCTAGGATATGCCAGAATAGAGTTACGATCACAAGGAGTAAAATATTGACAGTGCTTTCGGATCAATGGATTGATGACATTCTTCAAAGGAGTAAACATATATCCCCAGAAGATCCAATAGAACAAAAGCTCTGCGATCTATTGGTTAAAGGATGCTTTGAAAATTACTCAAATCTTTCCGATAAAAAAGGACTCCTCTTGGCTGCTGCTTTTGATTTATTAGTAGCAGCACAATATTATTCTGCTATTTCTCATAGTGGCTGGCTTTATAGCCCTGGACAAGAGCCTAAACTCTTTTTTCACTATACCAATTGTTGTCCTCGCTCAGTTCTTAAGAACGAGTTTTACTTTCATCCATCTCAAAAGCCAAGGTCAGGTAAAATTGGTACTATCACCTCAAAACTACTCGTGATTTTTCTGGGTAGTATATTTAGATACTTAGGATATGAAGAGGACGTTCTTAAGGGAACAGAACCCGTTGATCTAGTGATTGTTAATACAAAAAAACATTTAATTTTGTTTGCTGAAATTAAAGCAGCCCCTTTACTTACGCCACCTATTGCAGCCAAGTCACAAAATCTTACATTTGAAAAAGAAGGAGAAGCTATTGAAAGAGGTTATAGTTCAGTAGATAATACTAATCTCTTTAATATGCCTCTTGACATATTAATTCCTGGAAAAATCAGTGAAGATGAGTGGAAAGAAAATTATTTTCCAATTGGTTCTAGGAATAGTAGAGAAGATAAAAATTGGGGATTTCGAGGTTTAATTAAACTCATTGAAGAGTCCCCAGATTTTTTTTCAGAATACTTCACTTTTTGGACTAATGCTTTTATTGCCTATTATCCTAAAAAGACAAGTAATATTTTTTGGTTAACTAATGCTTGTGGAACGCCATCTCCTACACCTCTACAATGGCCTTCAAGAAAGCAAGCACAAGGATATGAATCTATATCTGATAGCAAAACAAGTGTTGGTATGGATAGAACCGACGATATTAAAAAAGGTATATATCAAGTCTTAAAATTAGGTTCTCAAGGAAAACCAAATACACGAAAGTGGAAATATAAAGTTGGACTTATTTCTAATATTCATGCTGCTAGACATTTTAATGAGTATCTTGAATCTTTCAAAGATATTGTATGGACAATAGATAAAACCAAGAGAGCCAAAAAAGTTGGGGATCTTCCTCAAGAACAATCAATATATAACCTTTTTGATGGAATTGTTGCTCTCACTAGCTCTTTTACTCGTGATGAATGGATAGAAAAAATATTTAATTTTATTATTGAATAAATTTTATGACTTTATTTTTTTGTAAACTCAGAAATAATATAATTCTTGAATCTGATATAAATCTTGCAGAAAGAGAACTTAAAACCTTCTTTAAGGAGATTTACCCTCTTAATAAAGCAGAGGATTTAGTGAACCATATTAATCTCCCATTAAATTGTGCTATGAATAACATTCGTACTCAAGGAATAATCGGCTATGTTGTTAAAAATAACAATACTGATATAGATGAAATTGTCACAAAGTTAAGCTTTATTCAAGAAATTTGGTGTTTAGCTGAGCATCTCAAAAATAAAAAATTTTTGTCAGCACCTTGGTCTATTAAATGCCAATATGTTAACTTTGAGATAATTATGATAATTCCCTTAATGGCAGCAGCCGAAATATTAAGTTGTTTAAATACTAATGTTGTTTCAAGACAAGATATTAAAGACTTAGCTCTCAGCCTTGCTAATTTGAAAAAACCTGTAAATTTAAGATTTAAAAGTTCTATAAATCGTAAAAATACTTCAAATCCTCATGTTCATAGTCTGCATAAATACAAAGCAAAATTCTTTCCGAGGATGATTCGCTCTTGTCTAATATCTATCTATCAAGACATTCCGAAAACAAGCGAAGGGGAAATCAGAATTCTTGATCCTTTTGTTGGCAGTGGGACTACTATTATTGAGGCATCTTTTTTAGGTTTTAATTCACTTGGTATTGATATTGACAAATTATCGTGTCTAATTTCTTTAGCAAAACTTGAAGTTCTTAATAAGAGTAGTTTACAAGATATCGAAAGTTTTATCAATCAAAAGGAAATAGAAGATTCTCCCTTGTTTGCTGATTCATTATCTTCAAGCTCGTCTAATTATTCTTTTCCCAAAAAAATAATTAAAAAATTTGAGCGTTGGGGAAACCTTGATAAAAAGAAAGAGTATGAGAATGAAATTACTAAATGGATACAGTCTATAAAACGAATTCAAAATGAAGAACTTCGGTTAATAATGTATATATGTTTAAGTGACGTTTTAACTAGAAAATTTAATATACGAATGTTAGGAACAGGTGTTGGTCGTTTTGCTTTAGAGATAGGAAAAACTTCAATATCATCATTAATGAAATCTAATCTTCGTTACTTATTAAAAACTGTCTCACTTTGTAGAACATTAAAAAGTGCATATAATTTATCTTTTGGAAAAAGTGACATAATTTGCGATGATGCAACACAATTACCACTGCTATCATCTAGCTTTTCTATTATTCTTACATCTCCGCCATACCTTCCAGCATCATCAGGAAGAGAAAACTATTTAGTAGGAAAATCAATTTCAATCAAAGCTCTTGGTTTAATGTCAGATGACGAAATAGAAAATGTCGAAGCTAAGAGCGTCGGTTCTATGAAAAATGAACTTCGACTTAATTTTGATGACCTTCCAAATCAGGTAGTTGATTTATATTTGTGGTTAAAGTCAGACTCCCTTAGAGCTATTAAAGCTGTTCCTACGGCAGTCTATTATCAGCAACTTAAACAAGCTCTTAACGAAAGTTATAGACTTTTACTTCCCCAAGGAGTAGCAATCTATATCATTGGTAAAGAAAGCGTATTCTATAAATACAGTACAAGGGAAATTTTATATCAAGTAAAATGTGATGAAATTTTTCAGGAAATTGCTGAACAAGTAGGATTTATCATTCAAGAGAAAATAGATATTCAACTAGATAAGAAAAATAAAAATGCTCGTCCACGCTCTCTGGATTCATACTATGAATCTATATTTTTTTTGAGAAAAAATTAATTGCCGTGCCAAATTCCTCTAGAAATTATGGACATTCTAGCAAGAACTTTGACTTCTCCATTGGGTTATAAACTCTTCTAAAATAGGATTAACTAATTCTGGGGCTTCATCTTGAGGACAATGGCCGACATTTTCAAGGGGAATAAATTTATCTACTGTCGGATAATTAGCCCATTCTTGTCCTATTTCAATCTTTTCCCAAGGGTCCTTATCTCCCCATAAAAGAATCGTTGGACAGGTTAAACGGGGTAATAAGTCTTCGGGTAAAGGTCCTTGGGAATAACCTGTAAAGGCTAAAAATACGTCGGCTGCGCCCTTATCTTGGGCAGGTTTAAGTAACAACTCAATTAACTCTTCTGTCACTGCCTCAGAACGATGATACGCTTGTAGAAGAATGTTTTTAACGGTACGGGGTTGAGCGATTTGGGCAAAAAAGAAAGACCCAATAGCCTTATTGGTTAAGATGCGCTGCATCATATTAGCCCCGACTCGACGATACCAGGGTAATGTCGCCTGTTTGCGTTCGTGAAGCAACCTTAAAGAACAATTGAGGGCAGCCACCCCTAATACCCATTCGGGGTAATCTACGGTTGTTTGCATGACCACCACACAACCGATAGAATTACCCACTAAAATAGCTGGACTTCCTATAACCTCTCGGCAAAAATCAGCCAACTGTTGACTCCAGGTTTCAAATGTATAGTCAATTTCTTGTTTTGGAGTCGGTTTGGCTGAACCACCAAACCCAATTAAGTCAAGGGCATAACATTGGCAATTTTCGCCTAAAATGGGGAGATTTTTGCGCCAATGTCTCCAAGATGCACCAAACCCATGAACTAAAACCACAGCCGGTCCTGTGTTTCCACAATGATTATAGGTGATAGGATAACCTCGCCAATACCAAGTTTTCTCATCCTCTAGGGTCGTAGGGTTATGAATAGAAGACTGCACCATCTCAGATTGTATGTTAAATAAGTTTATTTTATTTACTAAACTTAACACACAATATATTGTTTAGTGGCCCATACTGTATTCTGCTATTTCCCGAATCAGTAGAATTCTCGAACGAAGATAGGTGTTGATAACACAGCAATCTTCAGAAGATAGGGTTTGTTTACTACTTAGCTTGCTGAGTATCTGATTAATTAAATCTGAGTCGTTTAACCCGCTTAAGGTTTTCCCAGAACTTTCATTAATGATTGACCACAGTTGTCGCATAATTGTTGTATTCACTACTTTTTTCCTCATCTAATCTATTACGCTTGTTGCTGTCAGACTTCTTCAAAATCCTAAGCAATTTATAGGGCATTTGACATCCTCCATCTGGGAAATTTATCATATCTATAAAAAACTTTTCTTTTCATTACAACAATCTCAGTTATTGTCAGGGATTTATGAGAAACAGCCCCCATAATCTGATACAAAAATTTAAAATAGACTAAAAAGTTAAGTTTTAGTTAAAAATTTTAAATTTTAATATTCTTCTAAGATAATACAACGATATTGAGGATAATTGCAAGGAATCTTATTTTAAAAATGCTACTGGAGGAGGATACATCTTCAGATGATAGTGTAACAGGAAATTCTGTTATTAAGAAGCAAAAAACGGACAGATTACAAAAGCATCTAACCCCGTTAAAAGCGGTTTTTTCTGCTATCGTTTTATCTAATTGGTTTTAAGATAAATTAGAGCCTTTTTCGTAATACGTTACCGATGGTATGGACTAATTTTTCTAACCAATGAATTCCTGTGTCTAGCCATTCTAAAACCCTCACTAAAGGGTGTTTAACATAACCAGTGGTTTTTCCATCTGTATCGATCCAACGGGATGAATTCTTGTCTATTTTATGGTTAGACTTAACAGTAATCGATTTTTCACTGCTCCTTTTCTTCTGTAAGTTAGAGAGAGATTTATGGGGAGAAATTTTATTTTTCGGAGAGTTTACTCTTCTTTTTTTTCTTTTTTTGAAAGATTGTTTCCGTTGATGAGAAGATGGCTCAGAGTGAGATAAAAATTTAGGAGAAGAGGCAACAGGAGAAGCTATATTAACAGAGGAAACTTCTGGATATAAATCATTCCAGGATAACCAAGGATCATCTATTTTTTCAGCCACAGATCCTTGCTCACATATGGTTGATAGTTGGAACTGTTTTTGAAGTGAATTTGATGTTAATTGCTGATGGGGAATCACTTGATTAAAAAAGTAGTCAATGGCAGCATAAATCAGAAATTCAATGCGAAAAGGATCTTTATTATCAATATTTAAAGATTCACTACTTTTTTGTTGAATATGTTCTCTTATTTTTTGCAATTTTTGAGCAATAGGAGCAGATAACGGTAATAATTGTTTGCTATTTTGCTGAAAAATATATGACTTTGTTGATACAGTAGTAATGGTATTTTTGGAAGTTGTAGGAACCAAAGAAGATTCTCTAAATAAATCTAAGGACATAGCAAGGGTTCCTGTTTGCATCCAATCCATCACTTGCCAAAACCAACGAATGGGGGGCAAAACATGATCATTTTTTGGAGAAAATGGGGGAATGAGTTCTAAGTCATGCTGTTGATTTTGTTTAAAATCGTACCAATAGTTAGCAGTTTCTAAACGAATATATTTTTTTAAATGCTGTTGTTGTGTCTCAGAAAGAATATCAATAATTGTGTTATTTTCAGCCACTAAAACGAGAGCATGACTCTCTATTTCACTGGCCATTCCTTGAATCATAACAGGAGTTTTCTGATTATGCTGGTTATCTGTTTTCTGTTGCGTTTTCGTTTGGATTAAACAATGTTCTGTTTCTTTGAAAACTCGGGATAAGGATTGATCAACTGTGGGAGTAGAAGATGCAGTCTTATTTTGATGAGTAGGTAATGCTTTTGCAGTGAAACCGAGTCTTAACTGTTTACGGGTCGCTCGTCCTGCTTGTACCATCAGATAGATAGGATAAATGAGGATTTGTAGGCTCCATTCTATCCCTACTCTAAGATATTGTGCGCTATGAATGAGGCGATCGCGCCATTGGGACGATCGACGGTTAACAAAGTTAAATAATTTGCTTTTGTACGGTTGCTGGTTAGAAGGGTCCATTATTCAAATTTATAATTAATTTTGCTCTGTTTACTGTTGCAGTTTACCCTGATTTAATTTTAAAACTTGTGTTGTAAATTGTTCCACAAGTTCTAATTGATGGTTTACCATAAGAACGGTCGTTTTAGCGTCTATTGTTATAGTCTTTAACACTTCGATGAGTTGCAATGCTTTCTGACGATCTAAAGCAGAGGTGGGTTCATCTAAAAGGAGTAAGGTGGGTTCCATCATTAACCCCCTGACAATGCTGATCAGTTGTCGTTGTCCTAGGGATAGTTGTAACTCATTTCGTTCTAACCAATGATCGGGCATGGATAGTTGCGATCGCCAATAGTCCAGTCGTTGATTAATGACTGTTGAGGATAATTTTTGTAATTTCAAGGGATAAACTAGGGTATCTTCAACCCTCATCCCTAATAATTTGGGTTCTTGGGGAACTAAGACAATTTGTTGACGTAGATCAATGGCCTGAAATTGCGTTAAGGGTTGAGATTGAAAGACAATCGATCCGGTATGGGGATCTTGTAAACGATTAATCAGACGTAATAAGGTGGTTTTTCCTGATCCTGAGGGGCCAACAATGCAGTAGCGATCGCCTCTATTAACGGTAAAAGAAATATTTTCGAGTAACTGATGTCTACCGAAGGGATCACTTAACCCCACATCAGATAATTGTAATAAAGGTTCTGTTAATCCTTGCATGAGAATGGCATGATCGTTAAATCTTTATAACTAAAGTAATCTTAACAAAAATTCCCCAAAAAACACGACTAATCATCATTAAAATTTAACTTCGTTGGGGCTAATAATTGAGTTATTGAAGAACCCAAACCTTCTATGGTTCAGTCACCATCGTCATTCTAATAATTCTTTTTTTGCTACAATTAATAAAACTTAAGGATCAATAATAATCATGAAAGTGATACACCCTTATCAACCGTTATTGCTTCGTTTAGTTCATGGTTTAACGGCATTATTTCTAATTTTAGCCATGATTACTGCCTACTGGACTTATGATGTTTATGATGGTAGATGGGGACACATTCCTTTGCCTAAGTTTGAAGAAATAGAGGGTATTCATGGAACCTTTGGACTATGGACTTTATTGATTTTTCCTCTGTTAGTTTTTTATGGGTTTCATCAAGGCAAAAAGCGTTTGATTCAACCTAATACATTCTCAAATTTAACCCATATTAATCAAAAAGGTTGGTCTTATCATCTTCATCGGGTTATTAATACTTTAATGCTTATTTCTTTGACTTTTGCTGTTTTTACTGGCAAAATGATGGATGAAAAATGGTTACCCAATGGAGAACTTGATCACCTTTGGTATTCCGCCCATTTGTTATCGTGGGTAGTCATGTTTTTCAGTTTAGGTTATCATCTATTAATGAGTGCAAAAATTGGCGGGTTCGGGTTTTTTGTCTCTATGTTTAACTGGTTCTACAAACCTCAAGATAACCCCAAATATTGGAAAAATCATCTTATCCATTACACCCAACAGTTTAACTTGTCTTGGGTCAAACATTGGTGGCAAAAAACGTTTTGGATTAAGTGGGTAGAGTTATTGATATGGATAGCTTTGGGGAGTGGTTGGATACTTTCTATTCTCAAGGAAATATAATCCTAATAATGAAGTAATCTTTATGTTCATGGTAGATTGCTTCGGGGTATTTTTAGTAACAATCAAAGCTTAATGTTTAGATTACCCCTCGCAATGATAACTTAAACGTCAATAATAATTGTTTCGTAAAAATGAGACCCTTGCTTTAATTGATCATCATTTTACCAGGATTCATTAAACCATAGGGATCAACTTCTTTTTTGAAATTTAGTTGGGGAGAATCAATGGTTTTTCGTCCGCCTCCTTCTAATAAATAAGTGTGAGGGTTGGCAATACCTGCACCATTTTCTTCGTGGTAACGGATGATTTCATTGACCTTTTCTTCTGTGGTAAAATGAAACAACTGTAACCCAGCAGGAATCACTTTTCCTTGAAACTTGATAAACTCTAAATGAATCATTACCTCATCCCCAAAATGATCATAGAAATGTTCAACGTTATCTAAAGTAAAGTAAAAGGTTTGTAAATAAGTAATATTCGGATCAATACTTCTTGCATGAAGGGTGGTATGATTCCAAGTATATTCTAATAAACTGGTTCGGTTGTTGGCTTCTTCGGCTGTTTTGAAATAAGTTATTTCCCCGTTATATTCACCCACTAAATCACGAAACGCTTCTACATCATATTCAGATACCATCAAGAATGCAGCGTGTTTATTCTCCGGTAAATAGTCTTTTAACTGGGGTAAATAACGACAAATAGAAGCAGCGTGAACCGTGATTAATTTTTTAACAATACCATCACTATCCCCTAACCCTTGACCAAACTTTGCCGCTTGCATAAAATCATCGAAAATGACGATAATTTCAGCCCAAGGATAAGCAGGGGATAAAGGGATTTCTAACTGTGTAATAATACCATTAGTGCCATAAGCATGATTGACTTTCTGCACGTCATCCCCTCGTAACTCCATCACACGAGGTTCATCTTCGAGGGTAACGATGCGTAACCCGCGAAGATTACCGCGATCGCGTAATTGTCCATAGGTAATTGATCCCATCCCGACGCTACCCCCCCCAATAAACCCTCCAATGGTGGCGGTACGGTAGGTAGAAGGGGCCATGCGTAACTCCCATCCGGTTGGCCTGGACTGCTTATCAAAAGCGGCCATTTTCACCCCTGGTTCCACACAAGCAACCCCTGACTCTAACCAGAGAATTTGCTGCATTTTGGTGGTATCGAGGATAACTCCCCCTTCTAAGGGAATACATTGACCATAATTACCGGTTCCGGCCCCTCTAACGGTGAGGGGAACTTTATATTTAGCGCAAGTTTGGGCAATTTGTATGACTTCTGCTTCTGTGGTGGGACGAATAACGAGGTCTCCCCGTTTATCTTGTAGTTGTTGTTGTAAAATGGGGCTAAAATGGTAATAATCGAGGGATAATTTGGTAATTTGATGAGGATCGGTAATAATTTCTAGATGGGATAAGGCTGTTTTAATTTTATCGATGGTTTGGCTCATAATTTGTGTTAAATTTAAAAGCAAATTTATCTATTTCTAATGTAGCAAATAATGGACAATTCTTAACCATTAATTTGTTTACCGTTGTAATAAGAATAGCTGCGTAAAATAATATTCTCCGTCAGAATTTTTGGCAATTCCTACCCCAGTTAAATTGAATTTTCCTTCCATATTTTTACGATGGCCAGGACTATTAATCCACCCTTTGACCGCCACATCTGCTAAGTCAGGATAGCCTTTTATATAAGCTAAATTTTCTGCAAAGGATCGATAGGGAATGGTTTTTCCCACTGCTTTAGCCCTATTATCAAACCCATCGTGACTGAAAGTTGCTTTTTTACTAGCCATATCTCGGCTATGTTGTCTCGCAACGTAACTAATTTCTGCGTTCATGGTTAATGGAGGTAAATTTTTTGATAACCGATATTGATTAACACGACGGTTAATTTCTTGTTCTAGAGCAATTAAGAATTGACCATCTTGACCCGCTTTTTCTAATAAGGGATCAGGGTTTTTCCAAGGTTCTAAACGATTAGAAATTTCGGGGGAACGGGTAATGATAGAAGATTTTTCTTTGATAAAAATTTGCGTAAAATAGTATTTTCCCTGACTATTTTGTGCGACACCAATCCCCGTTTCATCATATTTTCCTTCAATATTTTTCAGATTGTTGGGATTATTTAACCACTGTTTAATGACAGTTTTGACGGGATTACTATCATTTTGATGGGTGGCTAAGTTTTCCACTCCTTTTTCATGGGGGGTACTAAAACTAATAATTTTTAATCGTTGTTCTAAGTTGTCATGACTGACAGGAATAATACCAGCAGCCATTCTTTCACTATGAATTCTTGCTTGTTGACTAATTTGAGGATTGAGTTTTAAGGGAGGTAAATTTTTTGATAACCGATATTGATTAATTTCTCGATAGGTGATGTCTTCGAGCGCTTCTAGAAAGGCGGGATCGGTTAAACTAGGGGGAGGGTTAGTATTAGAAGAGGAAATTTCAGGAAGAGGAATCTCTTTTAGGGGAATCGGTTCGATGGACTCACAACCGATTAAACCCACTATAACCACCCATAGCGTTAATAATCGTTGATAATAAGGAGATTTCATACAGAACAGAAAAAGCCGTTAAAATTGTTAGAAGTGTTAATAATAGTTTATGAATAGTTTAGCGTCAGTTGGCAACAAAGCGATCGCACCGAAATTAATCACTTATCCGATTGTAGAAACCTTTCACTCGATACAGGGGGAAGGGACGTGGACAGGGATGAGTGCTTTTTTCATTCGTCTGGCCGGGTGTGATGTTCATTGTCCCTGGTGTGACCAAAAAGAGTCATGGACCAGTCATATTTATCCCCAACAGTCCGTTCAAATGTTAGCCCAAACGGCTAAAGCAGCTAACCCTGCGATGGTGGTCATTACCGGAGGAGAACCCTTATTATATAATTTATTCCCCTTAACTAAAGCGTTACAAAAGTTAGGGTTACGGGTTCATCTAGAAACCTCTGGGGCCCATCCGTTTAGTGGACAGTTTGACTGGGTGACTTTTTCCCCCAAACCCTTCCAGGTTCCCCATGAGAGTATCTATTCCCAGGTTAACGAATTAAAGGTTATTATTGCCACTGAAGAAGATTTACACTGGGCCGAGGAACAAGCTGAAAAAGTTCCAGCCGAAGTGATTAAATATTTACAACCAGAATGGAATCATCCCGACAGTCAATCTTTAATTTTTGATTATATTCTTGATCATCCTCAATGGCGTATGAGTTTACAAATTCATAAATTTTTGGGGGTTAGATGATAATAGGTTTCAATTGAGTGGATTAACATTTTAGTTAAGTGAGTGTGGGGAGTCTGGGAGGGGTGGGGCGTGTGGGGAGTATTGGCCTTTTAATGTTTAACCGATGCACATGAAAATTGTTATGAGAAAAAATAGCAGTTGATTAGTTGCTCTAAGATCAACTATGATTAAAGTATGATCGTAAGGAACTAGAGCATTATGAATCCAGTTTCAGTTGCTACAACGAATGATCACCAATTGGAAGTAGCCGAAGAAAAACTCATCCAATTTTTGAACGATCATAATGAAATTGAGATGATTCTTCCGGTTATTCTGGGTATTGTCGTGACCAGTCGCTTACAATTGAGGGGAGCTAACGCCCTCATCGTTAATCTGGCTATTGCTAGTATTTCTCGCCAAATTTTTACGAATCTTAAACAAATGACTCCGATGGTAACAGCGAACAACTTTAATGGAGTTAGTCAGGTTGAAAAAGAAGAAGATAGCCAATATACGATTGTTCACTCTGTACCTGGGAGAATTCGCGTTAAAATCCCTAGATTAGCCAAAGATATACAATTTTGCGAAAGTTTATCTCAATTATTAGAAGCAGATGACCATGTCATTGAGTCCCGTATTAACCACGCTGCTGCTTCTGTGGTCATTTATTATGAGACACAAGGGTTATCGGAGATGGAACTAGGATTACGCTTAATTAGTATTATGAATAAAGCAGAAGAAACTGTTACCTAAAAAAACAGAAATTTCCCATGAAAACGATTCCCCAGATCATCCATCATATACCTGGAAGAGTCAGGTTTCGAGTTGATCGGTTAAGTTATGATCGACAGTTTGCTTCGCGTCTTCAACACCTTTTAAACGCAACCAATGGGATTAAAACTGTTCGCTTAAATCCTTGGGCTGCTTGCGTTATCATCGTTTATCATGGGGATAAAGGGTTAACTATTGAGGAATATATTGTTGCTCTTATAGAAAAGGCAGAAAATCATCATCGTTTAGATCCAGAAAAGAAACCCAAACATACCCTAGAAGAATGGTCAAGCTTAACCCTTCCTAGTTTAGCCACATTATTAGCCTTTGGAGCAAAAAAAATACCCCTTCCAGGATTAAAATTAATTGCTGTTTTTATGTTACTAAGGGCTGCCTTTCCTGTGGTAAAAAGAGCCTATAAAAGTTTATCTGATGAACAAAAATTAAACATCGATTGTTTAGATAGTTTAGCCTTAATATTTAGTGGGTTACAAGGGCAAATGGTAACCCCTGCTTTAGTCATTACCTTACACGAATTAGGGGATATTATTCGAGAAAAAACAGCGCGTTCCACAGCAATTAAAACCAGCGATTTATTAGATACGATTGGTCATTTTGCTTGGGTAGAAAGAGATAATCAAATTCTTCATATTGAAAGTGATCGGGTAAAAATTGGGGATACAGTAGTCGTTTATCCAGGGGAACGTATACCCGTTGATGGCACAGTTATTAAAGGAAAAGCCATTATTGATCAACAACAATTAACAGGGGAATCTATGCCCATTGTGGCCAAACAAAATAGTTATGTGTATGCCTCAACCTTATTAAGATCGGGAGAAATTCGCATTAGATGTGAAAAAGTAGGGGAGAAAACCCGTGCAGCGGCCAGCGTTCAACTCCTAGAAAAAGCCCCTGTTCATGACACCCGCATGGCTAACTATGCAGCTAATTTAGCCGAACAATTAATGATGCCATCCTTATGCTTAGCAGGCATGATTTTAATCATCACCCAAGACCCCCAACGGGTGGCTTCTATTCTTACCCTAGATTTTGTCACAGGGATTCGGGTGTCGATTCCAACGGCCTTTTTAGGGGCATTAAATCATACCACTCGTCACGGTATTTTAATCAGAAGCGGTCGAACCTTAGAACTATTATCAGAAATTGATACCATTGTCTTTGATAAAACTGGAACCCTCACCGAAGGAAATATTCAAGTGGTAGGGGTAGAAACCGTCAAAGACACATTAGATGCCAAAACGTTGATTCGCTTAGCTGCATCAGCCGAACAACGCATTACCCATCCCGTAGCCGAAGCGATCGCCCATTATGCCCAACAGGAAAACATTAGCCTCTTACCCCGTGACCGTTGGGAGTACGAGGTGGGGTTAGGAATGGTGGCTACCATCGCTGAAAAAACCGTATTAGTAGGCAGTCAAAAGCTATTAAGCAGTAAAGGCGTGATCATCCGAGAAACGGCTAAGATGCAAGAGAAATTCGCGTTTTCTCCCGTCTACGTCGCTTGTGATGGGGAGTTTCAGGGCATTATTTATTATACCGATCCCCTCCGTTCTCAAAGTGCTGATTTAATTCGGTGTCTACAAGAAGAATATGATATCGAAGTCCATCTGCTGACAGGAGACAACCAAACACGAGCAACAGAAGTGGGTAAACAGTTACAGATTCCCCTCTCTAACGTCCATGCAGAGGCGTTTCCTGAAGATAAGGCAAGAATTGTCCGCCACTTGCACGATCGGGGTAAAACCGTTGCTTTTGTGGGGGATGGCCTCAACGACTCGGTCGCCTTGGCTTATGCAGATGTATCCATTTCCTTTGAAAACGGGTCAGAAATTGCCAGGGACACCGCCGATGTGGTGTTGATGAATAATGACTTGACCGACGTATTAGAGGCCATCGCCATTGCCCAAGAAACGAAAGCCTTAATTAATCAAAATACCCTGATGGTGGTTGCCCCTAACTTAGCGGCCTTAGGGTTGGCGACTACCATTGGCCTTAACCCCTTGTTAGCCACCCTAGTCCATAATGGAACGGCGATCGTTGCGGGACTCAATAGTTTACGGCCGCTGGTTCAACATCATCTAGAAAGCAGTTAAGTTTGTCCAATTTATTTAGGAGTTTTTTACTGATGTCATTGATTCACTGGGATAAATCGGTTCTTAGCTTACACCTTAAAGAAATCATCGAAGATCATCATCAAAAAGGTGATTCAAGGGGAGTCGTTGGGTTAGGGGCGATTTTACTGGGAACCATTGCCCTTCCGGCTGCGGCCAAACTGGGTCGTCCTGTTCTCAAATCTGTGATTAAAAAAGGACTTTATTTATCATCTGAACTGTTTGAGAAAAAACGGTGATCTTGAGTTAACCCTGAGTGCTGTTCACTCCCTCTGATACGGAGGTAGGAAGAGCATTTTTTTGGGCTTGTTCTGCTATCACTTCTGCTTTCGCTTCGGCGATGATGTCTCCCATCACTTCCCCTGCTTCAGCTAAGGTTCCTTTCGTTTTTTGGTATAAAATGACCCCAGTTTTCACCGTTGCTTTAGCCACAGGTTTAAGTAAGGGAAGGACAACGGGGGTTAAGATTAAAGCCCCGATTCCGATGGCAAGGGTGCGATTGGGATTTTCTTGATACGCTTTTTTTAGGGTTTCTAACATTTTATTTTTCTTTCTTCAGTAAATAACTTTCTACTTACCATTATATACAATGAAAAAAAACACGCTTTTTTTAGATGAAAAGCGCGATAAAAAAACACTAAACTATGATTACATAGGTTAACTGTTTCTGAATCAATGATGACTAGGAAAAACTACCTTGTTTACGAAAACTACCGGAACTGTTACGGCCTGAGTTTTCACGAGGTTTGGCCTTATTGACTCTCATTTGCCGCCCCATCCAGTCAGCCCCATCTAAGGTTTCAATGGCAACGGTTTCCTGGTCATCGCTTTCCATTTCCACAAAGCCAAATCCTCTGGGTCTTCCTGTTTCGCGGTCTGTAGGGAGAGAAACCCGCTTAACAGTACCATATTCGCTGAAAACTTCTGTTAAATCTTCAGACGTTACATCGTATACTAAGTTGCCTACATAAATTGTCATGGGATGTCTCCAAAATGTGTTAGAAGGTTACGAGAGAATCAACTAAATCTTCGGAAACCCACCAGGCGATGTAGACAGGAACGAACCAATTACTAATCACAACCAATGCTGAACCCGAACTCGAAAAACTCTCAATCATTTATACCCTAACATAGCTTGACGGGGTTCGGCCGTGGAAACCCCTATATTTTGTAACAAAATGAAATATTAATATTGAGTTAAGGATTTTTTGGAGACATCTTAGGAAAACAACTGGATAATTTTTCCTGTTCGGGGGGACGGGTGACAAAATAATCTTCTAACCACTGACATCCTTGGTTTAAAAGTGAACTTAAGCGGGCAAATTCTGATTCTACGGGCCATATTTTTACTTTACCATCTCTTGCTACTGTTAATAGGGTTTGATTATCGGGAGTAAATTGCACACTTTCAATGGATTCTTGATGGCCTTTCATCTTCGTATGTAGCTTTCCTTGGTTATCCCATAATCTTACGGTTCCATCTTGAGAAGCGGTCATAAAATATTGTCCATTGGGGCTAAACTTAACACGAGAAATGGGAAATAAATCACTTTTTAAAGTCGTTATTAGTTGTCCTTTTGAATTCCATAACTTGATGGTGCTATCTTCAGAAGCGGTTAATAAATATTGAGAGTTTGGACTAAAACTTAACCAGTTAATGGCTTCTTTATGTCCCAAAAAAGATTGTTGTAACTTTCCTTGTAAATCCCATAGTTTTGCCGTTCCATCAATGGATGCTGTTACTATTTTTTGGTCATCTTGACTAAACATAACATGATTAATCGTGTCTTCATGGGCCTGAAATTTTTGAATGAGTTGATACGGTTGAGTTTGTAAATCCCATAACCCAACTTCTCCCGAACGATTAGCCATGACTAATGTTTGACTATCAGAACTAAAGTTAAGGCTATAAATTCGTATATCATTATCCCTTAATTCTCCTAATAATTGTCCTTGCAAATCCCATAGTTTAACCGTCCCATTATTAGCCGTTGTGGCAATCATTTGACTATTGGGACTGATACTAATCGCATTAATGCCACTATTATGTGCTTCAAATTCTTCTATCTTTTTTCCTTGTAAATTCCAGATATAAACCCTACCACTTTCATCGGCTATTGTTAATAATTTACCGTTTTGAGAAAAGTCAGCACTGGTCACATAAGTATCAAGGGTATTAAACCCATTGTTAGGCGTTTGTCTCACCGCCCACAATTTAACGGTTCCATCACTCGAAGCAGTGGCCAGTTTGGTTCCTTCACCATTCAAAGCCACATCATAAATGGGGTCTCGATGACCCTTTAAAACCGTGATTTCTTTTCCTTGTCTACTCCACAGTCTCGCCGTTCCATCACTCGAACCACTGGCTATCCAGTTACCATCTTGACTAAATACAACACTATTGACTAATTCTTGATGACCTTTCAACGTTAAGATTAAATTTCCTTGTTTATCCCAAATTTTAATGGTTCCATTCCTCGCACCCACAGCAATGCGTTGACCATCGGGGCTAAAACTAATACTATAAAACCCTAACCCATTATCTTGCAAGTTTTTGATTAAATTTCCTTGATTATCCCATAATTTAGCGGTTCCGTCCCGTGAAGCCGTAGCAATGTGTTTACCATCTGCACTAAAGGCCACGTCATCCACTGACTTTGTATGACCTTTTAACGTCTGTAGAAGGTTGCCTTGTCTATCCCAAATTCTAGCAGTATTGTCCCGTGAGGTGGTGGCAAGGCGTTGACCATTTTGACTAAACGTAACACTATAAACCGAGGCATCATGACCCTTAAGGACAGCAAGTTGTTTCCCCTCTAAGTCCCATATCCTAGCGGTATTGTCCTGTCCAGCAGTGGCGAAGGTTTGACTATCGGGACTGAAAGCCACCCCATAAATATTACCTTCGTGGTCGCTCAAAAGGGCTTTTTGTTCTCCTTGTTGATTCCATAAACGAACGGTTTCATCACTGGAGGCAGTGGCTATCCATTGACCATCTTGACTAAAGGTAACACTATTAACAGCATCTTGATGACCAATTAATTTATTTTTTTCTTGGATACGGTTAAGAATTTGTTCTAAGGCTAAAATGGGACTGGTAGCGGGATAATCTTCTAATAGTCGTCTATCTTTGACTATAGTTTGTAATTTTTGATTGGCTTCTATGGCTGATACTAATGCTTCCAGTTGTTCAAATTCAAATTGTCGCCAAGCACTATCTCCTATTTGTTCTAATTGAGTTCCCATTAATGCTTCTTCTTGCTTCTGAAAAGCGATCCAAGCTTGAGTAAAGGCAACGGTTGCGCCTAGAACGGAAAGGGTTAAAATCCCTATTCCCAAGCGGATCATTCGTTGTGCTTTTTCATTGGCTTGGGTTAAAATTTCATTGGCTTTTTGTTGAGTTTTTAGGTTGATTTCTGCTTCCCATTTATCTAAGTTTTGACTCTCGGTTAAGAATTTATAATCTAGATTACTTAAACTTTTGTCCACTGCCCAAGTTAGGGCATCTTTTAGAGCTTTTCCTCTTAATAAACGGGAATCATCTTCATAATTAGAATTAACCCAAGCTGTCAACATTTCAGAATAAGGTCTGATTTTTTCTAATTCTTTTTTAACCCATTCTTCATTAAAAACGGCTTGATAAATTTTGTTGTAAACGACTAATTTACCATTCTTTTTAACCACTAAACCAGATAATCTTAATTCTGTTTGTTCAGGACTTTCGTCACTTTTTAAAAATCCTTGTTGTAGAATTTGTTGATACATTCCTAATAGTCGACCGGCTCTTTTTTCATTCCTAAAAATTCGCTCTCTAATGGTTTTGAGGTGAACCGGTTCATCATGGGATTCCCAATTTTCAATAATAAATTCTCTAACAATTTTATTGACAAATTCTTTTTCGTGCTTAGGGGCAATCACTGAAGATTGAGTTAATAATAAATTACAAACTTTTTGGGTTAAAAAAGGTTGTCCTCCTGTCCAGTCTAAAATCGTTTTCAGAACCGCTTGAGGATGGTCAGTAATAGGAGTTAGACCAGGAGATAAAGGGTCTATTTCCTCTGAGGTAAACCCCGTTAATTCGATAGGAAAACCAATATTAAACGGGGTTTGGGTTTTATCTTGAATTAAATCAGTAGGAGTCGCAACACCAAATAGAGAAAAGACCAATCGTTCAAATTTTTTATTCTCTGCTCTTTGATTATAAAAAAAACGAATCACCGTAAAAAAGTCGTCTAGAGAAAAATTCAAACTGAGAACTTTATCAATTTCATCAATAAAGATATAAACCTTTTCTCCAGGACAATGAACCAGTAAAACATCTTCTAAAAACTCACTAAATTTTTGAATCCCTGATAATTCCTCTCGTTCTCTGAGCCAAACTTTTAAGTTAACTTTACCAATTAAATTAAATCCCAAAAATAATTGAGTTATGATACCACTATACCATTGTTTTTGAGTAATATCACTCCCTAAACTGGTAATATCAACAGAAGCACAACTCATTCCTTCTGCTTGTAGTTGGTGCATTGCGCGAACTCTTAAACTGGATTTTCCCATTTGACGAGAGTTAAAAATGTAGCAAAATTTTCCTGCTTTTAACGCTGTTAAAAGGGCTTTATCTGCTTGTCTTTCTACATAAGTCGGATGGTCAAACCCTAGACTTCCACCCACTTTATAAGTATAAGATTTTTGAATATTGGCAGTCATTATTAAGATTGATTAGTTAGAGAGTATGAGAATTTAAAAAAGAAATAGCTAACTTGTGAGCGTAGTCCAATATATCTTACTATACAACCTAAAAGTTTAGACTTCCTAGACAAATAAGAAAGTTCCTTTATAATAAGTTTAGTAAAATTTCTCTAGGTAGTGTAATTCTTATATGACGATAACAAAAGTGTCTTCAGATTCTCAAAAAAAATTTTTTCGTCCTCGTCTTTGGTTTGAAAAAGTCATGGCCTTGATAGTTTTGACCAATTATTCTTTGGTTATTTTCGATTTAACTTATATTCCTTTACGAGATTTTTGGTTACAAGGAAGGGTACAATTTTATATTAAAATTGGAACATTTGAGCGAGAAATCCCCAAACCTCCTCTAAGGGTTATACCTCAATCTATCTCTAATATGATTACTAATTATGACATTATCAAAGGAATCGAACCCTATCGAGATACAGCACAATATTTACAACGAGTCGAGGATCTCAACGAAGCATTAAATCAGTCAGTGAGTGAACAAGTATTTTCTAATTCTAATCAAGTAGAAAATAATAATACTCAAGAAAGTATCGATAAAATATTAGCTGATTTACGGAAACAAAGCACACAGATGCTTGAACAAAATCCGTTTCAAATTGCCAATAAAACAGGAACATTAGAACGCATTAAAAATAAGATGCGACAACAGGTTTTTGGAACAGAAGAAAGTTCAGCGACAGAAGCATTTCAAACCTTTTGGAGTGTTGAAAATTTTCAGGAAAATGGCTGGCGAAATCAGCTTAATTTTTTCGATGAACAAATTGAACCTTTAATCGCAACTAACTATTATCGTCCTGTAGGAGAAAGTGGTGATCCTGTTGATAACTTTGGCTTACTCGATACCCCTTTCTTTTTACTTTTCTTAGCTGAATTTTTAGCAAGAACATGGTTGATTAGTCGTCGTCATACAGGAGTAAGTTGGTTTGATGCAATGTTATGGCGTTGGTATGATATTTTCTTACTTATACCTCTATTTCGTTTCTTAAGAATTATTCCCTTAACCATCCGTTTAGATCAAGCAAATTTAATCAATCTTAAAGCGATTAAGAAACAAGCCAGTCAAGGATTTGTGGCAGGAATTGCTCAAGATATTACCGAAGTGGTAATTATTCAGGTTGTTAATCAAATTCAAGGAACTATTAAAGATGGCACCGTTCGTAATATTTTAGTTCAACAAAATGCCAATCCATATATTGATATTAACGATGTGGATGAAACCTCCGAGTTAGTGAAACTCATGGCCAATTTAGTCATTAATAAAGTTATCCCTGAAATTCGTCCTGAAGCGGAAGAATTTTTACGATATAACGTAGATAAAGCATTAACTCAAACCCCTGCTTATCAAGGTTTAGAAAACGTCCCAGGGATGAAAGTAATGCAGCATCAATTAACAGAAAGATTAGTGTCTCAACTGTATCAAGGGGTATCGGTCGGACTACAAGGATTATTAATAGAAGACCCAGAATTTGATCGACTATTAGAAAAATTAGTTGAGAAATTCAGTCACTCTTTGGGAAGTGAATTACAAGCAGAACAAAGTATTGAGCAAATTGAATCGTTGCTGAATGATTTATTAGAAGAAATCAAAATTAACTATGTTCAAAATCTATCCCAAGAAAATATCGAAAATATTTTAGAACAAACCCGCGCTCTTCGGCAAGAAGCAGACGTGACTCACTATCAATGATGAACCTGTTATCGCAACTGATAATAACCCAATAATCCTAAAGCAAACCCACCTAAACAGATGGTGATTAACAAAGACATCACTTGCCATTGAGGATACCCTAGTTTTTGCAGTTCCAACTTCGCTAAAATAGCAGCACACAGTAACACAAAAAAGTGAGCAAAATAACCAATCCAACGAAGCATGATAACAATAATAAAAGACCACAACAAAACTGCAACAATCGCTTTATTATCTGACTGAAAGCTACTACCAAAAACAATCGTGATAATAGCAACAGGAGCCGCTAAACTAGCGGTAATAAGTAGAACCACCGCTCCTGCTAAAACATGAAGCATCAAAAAAATTGTCTGGTCTTCTAGAAACCATCCCCAGGTTTCTCCTTGGTTAGCTAACCAATGGGTCCAAGCTGTAGCAGAATATCCCACATACCAACCAAAAATACCGTAAGTGAGGACAACAATAGTTAAACAAAAAAAAGGAAACCGAATCAACTGTGCCATAGCTTCATTGTAACGATCTCCCTTTGGGTATGAGCAAAATTTAGGTTTTTCTTTCAATCAAAAAAGACACGATAAACTCGTGTCTTTCAAGTCCACAGCACCACACATTAGAATCAAGACATTGCTAAATTTGGAAACTTTTGGAGAGTTACCCGTTGCCTATTTCCTAGTGCATAGTGCTGTAGTTTAGTTTTGGGGATAGACGTTTAGGACATGGCCTGAATCATATAGTCAAAATAGGGAGCCGTTTCGGCTGCATCCTCATTATTCAACAATCCTAAGGCTGCTTCCTTGAGACAACGAATGGCCTCCACCATCCCAGGAACAGGAACATTCAGGGAGTTATACATTTCTTTAACCCCAATCAAGCCAATTTTTTCGATTGGCTCTTTGCTTCCGGATAATACCCCGTAGGTGACTAAACGCAAATACCAGCCATAATCCCGTAAACACTGGTTATACTGCTTTTGCCCATAAGCGTTACCGCCAGGAGAGCGGAAATCAGGTCGTTTTTGAAACAATTTTTTCTGAGCTTGGTCAACGATTTTTTTCTCGTTTTCGGCAAGGGTTTCAGCAATGCGTACACGCTGTTCCCCGGTACTCAGAAATGCTTGGATACCCTTGAGTTCCCCACTACTAGGATATCGGAGTTCGTCGTCTGCTTTTAGAATAACTTGGCTTACTACGCTCATGATGATATCAACAACAATCTTATATCATACTGTAGTTTATCTTGAAATCGAAGACAAACGCACAGGGAGTTCATAGTAGTTTTCAATTGGGTGTTTGTATTACTTATCTAGTAATGACCGAGAGCTTTGTAGCATACAATAATTAAGTATTGCTGTGACACAAACTTCAGCTTATGCAATCTCCTCAAAGTGCAATAATAGTTTAACCGCTATATAAAACTTACTCAAATCTACTCATCACGCTTAAAGTCTGATGGTAAGATGATTTGAGTCTATTTTACTTCCTGCTTCAGCCAAGGGAGTCGGCTCTAACCTGTCCACAGGCGTAACTTCGGCCATAGCTTGACCTAGTTTTTTGAGATTTTTGGCTGCGTTTAAATCTCTATCTATTTGATAATGACATTTCTCGCAACAAAACACTCTTT
>JAAUYH010131750.1_pt1 | contig 60870 bp, 26 predicted proteins | sample 7278061 | NCBI WGS metagenome assembly JAAUYH01 (sample SAMN14350203, study PRJNA611818) | marine sediment metagenome | isolation source: surface marine sediment (0.6m) | place: French Polynesia: Moorea | collected 2018-08 | reverse complement strand
TACCATTCTTCAACTGATTAATCTGCTACCCCTCATTAAACTGATACCCCTCCTTCACCTGCTTCCCCTTCTTACACTATCTCCCCTGCTTCCCCTGCTAATAACTTAGCTGATCTTTGTTATACCGCAAATAGAGGGCGATCGCATTTTGACTATCGTTGTTTTGCTATTGCCTCTAGTATTCCTGAATTAGATCAACAGTTAGAAACCTTATCAGAGTCCATAGAAAAGGTCAAAAAACCCTCAAAAATTGCCTTTTTATTTACGGGACAAGGTTCTCAATATATCAACATGGGACGGGAGTTATACGAAACCTCTCCCCTATTTCATAATATTATTAATGAATGCGATCGCATTTTACAAAATTATTTAGATGAGTCTTTAGTTAATATTTTGTATGAAGGAATAAATGATCCCCCCCTAGCCCCTCCTTATAAAAGGAGGGAGATAGATGAGACAATTTATACCCAACCGGCTTTATTTTCCCTGGAATATGCTTTGGCTAACCTCTGGCAATCTTGGGGCATTAATCCTGATGTAGTTATGGGTCATAGTGTAGGGGAATATGTGGCTGCTTGTATGGCGGGTGTGTTCAGTTTAGAAGATGGTTTAAAATTGATTGCTGCTAGGGGAAAATTGATGCAGTCCCTACCGCAACAAGGGAAAATGGCAGTTATTTTTGCGCCCCAAGAAGAGGTTAAAGAGATTATCGAAAAGTTTGATGTAGAAATAGCAGCCGTTAATGGTCCTCGTTGCTGTGTGATTACAGGAGACTCTTTAGCAGTCGATGAAATATTTAAAAAGGTAGGGAGTTTGGGAATAGAAATTCGGTTATTGAACGTTTCTCAAGGGTTTCATTCTGCTTTAATTGAACCGATGTTAGAGGAGTTTGAAAAAGTTGCTCAAACCATCGATTATTCTCTGCCCAATATTGCGATGGTTTCTACCGTTACAGGGAAACGAATTCAAAGCCAAGAGGTTACTAAACCTGATTATTGGCTTAAAAATTGTCGTCAAACGGTGCATTTTTTTACAGGGATGCAAACGTTAAATAAACAAAACTATGACATCTTTTTAGAGATTGGTCCAAGTCCCACCTTAATAGGAATGGGTCGCCGTTGCTTACCCGAAAATGTGGGGGTATGGTTGCCATCCTTGCGATCAAACCAGTCCAACTGGGAAACAATGTTACACAGTTTAGGGGAGTTATATCGTTGCGGTGTGGCCATAGACTGGGATGGGTTTGATCAAGACTATCCTCGTCGTCGTCTTCAGTTACCCACTTATCCCTTCCAAAAACAGTCTTATTGGTTCGATACTATCCCCAACCGTGAAACCCAGTTAAACCTACCTAAAAACGCCTTTTATCAGCAGGTTTGGCAACCTCAACCCAAACAACCTCAACCTCAGCAAATAACCCCTGGCCATTGGTTACTATTGGCCGATGATCAAAATGTTGCTGTTACTATAGCGCAACAGTTAGAAACAGAAGGACATCATTGTTATCTGGTGTTTCCTGGTGGGGAATATCAAAGTATCACAGAGAAACAATGGACTATTGACATTAATAACCCCCAACATTGGCAACAGTTACTAGAGACTATTCCGAGTTGCGATCGCATTGTTCATCTTTGGAACCTCAATAGTTCCCCCACCGACACATTAACCCCCCAAACCCTACAAAACGATCAGTTACGCAACTGTGGTAGTCTTTTGTATCTTGTTCAAGGGTTAAATAGGATTACCTTTAACCCTCGTTTATGGGTGGTGACTCAAGGGACTTATGAGGGGTTATCTCTGTCTCAGACACCGGTATGGGGGTTAGGTCGAGTGATTGCCTTAGAATATCCTGATATTTGGGGCGGTTTGATTGATATTTCGGCAGATAATACTGAAAATATGATCAATAGTTTACGAGAAGAACTATTACATCCAGAAATTGCTTCAGAAGTTGCTTTAACCTCTCAACAACGTTATGTATCTCGTTTGCTTGAATATTCACCCTGTCACCCCGTCACCCTGTCACCCCCCCACTTACTGGAAAGAAATGCTTCCTACCTAGTAACAGGAGGTTTAGGAGGGTTAGGATCAAAATTATCCGCTTGGATGGTTAAAAATGGGGCAAAACACCTCATTTTAGTTGGTCGAAGTCAACCCAAACCGGAAGCTAGAGAAGCTATAGCAGAGTTACAACAGCAAGGAGTCACTATTGAGGTTAAGCAAGTGGATGTTTGCGATAGTGAGGCCGTGGCTAAGTTATTACAGGAAAATGACCATATACGGGGTATTGTTCATTTAGCCGGCTGTTTGGATGATGGGGTATTAAGTAACCAAACTTGGCAACGGTTTGAAAAAGTCCTTTCTCCGAAAATTCTGGGGGCATGGAATTTACATAAATATTCTCGCCACTTATCCTTAGATTTTTTTGTTTGTTTTTCTTCTATTGCTTCTGTTTTAGGTTCACCAGGACAGGGAAATTATGCAGCAGCCAATGCTTTTGTAGATAGTTTATCTCGTTATCGTCGTCATCAAGAATTACCGGCCTTAACCATCAACTGGGGACCTTGGGCAGAAACAGGTATGGCTGCTAGTTTAGATAATAAAGGTGAAAATAGATGGCAAAGCGCAGGTGTTGAATTTTTAAATATTAAACAAGGATTAAATAGTTTAGGACAATTACTACAGAATAATGTTACCGAAGTAACGGTTTTTCCTGTGAATTGGAAAACCTTTTTACAACAGTTCCCCATTTATCAAAATTTTGGGCTATTATCTAATATAATTAATCAGCATGATTTACAGCCTCAAGTCAGTTTATGGGAAGAACTCAACCCCTTATCTCCTAAGAAAAGAAAAGCGCGATTAATAGAAACCATACAAGAAGATGTTAACCTCTCTCTAGGGTTAACATTAGATAGAAAATTAGACCCACAATTAGGCTTTTTTGACTTAGGAATGGACTCATTAATGGCCTTAGAATTTAGAAATCGTTTACAAACTCGTTTAGGGCGATCGCTTCCTAATACCTTAACGTTTGATTATCCCAATATTCAGGCTATTACTAACTATCTTTTAGAACAGTTTGAAGATGAAAAAGAAACCAATAAAGATAATAAACAAACCGAATCATCAGTCAATGTAGACTCTTGGCAAAAATTGGAGGAACTTTCTGATGAAGATTTATCTGCCTTTATTGATAATGAATTTAATAAAATTATAGGAAAATCGTAGGGATTGACGGCGGTCAACCCCTACAGAAAAACCCATTTAAAAACCATTAATTAACAAAAACAGTAAAAAAAATGAACAATAAAAATAATAATTTAAACCAACTTTCCCCCTTACAAAAAGCAGCCTTAGCCGTCAAAGAAATGCGGGCTAAACTAGAGAAAATAGAACGGTCACAAAGAGAACCCATTGCTATTGTGGGAATGGGCTGTCGGTTTCCTGGCGGTATTAATCGTCCGACTGAGTTTTGGGAAGCATTATGTCAAGGAATAGATGCTATCACCGATATTCCCGAAAACCGTTGGAATGTGGACGCATATTACGATAATAACCCCGATACGCCAGGAAAAAGCTACAGTAAGCGAGGGGGTTTTATTGATAAAGTGGATGAGTTTGACGGGGCATTTTTTGGCCTCTCTCCTAGGGAAATAAACCCGATGGACCCGCAACAAAGACTCTTATTAGAAGTCAGTTGGGAAGCCTTAGAAAATGCGGCCATTGCCCCCCATACCCTGATGGGGAGTCAAAGTGGTGTCTTTTTGGGCATTAGTGTTAATGAATATGGCCACGCAACCGTTGGGGGAAACCCCGATGACATCGACGTTTACACCGCCACAGGGAACGCTTTAAGTATTGCCGCCGGTCGCCTTTCCCATTATTACGGTTTCCAGGGGCCGTCTTTTGTCGTTGACACCGCTTGTTCGTCCTCTTTGGTGGCTATTCATCTCGCTTGCCAAAGCTTACGGAAGCAAGAATGTGATCTTGCCATGACTGGAGGCAGTTTTTTGATGTTATCCCCCAATACCCTCGTTTCTGTTGCAAAAATGAAAGCCTTATCTCCTGATGGTTATTGTAAAACCTTCGATGGAACGGCCGACGGTTACGTAAGGGGAGAAGGTTGCGGCCTGGTAGTATTAAAACGACTCTCCGACGCAGTAGCCAACGGGGACAATATTTTAGGGGTTATTCGGGGAACAGCTATGAACCAAGATGGCCGCAGTAGCGGTTTAACGGTTCCCAACGGCCAAGCCCAGCAAGCTTGCATTCGGGCTGCCCTCAAAGATGGCCAGGTTAACCCCTCTCAGGTTCATTATATCGAAACCCACGGGACAGGAACCTCTCTAGGGGACCCTATCGAAGCTAAGGCGTTGACAGAGGTTTTCTGCGGAGAAAGTAGAGAAACCCCGTTAAACTTGGGGTCTGTCAAAACCAATATTGGCCATTTAGAAGCGGCGGCAGGGGTCGCTAGTTTAATTAAAGTGGTGTTAGGGTTAAAAAATAAGCAGATACCGCCTCATTTACACCTAAAACAGTTAAATCCTCTCCTTGAAGGCTTACCTATTCACATTCCCACTCAACTGACATCTTGGGACGTGAAAGCGGGTGAAAAACGAATGGCCGGCATTAGTTCCTTTGGGTTTAGTGGGACGAATGCCCATCTTATTATTGAGGAGTGGAATGGTGAGAAGGCAGGAGGCAGCAGGCAGAAGGCAGGAGGTTATTTTCTCTTACCTTTATCGGCTAAAAATAGTCAAGGGTTGAAAGATTTAGCTAGAGAGTATGACGACTTTTTAAATAATAAGCCTAATTTGAATTTAGATGACTTATGTTTTACGGCTGCGGTGGGTCGAGATCATTTTAATTATCGTCTGGCTGCGGTGGGACAAAGTAAGGAACAGCTACAACAAGTATTAAGAGATTTTCTTGAGTTAGATGAAAGTGTTCCGATTTGCAACAAGCCTAAAATTGCCTTTTTATTTACAGGTCAAGGGTCCCAATATATCAATATGGGTTATGAACTTTATGAAAATTATTCTGTGTTTCGAGAGGCATTAAATGAGTGTAATAGTATTCTAAAGTCTTATTTAGATCAACCTTTATTAGAGGTCTTATATGAAAGAAAAGATCAGAATCTTTTAGAACAAACAGTTTATACTCAACCTGCTTTATTTTCCCTTGAATATGCCTTGGTTAAACTCTGGGAATCTTGGGGCATCGAACCTGATATTATGATGGGTCATAGTGTGGGAGAATATGTCGCAGCTTGTGTGGCAAAAATCTTTAGTTTAGAAGATGCTTTAAAATTGATTGCTTATCGGGGTCGTTTAATGAATGATTTACCTCAAAATGGCTCGATGGTAGCGGTATTGGCATCTGAAAAAGAAGTAAAAGCGATCATAAATCAGTTGAATAATCAGGTTGCTATTGCTGCTATTAATGGTCCTAATAGTGTGGTGATTTCTGGAGAAAAAGAAGCGGTTAAGGAAATGGTCACTAAGTTAGAAAATGAGGGAATTGAAACTAAATATCTCAAGGTTTCTCATGCTTTTCATTCTCCATTAATGGAACCGATGCTTCAGGATTTTTTTGAAGTTGCTCAGGAAATCACTTATCATCAACCTCAGATTGATATTGTCTCTAATTTAGGAGAAACGACTAAAAACATGGCTAATGCTGAGTATTGGTGTCGTCATGTTAGGGAAGGAGTACAATTCTTTGAGAGCATAAAAACTCTAGAAAGTCAAGATTTTCAATTATTTTTAGAAATTGGAGCAACCCCAACTTTAAGTAAAATGGGAAAACGTTGTTTTGATGATATCGGTAATAGTGTTTGGTTGACTTCTCTTCATCCCAAACAGTCCGATCAACACATGATTCTAGAAGCTCTAAAATCTTTATATAGTCAAGGCTTAAATATTGATTGGTATAAAATTTATAAAAGTAAACAGTCTGAAGAAATAACTTATCAAAAAATTTCCCTACCAAATTATCCCTTTCAACGAGAAAAGTATTGGCATAGTAGGGGCAAAAATCAGACAAGAGATGGTGAAAATATAACCATCGAAAATCAGGGGAAAATAAAACCAGATAAAACCATCAATTCTCCTCTATTAGATCGCCGTATTTCTTCTCCCTTAGAAGCCATACAATTTCAATCAATAATCAACCTTAATCGCTTGCCTTTAGTTAAAGATCATTGTATCAATGGTACACCCTTAATGAACTTGGTTCTCTATCTTGAAATAGTGGCAGAAGGCATTAAAGAAATTTGGGATTTGCCTCTGGGTTACATTCAAGATTTAAACATTGTTGAAGCCTTAACGTTTCCAGATGAAAACAGTTACAAGATCCAGCTTATATTAAAGCCCCAGGATGAGAAAACGATCAAATTTCAGATATTTAGTCAAACTTATGAGTCTAAAATAAATTGGAATCTTCATGCCACTGGTATTGTTCTTTTAGAAACCCCCGAAAGAGAAAAAAAAGACAAAAAAAATCTCAATTTAGCTTGCATAAATAAGACTAATTATGATACCCTTACAAAAGGTAAGTTTTACAAAAATCTTGAAAACAAAGGAATTGTTCTCGGCGCAAGCTGTCAACAAATAGAACAAATTTGGCGAAAAGATAGAGAAGCCATTGTCAGCATTAACCCCAGTCCTCCTAATTCTTATTATTTGCCCCTAGGAGAGATAGATGCTTGGATTCAACTACTTTTAGCTATTTTTCATCAAGATACTGCCACTTACTTAATTATCGGTCTAGAAAGCTTTCGTTCTTACTCCTTCAGCCATTTTACCTCCCAAAAATCCTACACACCTAATACTCCTCACACTCCCCTTTATTGGGGGTATGGCCAGCTAACGGATAGTCAAGATCAAGGGGGAACGGTTTTCGGACACCTCTTCCTCTATGATGACGACGGCAACTTAGTGGCTGAGATAATCAACGCAAAGCTAAAACGGGTTAAATTTGATCAAAACAGACATAAAAAGCATTATGTATCTCAAAAAACACCAAAAATTACCCGTCAACAACTATTAAAAGCCAATACAGCCCAATGTCAAACCTTAATAGAAACCTATATAAAAGAAACCTTAGCCCAGTCATTGCAGATATCCCCCACCCAAATAGACTCCCAACAGCCTTTAATTGACCTTTTAGACTCCTTAATGGCCATGGAATTAAGAAGTTATTTAGAACGGGATCTCGGTTTATCTGCGTCCCTGGAACAACTGTTAGGCGATCGCAATATTCAACAACTGGCCAACAGTTTACAAGAACAAATTACCATCACTCAGATGACAGCTTCAACCCTAGAAACAGCAGAAGAAGACTGCGAGGAAATGACTTTATAACCGCCTTTATTTCCTTCTTGAAGGTGGGCAATACCCACCCTACCCCTTAACTGTAACATTTATTTTTGTCCAGGTACTTAATATGGATCTCAATCAATTATTAACAGAATTATCTCAAGCTGGTGTTAAACTTTGGGCGGAAAATAATCAATTAAAAATCCGTGCTGCCAAAGGAGTATTAACCCCACAATATAAAGAGCTACTTAGCCAAAATAAGACAAAAATATTAAAAAATTTACAACAAAATCAACAAAACCAAAATAATAAACTACCCTCGATTATTGCTAATCCTGATCATCGTTACGATCCCTTTCCTCTAACGGATATGCAACACGCTTTTTGGGTCGGTCGTATGGGAGTATTAGAATTAGGTGATGTTGCCAATCATGGTTATTATGAAATTGAGGGACAGGAGCTTAATCTAGATAGTTTAACTTGGGCATTAAATCAACTTATTAACCGTCATGATATGTTACGAGCGGTTATGTTACCCGATGGACAGCAACAGGTTTTAAAAAAAGTCCCTGAATATGAAATTAAAGCCACTGATTTAAGAAAAAAAGATAAAAATACGATTATTGAATATTTAAACAACATTCGTCAAGAAATGTCTCACCAGGTTTTACCTTGGGATAAATGGCCACTTTTTGAATTTCGAGCAACCCTTTTAGATGATAAAAGAATTAGACTTCATATCAGTTACGATTTACAGATTTTTGATGCTTGGAGTCTCTTTAGACTATTTGAAGAATGGTTTCAACTCTGTCAAGATCCACAAGCAATTTTACCTCCCTTAGACTTTACTTTTCGGGACTATGTTTATGCCGATAAAGCCTTACAAGAAACGGAATTGTATAATAAATCCCGTGACTATTGGTTAAGTCGAATTCTCACCTTACCCTCTGCCCCAGACTTACCCTTAGCCAAAAATCCCAGTACCGTCAAAAAACACGAATGTAAACGGTTTAATGGGGAATTAGATCGAGAAAGTTGGCAACAGTTAAAACAACGGGCCAAGGCCGCCGGCATGACTCCTTCAGGGGTATTATTAGCCGCCTTTACGGAAGTCTTAACCCGATGGAGTAAAACACCGAAATTTACCTTAAATTTAGCCTTATTTAACCGGTTACCCTTTCATACTCATATTCACAACATTTTAGGGGACTTTACCTCTGTCACACTCTTAGCGGTAGATAACTCACCCTTAGACAGCTTTCAACAACGGGCCCAACGACTGCAACAACAACTCTGGCAAGACTTAGATCACCGTTATTTTAGTGGGGTTCGGGTGATGCGAGAATTAAACCGTCTTCGCAGAGATGTCCCCACCGCTATGCCGGTTGTCTTTACCAGTACCTTGGGGTTTGAAGCCTTGGGCCAGGAAACTTCGGCTTTTGATCGCTTGGGTAAGATGGTTTATGGGGTGAGTCAAGCTTCTCAAGTGTGGCTAGATCATCAAGTGAGTGAATACCACGGGGCCCTGAAGTTTACTTGGGACGCGGTAGAGGCGTTATTTCCCCCAGGAATGATCGATGATATGTTTGAGGCTTACTATAGCTTGTTGCAACAGTTAGCCACCTCTGGGGAAGTATGGCAAGAAACCAGCTTAGACTTACTTCCTGCCTCTCAAGTTGCCCAACGTCAGGCTATTAATACCACCGAGATGCCTTTACCGAATGTGACGTTATGGGACTTATTTACCAAACAAGTCCGTCAAACCCCAGATAATGCTGCGGTGATCACATCAGGACAGACTTTAACCTATGAAGAACTCTATCAAAAATCCTGTGCGATCGCCCATCAACTCCAACAGTTAGGGGCAAAACCCAATCAATTAATTGCCGTTTTCATGGAAAAAGGATGGGAGCAAATTGTGGCAGTTATGGGTATTCTTGGGTCTGGGTCCGCTTATGTTCCTATTGATCCCCATTTGCCTCAAGAACGCATTGATTATCTTTTAGAAGATAGTCAAGTTGAAGTGATTTTAACCCAGTCTTGGGTATGGGAAGAGAACAGAGAAAAATATACCGTCATCCCTATCGATACCCTCCCACACTCCCCACACCCCCCACACTCCCCACACTCTCCCAACGATCTGGCCTACGTCATCTACACCTCCGGAACCACTGGGCAACCCAAAGGGGTGATGATCCCTCATCGCAACGTGGTAAATGTGGTTACTTATACCAATGGACGGTTTGGGGTCAATGAACGCGATCGCATCCTTGGCTTAACGTCTCTTAACCATGATCTCTCTGTTTATGATATTTTTGGGGCCTTAAGTTCCGGGGCCGCTTTGGTGTTGCCAGATGCCCAACGGGTCAAAGATGCCCAACATTGGGCTGAGTTGATACAGCAAGAAAAGGTGACCTTGTGGAACTCTGTGCCAACGATGATGGAGATGTTGGTAGAGTATTTAGAAAATTGCCCGAATTTAGACATAAATAACTTACGATTAGCTATTTTAGGGGGGGACTGGTTGCCCTTGAGTTTGCCCAACCATTTGCGATCGCTGACAGATAAGGTGACACTACTGAGTATCGGCGGTCCGACAGAAACCACCATCTGGAACATTGGTTACGAGGTGGACAAGGTTGATCCCAACTGGAAGAGTATCCCCTATGGTCAACCAATGGGCAATAGTCAATATTATATTTTGAATGAAAGACTAGAAGATTGTCCGATGTGGGTTCCTGGTCAGATGTATTGTGCTGGAATACAGGTGGCTAAGGGGTATTGGAATAATGAAGAAAAGACAAATAAAAAGTTTATTATTCATCCAAAAACAAGAGAAAGAATTTATGAAACAGGAGATTTAGGTTGTTATTTGCCTGATGGAAATATCCAGATTTTAGGAAGAGTTGATTTTCAAATTAAGATTCGTGGACATCGAATTGAGCCATTGGAAATTGAATTAATTTTATTAAAACACCTTGACATAAAGTCGGTTTTAGTTAATTATAAAAATAGTAAGTTAATCGCGTACATCATTCCTCACGCTAATTCATCTCCTAGAATTGCAGGAATCAAGGCTTATCTAAAAGAGAAGTTACCTGATTATATGATTCCTTCTCACTTTTTCTTCCTAGAGTCCTTCCCTCTCTCAGCTAATGGAAAAATTGATCGTTTAGCTTTACCTCAGTTTGATGATGTTATTGATAGCAACTATGAGAATTATGTCGCCCCGAAAACAGAATTAGAACAAATTATTTCTAATGTTTGGAAACAAGTATTAGAGGTAGATAAAATCGGAGTCAATAGTAACTTCTTTGACTTAGGAGGAAACTCCTTATTAATCACCAAAGTTTATAACAGCTTAAAGCAGTCTCTACCCGATAACAGTAAAAACTTTTCTGTGGTTGAACTGTTTAAATATCCTACCATTACCACGTTTATTAACTACTTAAATAAAAGTCATGATTTAGAAGAACCAGTTAATGATAATCAACAATTAGTCAATAAAATTCAAAAAGGTAAAAATCGCATACAACAAAGACGCAGACGCGCCCAACAGACCTAAGATTTATTAATTCTTTTTTGTCAACTATTTAATCATTAGGGTTTAATTATGGAACTTGAACAAACAGGGTTGGAAATAGCTGTAATTGGTATCTCAGGAAGGTTTCCAGAGAGTAACAGTGTTGATGAATTTTGGCAGAACCTTCTCGATGGTAAAACATTGACCTCTATTTTCTCTGACCAAAATGGGGAAAAAATAGAAGCCGGGTCAATTTTAAAAGATGTAGATCAATTTGATGCCTCATTCTTTGGTTTTAACCCCAGAGAAGCCGAAAGATTAGATCCCCAACACCGTCTATTTTTAGAATGTGCCTCAGAAGCCATAGAAACAGCCGGCTATGATTCGGATCGAGAAAAACGCCCTATTGGTGTGTTTGCAGGGGTGGGATTAAGTACCTATTGGTTTAACAATATTTATACCAATTCTAAGCCCTTAACCATTAAAGAAGGACTGCAAAATATTATCGGTATTGATAAAGATTATGTCCCCACGTTAGCCTCCTATAAATTGAATTTAACCGGCCCTAGCGTTAGTGTGGGAACCGCCTGTTCTTCCTCTCTTGTCGCAGTACATTTGGCCTGTCAAAGTCTTCTTGCAGGGGAATGTGACATGGCCTTAGCAGGGGGTGTATCCGTCAAAATACCCCAAAACGAGAAAAACCTCTGTCCTGGAGAGATCGTCTCCCCAGAGGGCAAATGTCGCGCCTTTGATGCCAATGCCAAAGGGACAGTCGGGGGAAACGGTGTGGGTGTCGTCACCCTAAAACGCCTAGAAGATGCGATCGCCGATGGGGACTGCATCTATGCAGTGATCAAAGGGTCAGCTATGAACAACGACGGGGCCCTGAAGGTGGGTTATACGGCCCCTAGTGAGACGGGACAGGTTAAAGTCATCAAAGCAGCCCAAATGATGGCAGAAGTTGACCCGGACACCATCACCTATATGGAAACCCACGGAACCGGAACGGTGTTGGGGGACCCCATCGAAGTGTCGGCCATGACAGAAGCGTTTCGTAATGGGACCGATAAAAAGGGTTATTGTGCGATCGGTTCAGTTAAAACTAATGTGGGCCATTTAGACGCAGCAGCAGGAATTACAGGGTTTATTAAGGCAGTTTTAGCGGTCAAACATGGCTTATTACCCCCTAGTTTACATTTTGAACAGCCTAACCCCCAAATTGATTTTGAAAATAGTCCTTTTTATGTCAATACAACCCTAAAAGAATGGCAACCCAAAGAGATGCCACGACGGGCTGGAGTTAGTTCTTTTGGTATTGGGGGAACCAATGTTCATCTCATCCTAGAAGAACCTCCCACCTTGTCTAAAAATAGTGTTTCGAGATCCCATCAATTACTGTTATTATCGGCAAAAACACCAACGGCTTTAGACGCAGCAACTAGAAATTTAGGAGATTATTTAAACCAACACCAAGGGGTTAATTTAGCGGACGTTGCTTATACGTTACAGGTGGGACGAAAACAATTTAATCATCGTCGGATGATGGTGGTTGAAACAGTACAAGATGCTGTCTCTCTTATTGAGTCTCATGAAGGAAAAAGAATCTTGACTCAAGAAGCAGAAGATAGTAATCAGTCCATTGTTTTCATGTTTACGGGACAAGGATCTCAATATGTGAATATGGGTCGAGATTTGTATGACAACGAAACAATTTTTAGAGAAATTTGTGACCAGTGTTTTGAGATTTTAAAATCTCATCTTGATGTGGATTTAAAAGAGATTATTTATCCGAATACTGAGAACTTAGATATTGCTAGTCAACGGTTACAAGAAACAGCCTTAACTCAACCTGCTTTATTTATTACTGAGTATGCTTTAGCTAAGTTATGGATGTCTTGGGGCATTATGCCAAAAGCCATTATCGGTCATAGTATTGGGGAATATGTAGCCGCTTGTTTAGCTAATGTATTCAGTCTTGAAGATGCTTTAATGTTGGTAGCTAACCGAGGCAAGATGATGCAGAAATTGCCATCAGGAACCATGTTATCGGTTAATTTATCGGCTGAAGAAATAGAACGCTTTTTAGATAAAAATCTTTCTTTGGCTGCAATTAATAGCCCTGATTTATCTGTGGTTTCTGGAAGATTAGAAGCTGTAGAAGAATTAGGAAAAATATTAACAGAAAAAAGCATTAATTACCGTCGTTTACATACCTCTCACGCTTTCCATTCTCCTATGATGGAATCCATTGTTGAGCCTTTTACAGAATTAGTTAAAACCGTTTCTTTGAATGTACCCACCATCCCCTTTATTTCCAATGTAACAGGGAATTGGATTCACGATCAAGAAGCCACTGCACCCATTTATTGGGGACGACAGTTAAGACAACCGGTTAAGTTTTCTGCTGGTCTTAGTAAATTATTAGAACAAACTTCATCCCTTTTCTTAGAAGTAGGGCCAGGACGTACTTTAACCACATTAACCAAACAAATTAACCCTCAATTAACTGTTTTGTCATCTTTACGTCACCCCAAAGATAAAGATTCAGATATGGCTTTTATTCTGCAAACTTTGGGGCAACTATGGTTAAAAGGAGTAGAAATTAATTGGGATAAATTTTATCATCAAGAAAATCATCATCGTCTACCTTTACCTACCTATCCTTTTGAACGTCAGCGTTATTGGGTCGAACCCTCGCAAGACTCCCAAACTATCAATAATACTGAAAAATTAGAGCTTAAAGATTGGTTTTATTTACCCTCCTGGAAACGATCAAAAGCACCCTCATTAGAGAGTCCAAAAAATGATAATTGTTGGTTAATCTTTCTAGATAATTTTGGGATAGGAGATAGGTTAGTCAGCAAACTAGAACATGACTATCAACAAGAAGTTATTCAGGTTACCAAAGGAGATCACTATCAAAAAATTAGTAAAAAACAATACATTATTAATCCTGAAGAAAAAGAAGATTATCAAAATTTAATTGACAATATATTTGCTACTAAAAAAATACCTAAAATTGCTCATTTATGGTCAATTAATTCTCCTGATCGTTTGCAAGAATGTCAAACATTAGGCTATCAATCATTAATTTATTTAACACAAGCGATTGGTCAGAGAAATTTAGAGCATTTATTAAGCTTAAATGTGATTTCAACAGGATTACAAAGTGTCATCGGAAATGAAGAAATATGTTCTGAGAAAGCCACTTTATTAGGACCGATTAAAGTCATTCCCCAAGAATATGTAAATATTACTTGTCGCAGTATCGATATCATTCTATCTGATCAGAATTTAGATGATAATTTGATAGCTGAATTAATGACCCCTATCCACGAGACAATAATTGCTTATCGTGGTCAATATCGTTGGGTTGAACACTACGAAAAGATTACCTTAGAAAATACAGAAAATCCTCTGCGTTTGCGACAAGAAGGTGTTTATCTAATCACAGGAGGAACAGGAGGAATAGGCTTAGTTTTAGCTGAATATTTAGCCAAAACAGTTCAGGCTAAATTAGTGTTATTAAGTCGTTCTTTTCATACAGAAGCACAAGAAAAAATCAATCGATTAGAACAACTAGGTTCAGAAGTTTTCCTATTACAAGCTGATGTATCAAATGAGAAACAAATGACAGCAGTATTCGACAAAATCAAACATAAATATGGTTGTATTAATGGTATTATTCACGCAGCAGGAATGCTAGGAAAAGCAACCATTCAACAACAAAGTAAAGAGTTATCCGAATCGGTCTTTGCAGCCAAAATTAAAGGTACTTTGATTCTAGAAAAACTCTCTCAAAATCTTTCTTTGGATTTTATCTATTTATGTTCTTCTATTAGTACAATTTTAGGAGGATTTGGACAAGTTGATTATGTTGCAGCGAATAGTTTTCTCGATAAAATAGCCTTAAAAAATTCTAGTCAGAAAATGACTTCAATTAATTGGGATATGTGGCAAGAAGTTGGACTGGGAGTTAAGTATTTTTCAACTCAGCAAAATCTACAAATACCAAACTATGCTATTCTTTCATCGGAAGGAATAGACGCATTTAACCAAATTTTGAATGAAAACTTATCTCAAGTTCTGGTTTCGACTCGTTCCCTAGAAGCGGTAATTAAAACTCATCAACAAAATAAATATCAGTTACAAAATGGGAAAAATAATGAACCAATAAACAACAAAAACCAGGGGTATGAACGACCGAAGTTAGGTAATGCTTATGTGACTCCCCGTAACTCAATAGAACAAATCATTGCTAATATTTGGCAGGACATTTTAGGAATAAAAGAAATAGGAATTTATGATAACTTTTTTGAATTAGGGGGACATTCATTACTAGCGACAAAAATAACGTCTCGCCTACAAGAAAGTTTACAAATTGAGTTACCTGTTAGTAAACTTTTTGAATATTCAACCATCGCCGAACTTAGTAATTATTTAGATCAAAAGACTTCAAAACAAGCCAACAATACAATAGCAAGAATCAAGTCTGTTTCTCGTGATTCTTATCGTCTCAATCATTAAAACCAATAAAAATATCTAAAGTCATCGTTCACTTTTCATTGTTTACCTATTATGAACTCTCAACAAAATATGATCTCTATCAATAACTACCTTGACATCTTTGATGAAAAAGATATTTACATTTTTCCGACTTCTTCAGCACAAGCTAGACTTTGGTTTTTAACAGAGTTAGAACCTGAGAGTTTTGCTTACAATGAGCAAGTATTAATTCATCTAAAAGGAAAACTTAACTCGAAAGCGATAAAAGATAGTTTTAACGAAATTATCAACCGCCATGAAATTTTACGTACTCTCTTTACTAGCAACAATGGCCAACCTGTCCAAATTATTTTACCTAATTTAACCTTAGATTTACCTCTTATCAATTTAACTGAGTTATCAAAAACAGAGCAACAAGACACAATTAAGCAAATTAGTCGACAAGAAATAGAAACCCCTTTTAAATTAACCGAAGTTCCTCTAATTAAACTCAAACTATTACAACTCAATCCTCAAGAAAATTTACTCATTATTACCTTACATCATATTATTACTGATGGTTGGTCAGGGGAAATTTTAATGAAAGAATTAGCCACATTGTATGAAGCATTTTCTTCTAAAAAATCTTCTCCATTAGAACCTTTAGACATTCAATATGCCGATTTTACCCTATGGCAAAATGAATATCTACAAAGTGATACAATTATCGATAAACTCAATAATTGGAAAGACAAACTAGCCGATATTCCGCCCTTATTAGAGCTATCAACTGACTATTCTAGACCGGCTTTACCAAGCTATCAAGGCGGTTGTAAAACGTTTACCTTAAGTCAAGAACTGAGTCATAAATTACAACAACTAAGCCAAAATAATGATTCAACCTTATTTATGACCTTATTAACAGCTTGGGGAATTTTATTATCTAAATATAGCCAAGAAACAGATATTGTTATTGGCTCCCCTATTGCTAATCGAAATAAAACGGAAATAGAACCGTTAATTGGTTGCTTTGTCAATAATTTAGCCCTAAGAATAAACTTATCAAATAATCCTACTTTTACCGAATTATTACAACAAGTTAGACAAGTTTGTTTAGGTGCTTATAATGATCAAGATGTGCCGTTTGAAAAATTAGTTGAAATATTACAACCCCAAAGAAACTTAAGCAATCATCCTATTTTTCAGGTAATGTTTGCGTTACAAACTGCCAATAGTCAAACCTTTCAATCATCCACCATAGACTTTACTATTTTAGAAAAAGAAACCATTATTGCTAAATTCGACTTATCCCTAGAAATAAGAGTCACAAAAAATGGTTTGAGCGGAAATATAGAATATCGCAAAGATTTATTTAAAGCTTCTACCATCGAAAGAATAGTTAATAATTTTCAAGTGTTATTAAATTCGATTCTTTTGATCCCTGAAAGCCCTATTTCTAATTTATCTTTGCTCAGTGAATTAGAGAAAAATAAAATCTTAAAAACTTGGAAGAACGAGCAACTCAAACATCCACAAACTGACTGTATTCATCATTTATTTGAAGTCCAAGTTAACCAAACCCCTCAAGCAGTAGCCGTTGAATCTGAAGGTAATCAATTAACCTATTATCAGTTAAATGAAAAAGCGAATCAATTAGCTCATTATTTACAAAGTTTAGAGGTCAAACCTGATAGTTTAGTTGGTCTTTTCATTGACCGTTCCTTGAACATGATGATAGGATTACTCGGTATTTTAAAAGCAGGAGGTGCTTATCTTCCCCTTGACCCTGCCTATCCCAAAGATCGACTCAATTATTTATTAGATGATGCTCAAGTTGATGTTTTAATTACGACAAAAAGTCTCAGTCATCTGTTACCAGCAACCTCAGCAAAAATTATTTATTTAGATCAAGATTGGTCAAATATTGCTGCATATAATAATAGTAATCCTGTTAGTGCCGTTAATCGTCATAACTTAGCTTATATTATTTATACATCAGGCTCCACAGGAAAACCAAAAGGGGTAATGATTGAACATCAATCTTTAGTTAATTTTACTCAAAGTTCTATCAAGCAATATAATATTAATTCTCAAGATCGTATCTTACAATTTGCCTCTATTAGTTTTGATGCCGCCGCAGAAGAAATTTATCCTTGCTTAAGTTCTGGTGCTACATTAGTGTTAAGAAATGATGAAATGTTAAGCTCTGTGAATACTTTTTTATCTCAGTGTAACCATTGGCAATTAACAGTTTTAGATTTACCCACTGCCTACTGGCAACAACTAACTACAGAAATTTTTAAGAAGCAAGAAAAACTACCTAATTCTATTCGTTTAGTTATTATTGGTGGTGAAAAAGTTATCCCTGAAAAAATTAGGAACTGGCAAAAAAAAGTAGGAGATTTTCCACAATTATTGAATACTTATGGACCGACAGAGGCCACCGTGGTTTCTACTATTTATTCGGTTGAATCTTCCGAAACAATTGATCAAGAAGTTCCCATCGGAAAACCCATTGAAAATGCAGTTACTTATATTTTAGATAACGAATTGAATCTTTGTCCCATTGGTGTTCCTGGAGAATTATATATTGGGGGTTTAGGTTTAGCCAGGGGTTATCTCAATCGTCCTGACTTAACGGCTAAAAGCTTTATCAAAAGTCCTTTTGAGCAATCGCAATTATTATATAAAACAGGAGATTTAGTCAGATATTTAGCCACAGGAGACATTGAATATTTAGGAAGAATTGATAATCAAGTAAAATTAAGAGGTTTTCGTCTTGAATTAGGGGAAATTGAATCTACTTTAAGTACATATCCTAGCATCAAAGACGTAACCGTTATTGTTAGAGAAGACGACTCTAACAATAAACAGTTAGTGGCTTATTTAGTAGGAGAAGTTAGTTATAAAAATATTGGTCAGATTCGAGAATATTTAGCCAATAAATTACCTTATTATATGATTCCGTCGGGGTTTATGATCTTAGAAAAACTCCCTTTGACTCCGAACGGAAAAATTAACAAAAAAGCTTTACCTATTCTTGAATCTGAATTATTTAATCAGACGGAAAATTTTATTAAACCCAAAACTGAAACCCAAACGATTGTTACTTCTATTTGGTCTGAAATTCTTAAATTAAAACGAATTAGTATTAAAAGTAATTTTTTCGAGTTAGGGGGACACTCTTTACTAGCAACTCAAATTATTTCTAGGATTAGAGAAAAATTTAATATCAATATTCCTTTAAAAAGTTTATTTGAGTCTCCCTCTATTGAACAGTTAAGTATTAAAATCAACGATCTATGTCAAGGAGATAATATACCTCAAATTCCCACGATCAATTCCCAGAAAAAACCTGAACTTATTCCTCTTTCTTTTGCTCAACAAAGACTTTGGTTTTTAGATAAACTAGAAGGAGCTAATGCCGTTCATAACTTACCAGGGGTATTAGAAATAACGGGAAAATTAAAGCGAGAAGCCTTAACAAAAAGTCTTCAAGAAATTATTAATCGTCACGCAATATTAAGAACGAATTTTGACAGCAAAAATGGTAGACCGTTCCAAATTATTCATCCTAATACAAATTTATCCCTACAAGTTTTTGATCTTCGTTCCCAGGCAGAAACAACAGTGCTTGAAGATATCATTAATCAAGACTTCAAAAAGCCTTTTGATTTAAAAGAAGATAATCTATTTAGGGTGAGTTTGATTCAGTTAGAAGAAGAAAAACATATTCTTCTGATGATGATGCACCATATTATTTTTGATGGCTGGTCAATGAATGTATTAACTGAGGAATTAACCCAATTATATGAAAGTAATGTACACCAAACGTCAGTGAAATTCCCCCAATTAACCATTCAATATGCTGACTTTGCCCTATGGCAACGAGATAATCTTCAAGGTGAAGTATTAGACCATCAGCTAAACTATTGGCAAAAAAAATTAGTCGGTATTCCATCGTTATTAGAACTCCCAACGGATTATAATCGTCCTCCTGTTCAAAGTTTTAGAGGAAGTTATCAAAGTTTTTTACTACCCAAAGTTATCCAAGACAAACTAATAGAAATCAGTCATAATAATGGTGTAACATTATTTATGACCCTCTTGGCGGCTTGGAAAGTTTTACTCTCCAAATATAGCCGAGAGAAAGACATTGTGATTGGTTCCCCTATTGCTAATCGCAATAAACCGGAAATAGAACCTTTAATTGGGTTTTTTGCTAATACTTTAGCTCTGAGAACTAATTTATCTAATAATCCAACTTTCAAAGAATTATTAACTCAAGTCAAACAAACTTGTTTAGAAGCTTATGCTCATCAAGATATTCCGTTTGAAAAGTTAGTGGATGTTTTAAAACCTGAAAGAAATTTAAGTCATCATCCTATTTTTCAGATTATGTTCGTCCTCCAAAATACAGATAAAGGGGTGTGGGAATTACCAGGAATAACCTTTAATTCTTTAGAGCGTAAAGATGTTATAACGTCAGAAAAAGAAACCATTGCCAAATTTGATTTAACCCTGATGATGAAAGAAACAAAACAGGGTTTAATCGGTGAGATTGAATATCGTCAAGATTTATTCACTCCATCAACTATTAAGAAAATGGTTAAGCATTTCGAGATTTTGTTACAAGAAATTTTAAAAAAGATAGATCAAAAAATTGGTGAGGTATCAATTTTAACGGGAGCAGAAAAGAAACAATTAATTATTGATTGGAATCAAACCAAAGTAGATTATCCTGACAACAAATGTCTTCACCAACTATTTGAAGAACAAGTTAATAAAACCCCTAATGCTGTGGCTTTAATTGAGGGAAATAATTGTTTAACTTATCAACAATTAAATCAAAAAGCCAATCAACTTGCTCACTATCTCAAAAAATTAGACGTTGAAGCAGAAACATTAGTTGGGGTGTGTGTAGAGCGTTCCCTAAAAATGGTAATAGGATTACTCGGTATTTTAAAAGCAGGAGGAGCTTACGTTCCTATTGATGCGAATTATCCCCAAAAACGTATTGACTATTTATTAAATGATGCTAAGATTGCCTTCTTACTAACCGAAGAAAAATTAAAAGATAAATTTTTAACAGATGTCAATCATCTTATTTTGTTAGATAGAGATTGGAAAACAATTGAGCAAGAATCTAATAGTAATTTCCCATTAAAAATTAATGCAAAAAATCTTGCTTATATTATTTATACCTCAGGTTCTACAGGTAACCCAAAAGGGGTAATGATTGAACATAAAGCATTAATAAATTATCTCTATTGGTGTATTCAATATTATCAAGTTGCTCAAGGAAATGGATCTTCTGTTCAATCTTCTATTGGATTTGATGCCACTATCACCAGTTTATATTCTCCTTTATTAACAGGAAAAACAGTTACTTTACTACCTGAAAAAGACGAAATAGAAGAACTCAATCATTATTTACGCTCTCATAACTCTAGTTTAGTCAAGATTACCCCTGCTCATTTAGACATTCTTAATCACTCTATTTCCAGCGAAGAAGCTTCTGATAAAAGCAACGTATTTGTCATCGGAGGAGAAGCATTATTTGCTAAACAAATTGAATTTTGGCAACAACACTCGCCTGACACAAGACTTGTTAATGAGTATGGCCCAACGGAAACGGTAGTCGGATGTTGTATTTATGAAATTAATCCTCACAAACCGCTATCCCAAGCTGTTCCGATTGGTCGTCCTATTGCTAATACTCAACTCTATATTTTGGATGATTATCAACAACTTGTACCTCAAGGAGTTATTGGAGAATTATATATTGGTGGAGAAGGATTAGCAAGAGGTTATCTTCATAAAGAGTCCTTAACAACTCAGAAATTTATTCGTAATCCCTTTGATACAAATAGAGAGACTAGACTGTATAAAACGGGAGATTTATGTCGATATTTAGACGATGGAACCATAGAATATATTGGTCGTATTGATAATCAAGTCAAAATTCGCGGGTTTCGCATTGAGTTAGGGGAAATAGAATCAGTTTTAAAAGAGCATTCGGATGTTAAAGAAGTGGCTGTTATCGTCACAGAAGAAGAACAAAAAGCTAAACAGTTAGTTGCTTATATCACTGCTAATATTAGTCACAATAATTTATCAGAGATTTTAAAAAGTTATCTCAAAGATAAACTTCCTGACTACATGATTCCGAATCTTTTTATTCTATTAGAAAAAATGCCTTTAACCCCCAATGGAAAAATTAATTATCAGGGGTTACCGAGTAGTGAGCATTATTTTACAAATAAACCAATTATTCCCCCCCGTAACCCTGTTGAAGAAACATTAGGAAATATATGGAAAGAAATTTTAAACCTGGAAACCGTTAGTATGAATCATAACTTTTTTGAACTGGGGGGAGATTCTATTGTCAGTATTCAAGTAGTTTCTCAAGCGAAGCAAGCAGGTATTCAAATCACAGCGAAACAACTGTTTGAATATCAAACTATTGGAGAATTAGCGACTGTTGCCCAAACTCAAACATCGGTCATTGCTGAACAAGGATTAATCATAGGAAAGGTTGAATTATTACCCATTCAAACCTGGTTTTTTGAACAAGATTTTGCTGAACCAAATCATTGGAATCAGTCAATTTTATTGACTGTTGAACCTGAGATCAATCATGAACTTTTAAGAGAAAGTTTTCAACAGTTATTACATCATCATGATGGCTTACGCTTAACCTTTGAAAACATTAATAATAATTGGCAACAAACTTATGAGTTATATAATGTTATGTTTCCTTTGGAAATCATTGATTTATCTAAGATGAAATTGTCGGAACAAACTCAACTAATTACAACTAAAGCAAATGAGGTTCAACAAAGTTTTAATCTGAGTCAAAGCCCCTTAATCAAAGCCATTTTATTTCAGCTTGGTAATAACCAGCCGAGTCGTCTTTTAATTGTGATTCATCACTTAGTGGTTGATGGTGTTTCTTGGCGAATTTTATTAGAAGATTTGGTTTCTGTTTATCAGCAACTTAGTCAAAATAAAGAGATTCAACTACCTAGAAAAACCACATCATTAAAAAAATGGAGTGAACAATTACAAACCTATGCTCAATCAGATAAAATCAAAGAAGAGTTAGACTATTGGTTAACCCTATCTCAGCAAAAAATAAACCCTCTTCCCTTAGATTATTCCGTTTCTTTTCAAGAAAATACCGTTGACTCTACTCAACTGCTCAAAGTCTCGTTAAATAAGTCAGATAATCAGGCATTATTGACCGATGTTGCTACTGCTTATCAGACACAAATTAATGATGTTTTATTAACTGCTTTAGTCAAAGCATTTTATCAGTGGACAGGTCAATCTTCTTTGTTAATTAACTTAGAAGGTCATGGTAGAGAGGAATTATTTGATCAACTGGATATTTCCAGAACAGTTGGTTGGTTCACCACCCTATTTCCTGTTTTATTAACCTTAGACCAAACCAATGATCTAGGCGATCATTTAACCAGCATAAAAGAACAACTCAGAAAAATTCCCAACAAAGGCATTAACTACGGAATTTTACGTTATTTGAGTAATAATGAAACCATAAAACAACAATTAAATATGATAAACAAGCCCCAAATTAGTTTTAACTATTTAGGACAATTTGATCAAACAATTAAGAAACCTCCTTTATTAAATATTGCCCCAGAATCTAGTGGCATAAATTTTAGTCCTAAAGCCCACAATAGTCATCTAATCGAAATTAATGCAGTCCTAATTTCTGACCAACTAGAAATCACCTGGAGTTATAGCACAAATCTTTATAAAGCTGACACAATTCAAACCTTAGCTGATAACTATGTTGAAGCATTACAGGAGTTAATTAAACACTGTCAATCAATAGATGAAGTTAATTATACTCCTTCAGATTTTCCTGAAGCAAATTTAAGTCAGGAAGACTTAGATAGTCTCTTTCTAGAACTTGAATAAACGCGTTTTTAATCATTATTTAGTCCTGAAACTCCTTAAACTATCATGGTAAATCTTTCTCAGAAACAAACAAACAAAGCAAAAAATATCAAAGCCATTTATCCCCTTTCTCCGATGCAAAAAGGGATGTTATTCCATGCCCTATACGAACCCAATTCAGGGGCTTATTGTGAGCAACTAATTGTTAAGTTTGACGGTCAACTTAATCAAGCTGCTTTCAAAAAATCATGGCAAGCTGTTATTGAACGTTATGACATTTTACGTACTGTATTTATCTGGAAAACGCAAGAGCAACCCCTGCAAGTAGTTAGAGAAGATGTCACCCTTCCCTGGCAAACTTATGACTGGCGAGAACTTTCTTTAGATGAACAAGAAAAACAGATTAATTTACTATTAGAAAAAGATAAAAGTCAAGAATTTTTTCTCAATAAAGCACCTTTAATGAGATGTTATTTAATTCAAACGGCTGAGAAAAAATTTCAATTTATTTGGAGTTATCATCATATCTTATTGGATGGTTGGTGTCAGCCTCTTATTTGGCAAGATATTTTTCAATTTTATCAAGCTTTTTCTCAAGGAGAAAATTTATATCTAACCCCACCCTTACCCTATCGAAATTATATTAACTGGTTACAAAAACAAGATCATCAAACTGCAAAAACGTTCTGGGAAAATAACCTAAAAGGTTTAGAAAGTCCTACGTTAATAGAGATTGATCAAACATTTCAACCTTCAACAGAAAACAACTCAAATTATCAAGAAAGTTTTCGCACATTAGGAAAAAATCTAACTCATCAATTACAACAAGTATGTCGTGAGTCTCATCTTACCTTAAACACCATTTTTCAAGGGATTTGGGCTTTACTATTAAGCCGTTATACGGGAGAGTCTGATATTATTTTTGGTGCTACGGTATCAGGTCGTTCACCTGAGTTAACAGGTGTAGAATCAATGGTTGGGCTATTTATTAATACCTTACCCGTGCGCCTTAAAATTGATGAAAATCAATCCTTTATTTCTTGGTTAAAAGAAGTTGGGAAAGAGCAAGTTGAACGAGAAATCTATAGTTATAGTTCTTTAATCGATATTCAAGAATGGAGTGATATTCCTCGGAATTTTCCTTTATTTCAGAGTATTGTAGTCTTTGAAAATTATCCTCTAGATAGGTCTTCTTTACCGAAAATGGGTGACGTACAAATTGAAGAATTTCAAGAGTTTGAACAAAATAACTATCCTTTAACTTTGACTATTATACCAGGAGATAATTTAGAGATTAATTTGAGTTATAATCCGAATTATTTTTCTCAGCCAACAATTGAAAAAATACTTGATCATTTAGAAATATTACTCACAACAATTCCTGATAACTTATTTCAACCCATAAATCAAGTTTCTTTATTAACAAAACAAGAAAAAAAACAATTATTAATTGATTGGAACAATACTCAAGTTGACTATCCTCAACATACATTAATTCACCAATTATTTGAAACACAAGTTAAAGAGACTCCGACGGCAACAGCTATAGAATTTCAGGGAGAAACCCTAACCTATTACCAATTAAACGAAAAAGCCAATTGTCTCGCTGCTTACTTACAAGAATTAGGGGTTAAATCCAATGTTTTAGTGGGAATTTGTCTCGAACGTTCCCCAGAGATGGTAATCGGTTTATTAGCCATTCTCAAAGCAGGAGGAGCTTATATTCCTATCGATCCCGTTTATCCGTTGGATCGCATTCATTATATGTTAGAAGACTCGCAAGCTCCAGTTTTATTAACCCAAAAATCTCTATTATTTCAGTTTACTAATTATCAGGGTAAAAGAGTTTGTTTAGAAGACATTTTTTCAAAAAATGCTCAACAATTTACTCTCACCAAATGGGCGCAATCTCAGAATAATATTATTTCCTCATTTCAAGCTAAAAATTTACACTCAACCGACCTTGCTTACGTTATTTATACATCAGGATCAACTGGAAAACCAAAAGGTGTCAAAATTAGTCATCAGTCGGTGGTTAACTTTTTATTAGCTATGAGGAAAAAGCCAGGTTTATCAGCCCAAGATAAGTTGTTAGCAGTCACAACTTTATCCTTTGATATTGCTGCTTTAGAAGTCTATTTACCTTTAATTGTTGGGGCAAAAATCATCCTAGCAAGTCGAGATGTAGCCGCAGACGGGCAACAATTAAAAACCCTATTAAATGAGTCTCAAGCCACAGTCATGCAGGCTACACCGGCTACTTGGAGACTATTATTAGCCGCAAAATGGACAGGAAATCCTAATTTAAAAATTCTGAGTGGCGGGGAAGCTCTTTCAACCAATTTAGCGAATCAATTAACAACAAAAGCTAAGTCAGTCTGGAATGTTTACGGACCAACAGAAGCAACCATTTGGTCAACGTGCTATCAAGTTAAAAAGGAAGAAAAAGGAAGCATTTCTATTGGTCGTCCCATTGATAATACAACCGTTTATGTTCTTGATTCTTATTTACAATTAGTCCCTGTTGGGGTTATTGGAGAGCTATATTTAGGTGGAGAAAGTTTAGCCAAAGGATATCTTAATCGTCCTGAACTAACGGCTGAAAAGTTTATTAAGAATCCTTTTATACCTTCTCAAAAATTGTATAAAACTGGGGATTTAGTTCGATATCGACCTGATGGAAATCTTGACTATTTAGGACGTACAGATCATCAAGTTAAAGTTCGAGGATTTCGCATTGAATTAACGGAAATAGAAACCGTTATTTCTCAATATCCAGTTATAGAACAAGGGGTGGTGACAGTTCGAGAAGATAGCTCAGAAACTCAGCAATTAGTCGCTTATTTATTGGGTAATATAACAGAAAAAACCTTACATAAGTTGAGGCAATATTTACAAGAAAAGTTGCCAAGTTATATGATTCCTAATCGGTTCCTTCTTTTAGAAGAACTGCCTTTAACCCCCAATGGAAAAATTAATAGACGGGCTTTACCCGTACCTGATACTAAAGAGTTTAATGATAGTGATGACTTAGTCAAACCTCAAAATCCAACCCAAGAAATTATTGCGTCTATTTGGTCAAAGGTTCTTAATTTAGAGGTTATTAGTATTAAACATAACTTTTTTGAATTAGGAGGCCATTCTTTATTAGCGACGCAAGTTATTTCAAGAGTTAGAGAAATATTTGCCCTCGATATTCCCTTAAAAAGTTTATTTGAAGCTCCAACTATTGAGCAGTTCAGTCAAATAATAGCAACAACTTATCAAGATGATATTGTTGAAATTCCTGATCTTATTAAAGTTTCTCGCCCTGAGCAGATACCTCTTTCTTTTGCACAACAAAGATTGTGGTTTTTAACCCAACTAGAAGGAGCTAGTTCAGCTTATCATATGCCAGGGGTTATTTATTTGAAAGGTCAAATCAACCATAAAGCCTTAGAAGAAAGTCTGAATCAAATTATCAGTCGTCATGAAGTTTTACGGACTACTTTTCAACCCTTAAATGGGGAAGCGATACAAGTTATTCATCCTGAAGAAAAAGTAAAGTTGAACATTATTGATGTCAGAAATCAAGATCAGCAGACAATTGAAACGATCATTGATCACGAAATCGAAAAACCCTTTAATCTAGAAAAGGATAGTTTAATTAGAGTCAGTTTAATTCAGTTAAGAGAGACAGAAAATATCTTAGTTGTAACAATGCACCACATCATTGCTGATGCTTGGTCAATTAAGATTTTGATCAAAGAATTATCAGCTTACTATGAATGTTTTTTAGACAATAAACCTTGTCATTTACCAGAACTACCTATACAGTATGCTGATTTTGCTATTTGGCAAAGAAGTAATATAGAAAAAGATGTTATTAGTCAACAACTGGCTTATTGGAAACAACAATTAAAAGGCATTCCCTCATTATTACAACTCCCTACCGATCATCCTCGTCCCCCTCTACAAAGTTTTAAGGGAGCTTATCAGAAGTTTGTAATTAGCTCTAACTTAAAGCAAAAATTAACACAACTCACTCAACAAAATGGAATGACATTATACATGACCTTTTTAGCTGCTTGGACAGTATTGATGTCACGATATAGTCAAGAAGAGGATGTGGTGATTGGTTCTCCTATTGCTAATCGAAATCGAACAGAAATAGAACCCTTAATTGGCTTTTTTGTCAATACTTTAACCTTAAGAATTGACTTATCAAATAATCCCTCATTTACCCAATTATTAAAACAGGTAAGACAAGTTTGTTTAGAAGCTTATCATCATCAAGATATTAGTTTTGAAAAAATAGTTGAGGAGCTACAACCCGAAAGAAACTTAAGCAATAATCCCATTTTTCAAGTAATGTTTGATTGGGGAACAGAAGAAGATGATCAATTACAATTACCAGGATTAAACTTAGAGGTTATAGAACGAGAAAATTCCATTGCTAAATTTGACTTAACTCTATCAATGACGGATACAAATGAGCAAATAATGGGAGAAATTGAATACAGTAGTGACCTATTTGAACCCTCAACAATTAAAAGAATGGTTGAGCATTTTCAGGTACTTTTACAAGCTATTATAGATAAGCCTGAGCAAGCAATCAAGCAGTTAAATATTTTAGGAGAAGCGGAAAGCAAACAACTGTTATTTAACTGGAATAATGATCAAATTGATTACCCTAAAAATCTTAGCATTCATCAATTATTTGAAGCACAAGTTAGCAAAAATCCTGAAGCAGTCGCTTTAGTATTTCAAGGAAAAAAGCTCACTTATCAACAATTAAATCAACGGGCTAATCAACTAGCTTATTACTTACAACAATTTAACCTTAAATCTAATAGTTTGGTTGGGGTTTGTTTAGAACGCTCTCTGGAAATGGTGATCGCTATCTTAGCTATCCTAAAAGCTGGCTATGCTTATATTCCTTTAGATCCCCTTTATCCTCAAGAAAGACTAGACTATATGATATCTAATGCTGAACTATCGGCTTTAATTACTAACCAATGTTTAACCGATAAACTGAATAAGCAAGACTGTCCTATCATTTGTTTAGACATAGAAAAAGAGCAGATTTTACAGCAAGGAGAAACTAATCTGAATCAGCCAGTTAACCCAGAAAATTTAGCATATATTATCTATACATCAGGGTCAACAGGTAAACCAAAAGGGGTTATTATTCCTCATAAAAATCTTGTTAATGCTTATTACGCTTGGGAAAATACCTATCAGTTAAGTACCCACTGTCACAGTCACTTACAAATGGCTAATTTCTCCTTTGATGTCTTCTCAGGAGACTTAGTTCGTAGCCTTTGTTCAGGGGGAAAATTAGTGCTTTGTCCCAGAGAAACATTATTAGAGCCTGAAGCTTTATATCAACTTATGAAAGATGAAAAAATTGATACGGCTGAATTTGTTCCTGCTGTTCTCAGAGCATTAGTTGAATATCTAGAAACTAAAAATTTCAGGTTAGATTTTATGAAATTATTAGTCGTAGGATCTGATAGTTGGTATGTTAAAGAACATGAAAAAGTAAAGGCGTTATGTGGTCAAAAAACTCGATTTATTAATTCTTATGGGGTGAGTGAGGCAACCATTGATAGTTCTTATTTTGAACAAACCAAACTAGATTTAAACCAAGAAAAATTAACACCTATTGGTCGACCATTTCCGAATACTAAACTGTACGTTTTAGATACAGCTTTGCAGCTGGTTCCTGTCGGTGTACCTGGGGAACTTTATATTAGTAGTATTGGGTTAGCACAAGGTTATCTTAATCGCCCTGATTTAACAGAAGAACGCTTCATACAAAATCCCTTTGATTCATCTGAAAAGTTATATAAAACAGGGGATTTAGTTCGTTATCTTGCTGATGGTAATTTAGAGTTTTTGGGTCGCATTGACAATCAAATTAAACTGCGAGGATTTCGCATAGAATTAGGGGAAATTGAAGCAATTTTATATAAGCATTCTTTAGTCAAAGAAGCCGTTGTACTTGTTAGAGAAGATCAACCCAATAATCAACAATTAGTGGCTTATGTAACCTGTCATCAAGCACTTGAAAATCTTCCTAATAACCTCATCACAATACTGAGGAATTATGTCAAAGACCAGTTACCTCATTATATGGTTCCTAATTACTTTTTATTGTTAGAAACCCTACCGCTAACCCCTAATGGTAAAATTTCTCGTCGTAAATTACCGATTCCTGATTATTCTCTTTCACAAGAAACCAATGAGATTATTTCTCCAGAAACACCCATGCAAGAAATGGTGGCTTCTGTGTGGTCAACTGTATTAAAGATAGAATCAATTAGTATTCACAGTAATTTCTTTGAGCTTGGCGGACATTCTCTTTTAGCCACTAAAGTTATTTCAAAAATTCGAGATAACTTAAAGGTAGAAATTCCTCTCAAAAGTTTATTTGAAAACCCAACAATTCAAACCTTGAGTCAAGCTTTAGAAGCAATTTCTGAGCAGCCAACATCCGTTAACCTATTACCCATTAAACCAAGCTATCGCCCTTCATTGATTCCCCTTTCTTTCTCTCAGGAAAGACTATGGTTTCTTGAGCAGCTAGAAGGCAAAAACTCCGCTTATACAATGACAGGTGCTTTACAGTTAACAGGTTCTTTAAATTTAGAGGCACTAGAAAAAAGCATTAATACAATTATCTCTCGTCACGAAATCTTAAGAACAAGTTTTGTTGTTCAAAATGATAAACCGACTCAAGTTATTAATGCGAATGCTGACGATTTATACATTCAAATCAGAGTATTAGAAATCGAATCTGATACAGATATTCAAACCCTAATTGATGAAGAAGCAGTTAAACCTTTTGATTTAAGTCAAGATAGTTTAATTAGAGTCAGTTTGATTCCCTTACAAAAAGATGAAAATATTTTAGTTGTTGCCATGCACCATATCATCTCTGATGCTTGGTCAATTGAGCTATTTATTCGAGAATTGTCGACTTATTATCAGCACTATTGTCAAGGAGAAAAACTGTCTTTCCCTCCCCTCAAAATTCAATATGCTGACTATGCTATTTGGCAAAGACAATGGTTAGAAACTGAGTTATTTGAGCAACAATTAAGTTATTGGAAAGAGCAACTAAAAAATGCACTCACTTGCCTTAACTTACCCCTTGATAACCCTCGTCCTCAAAAACAAAGTTATGAAGGAAACATATCACAATTTAATTTATCCTCTCAGTTAACAGAGCAAGTGAAAGGGTTATGTCAAAGGGAAGGTGCGACCTTGTTTATGACCTTACTTACTGCTTTTAGTGCTTTGCTATATTGTTACAGTGAGGATGAAGATATCTGTGTAGGTTCTCCTATTGCTAATAGACAAAGACAAGAAACTCAAGATTTAATTGGATTTTTTATTAACACTTTAGTTTTACGTACTAATTGTTCAGATAATCCTACCTTTAGAGAACTTTTAAGTAGGGTAAAGACTATGGCAATTAATGCTTATTCTCATCAAGAAGTACCATTTGAAAAGATAGTAGAAACGTTAAAAGTTGAGCGTGATTTAAGCTATAATCCTCTATTCCAAGTCTGGTTCGTCATAGATGATGAGGAATTTTCTGAACTGGTTTTACCTGATTTAACCTGGAAAATGAAAGATGTTAACTATAACTCAGTTCGTCATGATTTGAGTTTAAGACTTTCAGAAAATGAAGGGATTATGAATGGTTACTTTGAATATAAAACTAGCTTGTTTAATCAAGACACTATCATCTCTATACAGGAAGATTTTAAGCTAGTTTTAACGGCTATGGTTAATGAACCTGACCAAAAGTTAACTGATATTAAAGCTATAGTTCATCAGAAAAAAGAGGAAAGACAAGCTCAAAAAGAACAAGTTTTACTCAGTAATATGCGTCAAAAGTTCAACCGTCGCAAACGTCGATAATTCAGGTTTTCCTACCTTGTTGTTATCTAATTAAAGTAGAAAGATACTATGACACCCAAAACTTTTAAAACCGCTAAACGACGCTCTATCAACTTAGTTGATCCTCAACTAACGAAACAATATGTATTAGATAATTGTCCAATTCCTGTGGTTATTGAAGCCACACACAAACCAGTGAATCTCTTATCTTGGAGTCTTAATAATCGGAATTTGATTAATACTCATTTACAAAGAGAGGGAGCTATTTTATTTCGTAATTTTGAGATAGGAAAGCTCGATAATTTTGAAAATTTCATGACTTATTTATGTGATAATCTTCTCGATTATTCTTACGGTTCTACTCCCAGAAATAAGCTGGAAGGAAAAGTTTATACATCTACAGAATACCCTCCTGAGCAATCAATACCCTTACATAATGAGATGTCTTACACATCATGTTATCCTTCAAAAATTGCTTTTTATTGTCTGAAAGCAGCCGAACAAGGAGGAGCGACCCCTATTGCTAATAGTCGAAAAATATTTGCAAAAATTGACCCTAAAATTCGGAACACATTTCAAAACAAAGGAGTTATGTATGTTAGAAATTATAGCGATAAACTAGATTTACCTTGGCAAACAGTCTTTCAAACTGATGATAAAGCTAAGGTTAAGGCTTATTGCCAACAATCGGGTATTAATTTTCAATGGATAGGAAATAACCTCAAAACTTGGGAGGTTTGCCAAGCAGTGGTTAAACATCCTCAAACACAAGAAATGGTTTGGTTTAATCAAGCTCATTTATTCCATATTTCTAGTTTACAACCAGAGGTAAGAAATAACCTTTTAGCCATTTTGAAAGAGGAAGAATTACCCCGTAATACTTATTATGGCGATGGTACACCTATCGAAGATTCAGTATTAGAAGAAATCCGTCATATTTACCAACAAGAAGCGGTTTGCTTCCCGTGGCAATCAGGAGATTTATTACTCCTTGATAATTTATTGACGGCTCATGGCCGTCAGCCTTTTAGCGGCTCTCGTCAGGTAGTGGTGGCTATGGGATAATTTTCTGCTAATTATTGATAATTATTTTTAATTATGGTATTCTCTATTGAGAGTGAGGAGGGATGATTATGTCAGACTTTGAAACGACTTTAGAACCAGACATCAATGAGGGTTTTCGTCTATCCCCTCAACAAGAACGAGTATGGTTATTACAATGTTTAGAACCTAGCTATGAGTATCAGATTGATGCCTTACTGAATATTGAAGGAAACCTTGATATTGAACGCTTAAAAACAGCAATATATCAGGTTATGGAACGTCATGAAATTTTGCGGACGACCTTTCCTTGTTTACCTGGAATGAGTATTCCGTTTCAGCAGATATTAAGAACACCTAAATTAGATTGGCAAGAAGAAGATTTAAGAGAGATTAACCCTAATTTTGACAATCAAATCCTAAGATTGGTGCAAACTCAGTTTAATAAAATTTCTTTTAAGTATGATATAGTCCCCCCCATTAAGTTTAAATTGGTTAGGTTATTAGATCAGCAGTTTATCTTACTCATTCGCTTATCTGCGTTATGTGGAGATAGTCAGTCTTTTGATCTCTTTCTTCAACAAATAATAGATGCTTATAGATACCAGGAGACGGGTCAAAGTTTAGGTGATGTTGAGATACAATATGCTGATATTGCTGAATGGTTTCATGAAATTTTAGAAGAAGAAGAAGGAACTATTGCTAAAGATTATTGGCGCAAAAAAGGACAAGACTATGAGCCAGAATCTTCTTTAGTAATTGAAAAAAATAATCAACAAGTTCCTGATTTTATCCCTCAGTTAGAGAACATTGAGTTATCTTCTGAGATTTTTGGAAAAATTCAACAGTTGACAGAAAACTGTAATATTGACTTAGAAAGCTTCTTTTATAGTAGTTTTTCAACGTTTATCTACAAAATTACTGGAAAAACAAGTTTTTTCTTAGGAAGAAAAACCCAAGGACGTAGTTACGAAGAATTAGGACAAGGAATAGGGTTATTTGCTAAATATTTACCGGATCAAGTTGAGTTAAACGAAACATCAACTTTTCTGGAAATACTAGAAATGAGTCAATTGAAACAGTCAGAAAATAAGAAATGGCAAGATTATTTTACTTGGGATAATTTTTCCAGGAAAGAAAGTAATGTAAGTCAAACTATTTTGTCACACTGTTTTGAATGGGATCAGGTGATCTCAGAAAATAGAGTCAACAATATTTCTTTTTCTACCATTGATAAAAGGAATGTAATTGAACCTTTTAACCTTAAGCTAATTGTTCAAGAACAATGTGGTAATTTAAGACTATATTTTGCTTATAATGAGCAAAAATTTGGCAATAAAACTATTAAAAATTTATGCAATCAGTATCAAATCTTATTGAATACTCTAGTAATTAACCCTACACTCTCTATCGATCAATTAAATATTTTAAGTGAGAATGATAAACAAAAAATTCTCATTCAGTTTAATCAAACTAAGGTGGAATATTCCCAAAATAACTTAATTCATCAGCAATTTGAACAACAAGCTAAACACTACCCACAACGAGAGGCTATTGTTTCGGAAAACCAATCATTAACCTATGAACAATTAAATCAAAAATCTAACCAACTTGCCCATTATCTCATCAAAAAAGGAGTCAAACCCGATACGATTGTTCCCCTATTAGTTGAGCGTTCCCTAGACTTTATAATAGGAATGCTGGCTATTCTCAAAGCAGGGGGTGCCTATCTTCCCCTCGATGCAACCTTACCCCAAGAAGCTTTAAAATTGCGCTTAGAAGATGCTAAAGCGAGTATAATTGTTACTCAAGAGCATTTGACGCAAAATTTAGCTGATATTCCTTTAAATATCCTGAATTTAGATCAAGACAAGGATAATATTGCCCAAGAATCCACCAACACCCCCCATACTCCAGTCACTGCCGAAAATTTAGTATATGTGATCTATACGTCTGGATCAACAGGGAAACCCAAGGGGGTTGCAGTGGAACATAGACAACTGTGTAACTACGTTTATGGAATTCAGAATAAGCTAGACTTACCTTCAGGGATTAATTTTGCTAATGTATCTAGTTTTGCAGCAGACTTAGGTAATACGGTCATTTTTCCTGCCTTATGTACAGGAGGCTGTGTTCATATTATCTCTCAAAATCGGATCATGGATGCGGAAAAATTCGCCGAATACTTTGATCATCATTCCATTGACTGCTTAAAAATTGTCCCATCGCACCTATCTACCCTATTAATCGCTGCCAAGCATCCTGAGAAAGTATTGCCCAGAAAACGACTAATTTTAGGGGGAGAAGCGTCAAACTGGCAATTGATCAGCAAAATCAAACAATATGCCCCCAATTGTTCCATCTATAACCATTATGGACCCACAGAAACCACCATCGGGGTGTTAACCTATGCGGTTACCTCCGATAAACCGGTCAGCGACTTAAACACCGTTCCCTTGGGGACTCCCCTTCCCAACACCCAAATATACATTTTAGACAGATATCTGCAACCCGTTCCCATTGGAGTCCCAGGAGAACTGTATATCGGCGGTCATAACCTCTCTAGAGGCTATCTGAACCAACCAGGGTTAACAGCAGAGCGATTTATGGAGAATTACTTTGATAAACAGACAAAAATATACAAAACAGGTGATTTAGCTCGATATTTGCCCGATGGAACCATAGAATTTTTAGGAAGAAGTGATCGCCAAGTGAAAATAAGAGGGTTTCGTATTGAGTTAGGGGAAGTCGAAGCAACCCTGAGACAACACCCTCAGATACAAGAAACCCTGGTCACCCCTTGGGAACTATCCCCCGAAAACACAGGCTTAGTGGCTTATTTAATCGCTTCAGGAGAAGAAAAGCCAGAAAAAGCCCAATTAAATCACTTTTTATCCAAAAAACTGCCTGATTTTATGATTCCCAACCATTTTCTTTGGTTGGATACCTTCCCTTTAACTGCCAACGGCAAGATTAACGATAAAGAACTGCCTTCCCCTGACAAAAGCAATATTGCAAAGAACTATGTTGCTCCTAGAACTGCCATAGAAGAGATTTTATGCGACATTTGGTCAGATTTGCTGTCTTTAGACAAAGTAGGAGTCAATGATAGCTTTTTTGAGCTAGGGGGACATTCTCTTTTAGCCACTCAACTCATTTCTCGTACCCGTCAAACCTTTCGCGTTGATATCACCCTCAGAGACTTATTTGATGACCCTACCATCACCCATTTAAGCCAAACCCTAGTATCCCGTGAACCCAAACCCGGCCAAACAGAAAAAATCGCCCAAACCCTCAAAAAACTAAACAGTTTATCCCCCGAAGAAAAACAAAAACTGCTGGCACAAAAACGACAAGGAGGACAACAATAATGCGTGCAGAAGACTTAGAATTGTTTGAATACCTACTCGAAGATGAAGGGGTGGAAACCGCCTCACCTCAAGGCATTCCCCCACGAGACAACCCCGATGAGATACCCTTATCATCGGCCCAAACGAGACTCTGGTTTCTTACCCAGTTAGACCCTGATAGTTGCGCCTATAACTTACCTGGGGCGTTGCAATTAATAGGAAACCTGAATATTCAAGCTTTGGAGAACAGTATTAACGAGATTGTCCAGCGTCACGAAGTATTAAGAACAACTTTCAAGGAATTTAAAGGAAAACCGCAAGCTTGCCTGATGCCCAGTTTAAGCTTGACCATTCCTATTATTGATCTGCGGGGACATTCTCCAGAAGAAATCGCAAGAGAAGTAGAACGTATCAGCCAAGAAGACGAAGAAACGCCTTTTAACTTGGCTAAAGACCCGTTAATTCGTTTAAAACTGTTGCATTTAAGGGATAATGAACAAATATTGCTGTTAAATTTGCATCATATTGTGGCCGATGCTTGGTCAAAAGGGGTCTTTATTGAAGAAATCAGACAACTGTACCATGCCTTTTCTCAAGGGAAACCCTCCCCTTTACCGGTTTTACCCATTCAATACGCCGACTTTGCCGCGTGGCAGCAGAAACGCCTCCAAGGGGAAGCATTAGCCCCACAATTGGACTATTGGAAGCAGCAACTAGGAGATACTACCCCCATTACCTTGCCTATTGATAAACCCTATCCCCCCACCCAAACTTTTAACGGGGCTTATGAATCTTTTGTTATCCCTTTTGATGTTACACAACAATTAAAAGCCTTAGCAAAGCAACAGGATGCCACCTTATTTATGACCTTGTTGGGAGTCTTTTTTGTTTTATTATATCGCTACACTCAGCAAGAAGATATTTGTATCGGTTCTCCCATTGCTAACCGTAGTCACCCAGAAATTGAGCCATTGATTGGGTTTTTCTTAAATACCTTAGTTTTACGCGTTAATTTAGCGAATAATCCTAATTTTTTAGATGTATTAAAACAGGTCAAAAAAGTCTGTTTAGATGCTTATGAAAATCAAGAATTTCCGTTTGATCAATTAGTGGAAAAACTACAACCAGAACGTCATTTGAATCAGTCTCCTTTGTTTCAAGTGATGTTTACGTTACAGAAAAATACAGCAGAAGAAAATCTTTCTTTGCCTAGGTTATCGGTGGAAGTAATAGAGAAGGAGTGGAAAACAGCAAAATTTGATCTTTCCTTGAATATGGAAGAGACAGAACAAGGATTAGAAGGGGTATTTGAATATAAAACAGACCTCTTTAAGCCCGAAAGTATTCGGGGAATGGTTAGCCATTTTTTAACCCTTTTAAAGAGTATTGTTGATAATCCTAATCAACCGATTCAAACCTTACCCTTATTAATAACGACAGAAAAAGAAAAACTATTAATTGAGTGGAATAAAACCGACTTTGATTATCCCCAAAATACCTGTTTACATCAACTATTTGAGAAACAAGTAGAGAAAACTCCTCACAGCATTGCTGTAGAATTTGAGCAGGAAAAATTAACTTATGCTCAACTCAATGAAAAAGCCGATCAATTAGCCTATTATTTGCAACAAATGGGGGTTAAACCTAATGATTTAATTGCCATTTGTGTCGAAAGGTCATTAGAAATGGTCGTCGGACTTTTAGGCATTCTTAAAGCAGGAGGAACCTATATTCCTCTTGACCCTGCCTATCCCCAAGAACGCATCAATTATATTTTAGAACACAGTCAAGTTGAGGTCATTTTAACTCAGTCAAAACAAGGGAACAGGGAACAGGTAACAGGTAACAGGGAAAAATATACTCTCATCCCTATCGATACTCTCCCACACTCCTCCCACACTACCCACACTCCCGACTCCCCCCACACTCCCGACAACTTAGCCTACATCATCTACACCTCCGGTTCTACAGGAAAACCCAAAGGAGTCCAAATATCTCACCAAGCGATTGTCAACTTTCTCTGGTCGATGGCCCAACAACCAGGGATTAACTCTCACGACGTTTTACTATCAGTTACTACCCTCTCTTTTGACATAGCAGGGTTAGAAATCTTCTTACCCTTAATCACAGGCGCAACCGTGGTTTTAGTCAGTCGAGAAACCGCTATTGATGGAATCGCATTAAGTCAAAAAATAGACCAATGTAACGCCAATATTATGCAAGCTACCCCCGCTACCTGGCAGATGTTAATTGATGCCGAATGGAAAGGAAAGAAAGACCTAAAAGTTCTTTGTGGTGGGGAAGCATTAAGCCCAACCTTAGCAAAACAACTACTATCAAAAAGTGGTGAACTATGGAATATGTACGGACCCACAGAAACCACCGTTTGGTCAATGGTAGAAAAGATAGAAACAGCAGAAAATATTACCATTGGTCGTCCTATTCATAACACCAAAATTTATATTCTAGATAAGCAGTTACAGCCTGTCCCTGTAGGAGTAACAGGAGACCTTTATATCGGAGGGGAGGGTTTAGCTAGAGGCTATGTAAACCGTCAAGATTTAACAGAAGAAAGATTTATAAAAAGTCCCTTTGATTCAGGCAAAAGAATCTATAAAACAGGAGATTTAGCCCGATACTTACCCAATGGAAAAGTAGAGTATTTAGGCAGAAGTGACTATCAAGTAAAAGTCCGAGGCTTTAGAATAGAAATGGGAGAAATAGAAAGCCAGTTAAATCAACATTCAGGGGTGAAGAATTCCGTAGTAGTTACCAAAAAAGAACCATCAGAAATGAGTTACTTAGTTGCTTATTATATTCCTAAGAAAGAAAGCAATATCACCATTGAAAGTTTAAGGGACTTTTTGCAGACCAAACTACCCAATTATATGATTCCTTCTACCTTTTTTGCCTTAGAGGAATTCCCCTTAACCCCTAATGGAAAAATTGACAGAAAGGCATTGCCTAAACCTGATCAAACAATTTTAGATCATCAATATATTGCCCCTCGCACTCCCATTGAAAAGCAATTAGTAGCCATTTGGCAAGATATTTTAGGGGTAAGCGTTGGCATTGATAATGACTTCTTTAAGTTAGGAGGACATTCTCTATTAGCGACTCAAGTTATTTCTCGAATTAAACAACAATTAAACATAGAAATTCCCTTGCGATCGCTATTTGAATCTCCTACCATTGCTCAATTAAGTGTGATTATTAATAATGACGTTAAGACTACTAATTTAACTCAAAAACCCACCATTAAAAAGGTATCAAGAGATCAACCTTTACCCCTATCTTTTGCTCAACAAAGACTATGGTTTTTAGATCAATTAGATCCTGGAAATTCTGCTTATAATATTTCAGGGGCAATTCAATTACAAGGGTATCTTAATGAAGAAGCATTAGAGAAGAGTCTGAATGAAATTGTCAGACGACATGAAATATTAAGAACGACGTTTCAGACTGATAAGGGTCAACCCATTCAAGTCATTAATTCCCAGTTAAATATTCCCATCATTAAACAGGAATTAACATCTGGTTCAGTAAGAGAAAAAGAAACAGTTATTAAACAAATTGCTATCAAAGAAGCAGAAACCCCTTTTAATTTACAACAGGGGCCATTACTGAGGATGAAACTTTTAGTTTTGGAAGATAATAATTTTATTTTAATGTTTACCTTACATCATATTATTTTTGATGTTTGGTCTAGTGGGATTATTATTAATGAACTGTCTACTCTCTATAACGCTTTTTCTAAAAATAAACCATCTCCTTTACCCGATTTATCCATTCAATACGCAGATTTTGCTTACTGGCAACATCAATGGTTACAAGGAGATATCTTACAACAAGAATTAAGTTACTGGCAACAAAAACTATCAGATTTACCCTTGTTAAATCTAGAAAAAATTGAATCTAAACTTAATTCTTTTTCATCTCAAAATCTATCTAAAAGTTCTCAATCTTTTACCCTATCAAAATCATTATCACAACAGCTTAATGATTTATCTCAGCAAAGCGGTGTCACTTTATTTATGACGATTTTAGCCGCTTTAAGCACCTTACTCTATGGCCATACTGAACAGGATGACATTATCATTGGAACCGATGTTGCTAATCGTAACCAAGGGCAAATTGAGGGGTTGATCGGCTTTTTTATTAACATTTTATTGCTGAGAACTGACCTATCGGGTAATCCTAGTTTTCGAGAATTACTATTAAGAGTCAGAGAAATAACCTTAGACGCTTATGCTCATCAAGACTTACCTTTTGGCAAATTGGTAGAAACCCTAAAACCGGAAAGAAGTCTCAATCAAACCCCCTTATTTAAAGTCTTATTAGTGTTTCAAAATGCGCCCGTTCCTCCCTTAGAATTACCGGGTTTAACCCTTAAACCTCTCGAACTTTATGAAGGAGAAGCAAAATTTGATTTAGTTCTCTTTATTGAAGAAACTGAGGAGGGAATGATAGGAACGTGGAAACATAAACCCGACAAACTTAACCCCAATACCCTGTATCAACTATCGAAACGGTTTCAAACCTTACTACAAAATATTGTTAACCACCCAGACTTAAAAATTGAGGAATTAGAAATGCAAACTGAAGCAGAAAAACAACAACAAATTAAGGAACAATCTCAACGAGAGAAAGCTAAATTTAATAAATTTAAACGATTTAAAACCCTTAAACCTAAAGCAGTTTCTCTATCAGAACAGCAATTAATCAAAACTAAACAATTTAAAGAAAATCAATCCTTACCATTAATTATTCAACCTAATCTTCAAGAAATAGATATAATAGATTGGGCTAAAAATAACCGACCCTATTTAGAAGAAAAATTGCAACAACATGGAGCAATTTTATTCAGAGTATTTAACTTTAATCAAGTGTCTGAATTTGAAACCTTAGCACAAGCAATATGTCCCAATTTATTTGGGAATTATGGAGATTTACCCAGAGAAGGAATTAGTAATAAAGTGTATGGTTCAACCCCTTATCCTGCGGATAAACCTATCCTATTTCATAACGAAAGTTCTCATCTTAATAGTTGGCCTCAGAAAATCTGGTTTTTCTGTGTTCAACCGGCAGAAAAAGGAGGAGAAACCCCTATTATTGACTGCCGAAAAGTTTATCAAAAACTGGATCGAGATGTTAGAGAAACCTTAAAGACAAAACAATTAATGTATGTTCGTAACTACATCAAAGATTTTGACGTGAGTTGGCAAGACTTTTTTAAGACAGATGACAAAAAAGCCGTAGAAACTTACTGTAAAAAGAATCACATAGATTGGGAATGGTTGCCAAACGATGGATTAAGAACTAAAAAAGTTTGTCCGGCAATAATTGAACATCCCGTGACGAAAGAATGTATCTTTTTTAATCAAATTAAGCTACATCATATCTCTTTTCTTGACCCTGATGTTAGTCAATCTTTATTGTCTAATTTTGGTTATGAAGGATTACCTCGTAATGTTTATTATGGTGATGGTTTTGCCATTGAAGACGAAATTATTAATCATATTAAATCGATTTATCAAGACCTATCCGTTAGCTTTGCGTGGCAAAAAGGAGATGTATTAATGTTAGATAATATGTTGACTGCTCATAGTCGTAATCCCTATCAAGGCAAACGTAAAATAGTGGTTGCTATGGGCGATATTATTAGTTTAAACCATAGATAATTAATCTTTTTCAATCCCTTTAGATTACTAACTTACTTTAATAGTTACAGAATAGAATCATGACTAATCAAAATATTCAAGGATTCCGTCTTTCTCCACAACAAAAATACTTATGGTTACAACAACAAAAGGTTAATCAAGAATTGAGTAATCCTTTTTGTTCACAAGTTGCTCTTTTAATTGAAGGAAAATTACAAGAAAATCGATTAAAAAAAGTTCTAGAAACTATTATTAATGGTCATGGTATTTTACGAACAAACTATCACATGGTGAAAGGAATTAAGTTTCCTGTCCAAGTCATTAACCCTTCTTTTAACTTAAACTGGCAAGAAAATGATCATGTTAATCAAAACATTGATCAACAAATTGAATCTATCTTTCAAACCTATCGAGAAAAGTTATCGAGTTTAGATCAAGATAGCTTAGTTTATTCCTGTTTATTAACCCTTTCAGACAATAAACATCTTTTAATCATCAGTTTACCTACTTTAAATAGTGATGCGAAAACCCTTGATAACTTAGCTCAAAAAATTCATCAATTGTATCATAACTTTGATAATAACGAAGAAATAATCCAATATTTACAGTTTTCTGAATGGCAAAATGAACTATTAGAAGAAGAAGACGCAAGGGATGGATTTGATTATTGGCAGCAACAAAAAAAACAAGTAATATCTTACTTAAAACTTCCGTTTGAAAAATCTAATTTAAACCTATTTAACCCTCAAGTTTATACGATAGAGATAAACGAAGAAATTACAGAAAAAATCAAAACTTTTATTACAGCTTACGAAATTACCATTGATAACTTTTTACTCACTAGCTGGCAAATTCTCCTATCAAAATTAACCACAGAAACCAAAATTACCGTTAATAAAGCTTATGATGGAAGAACTTACGAAGAATTAGAAGATATCATAGGATTAACCAGTAAATCAATTCCGATTCATACTACAATCGATGATTCAACTTCCCTAAAAGACTTACTCATTAAAACCCATGAAACCGTTAATTATCATCGTCCTTGGCAAGAATATTATTTAGGAGATGAAAACGATGATTTATCCGTAGCATTCGAGTGTCAAACCCATCCAAAACAGTATCAAGGGGATGAACTAACTATTCGTATCTATCAACAGTATAGTTGTTACCACCCTTTTAAACTGAAACTCTTTTGTTTACTGCAAGGCCATACTCTAAAAATACAACTTTATTACAATCAAAGTTTATTCAACTTATCAGACATTCAACAGTTTACAGAATATTTTGAAACCCTGATCAACAATATTTTAAGTCATCCCCATGCCCAAATAAAAGACTTAGAAATCCTAAATCCTAACCATCTTCACCATCTACTAATTGCTCTCAATCAAACCAACAAACAACATCCTAATGTTAATTCCTTTAACCAGAAATTTGAACAACAAGTTAAACAAACGCCCCATAATATCGCCGTTATTTATGAAGACCAAAAACTCTCTTACCAACAACTAAATCAAAAAGCCAATCAACTCGCCCATTACTTAATAAAACAAGGGATCAAACCCGATACCCCTATTCCTGTTTATGGCGATCGCTCTTTAGATATATTAATCGCCCTCTTAGGCATTATGAAAGCAGGAGGAGCTTATTTACCCATCGACGCAACCCTACCCATCCCAGGACTAAAACAACGTTTAACCGAAGCAAAATCCCCCCTAATTATTACCCATAAATCCTTAGTAACTCCTCAATCTTTACCCGACTATCCCATTATTGATCTCGATAAAGATTGGCAAATAATTGCTCAATATAGTGACGAAAATCCACAAATTCAATTAACCTCTAAAAACCTCGCCTATATCATCTTTACTTCCGGTTCTACCGGTCAACCCAAAGGGGTAGCCATCGAACACCAACAACTCCTTAATTACCTCCATAGTATTATCACAAAATTAGACCTTCCTCATAACGCCAACTTTGCCCTTATTTCCACCTTTGCCGCAGACTTAGGCCATACTTGCATCTTTCCCTCCCTTGCCACCGGTGGATGTCTGCATATCATTTCTCAACAACGGGCGACTAATGCAAAAGCCCTCGCCGACTACTGCCAAACCCACCTCATCGACTGTTTAAAAATCGTTCCCTCCCATCTGGCAGCCCTCCTAACAACCAATGCAGAGGCTTCCATTTTGCCCCGTCAGCGACTCATATTAGGGGGAGAAGCAGCCCCTTGGCAACTCATTGACCAAATTCGACAAAAAGCCCCTAACTGCTGTATTTTCAACCATTACGGCCCCACAGAAACCACCATCGGCGCGACCACCTTTCCTATAGAGTCCCACCATGACACCACCGGAACCGTCCCCATTGGTCGTCCCATTGACAACACCGCCTTATACATCCTCGATCGCCACCTTAAACCGGTTGCTATGGGGGTTGCAGGAGAACTCTATATCGGGGGTGCAGGGGTCGCGCGGGGCTATCTCAACCGCCCAGAATTGACCGCAGAACGCTTTATTGATAACCCCTTTAACCCTGAAGATCGATTGTACAAAACAGGTGATCGGGTTCGCTATCTGGGGGATGGTAACATCGAATTTTTAGGGAGATTAGATAATCAAGTCAAAATTCACGGATTTCGGGTTGAATTAGGAGAAATTGAAGCGGTTTTACAACAACATCCCCAAATCTCTCAAGCGGTAGTTATTTGTAAACAAGACCGTTTAATTGCGTATATTGTCCCCAAAAAAGCGACTTTAGAAACCAGTCAATGGCGACTCTTTTTACAAGAAAAATTACCCGACTATATGATCCCTGTTACCTATGTTCACTTAAAAGCCCTTCCTTTAAATAAAAACGGTAAAATTGACCGCCAAAAACTTCCCGATCCCGACCTTCAAAACCAGGCTCAATTTGTTCCCCCACGAAACGATATAGAAGCCCAACTATGTCAAATTTGGGCTGAAGTTCTAGGGCTAGAAAAAATTGGCATAGAAGATAACTTCTTCACCCTTGGGGGTCATTCCTTACAAGCCATTCAATTAGTTTCAAAAATTTCTATGGTTATGGATCGTGATATTTCCGTAAAATCCCTATTCGTGCGCCCAACTATTGCCAAATTCAGCCCACTTTTACAAGCAAAATTCAACCCATCTCCAGCCATGAATTCCTTAACTCAATCCAAACCATTATCAAATATTTCATCCTTTATACAAGTGGAACATCGTTCCCTATTATCTTTACTAATTACTGGAAAAATTCCACCGGTTCAATCGGCAGCCTTGACTTATTATGGTTCCCCTGACTTTGAAGCATTAGAGCGGTTAGGCTGGACTCCACAAACCTTAATCGAAGAATTTTCCGATAATCTTCCGATGGTTGGCTGTATCATGGAAACCCCACTTGGCTCAATTGCAGTTATCTGGTTGCCTCGCTTTGTTCATGAATTGTACCAGGATCAAACTGATCTGGTTAACGTTATTATTGAAGCCTTAGAAATGGCGAAACAAATAGGTGTTAAAGTTGTCTCTTTGACCGGCTTATTACCCTCAGCAACTAACTACGGAAAAGCAGTAACCCAAGCCATATCTAAGGACAAAGATTTACCCGCTATTACCACAGGACACGGAACCACCAGTGCAACCGTTGTCCTATCTATCGAAAACATTTTAAGAGAAGCCAATCGTCAGATATCCCAAGAAAAAATCGGATTTTTAGGGTTAGGTTCAGTGGGAATTAGTACCCTGCGTCTCATGTTAAAAGTGTTACCCCATCCTCAAGAGATTTTACTGTGTGATATTTACAGTAAATTAGATGAACTCGAAGCAATTAAACAAGAAATAATCAATGAATTTGACTTCAAAGGAGACGTGCATCTCATCATCTCTCAAAATGAAGTTCCCAAAGCATTTTACCAAGCCAGTTTTATCGTAGGCGCAACCAACGTTGCTGATATTTTAGACGTTAATCAACTTAACCCTAAAACCCTAATTGTTGACGACTCAGCCCCCCATTGTTTCCCCGAAGAAGAGGCTATCCAACGATTAACCACCCATCAAGATATCTTATTTACAGAAGGGGGAGTCTTACGACCATCCAAAGAAATCAAACGCCTTGTTTATTTACCTAATAATATTAAGAAAGCGATGACAGAAGAACAAAGAAATAATTATCTAGATCGTCATCCTTTCAAAATTACAGGATGTGTCTTTTCCAGTTTACTTTCAAGCCAGTTTCACCATTTAACCCCTAACATCGATTTAGTGGATTTAGAAACCTCATTCAACCACTATAAAGTCTTAAAAGAATTGAATTTTAGAGCGGCAGATTTATTTTGCAGCGACTATCAGTTACCCTCCGAATTAATTAAACAGTTTCGAGAAAAATAAACCGTTTACTCTTCTGATGTAACCCTAATTATCAACAGTAATAAAAACCCATGAAAATTGCCATCGCTCAACTTAATCCCACCATTGGTAATATTACCAATAACAGTCAAAAAATTCTCGACGCTGCTTACCAAGCTTCTCAAGAAAACGTCCGTTTATTATTAACCCCAGAACTTTCCTTATGTGGTTATCCTCCCCGTGATTTATTACTCTATCCTAGCTTTATTCAATTTTTAACCCATAAACTAGAAGAATTAGCTCAACAATTACCCCCTCAATTAGCCGTTTTAGTCGGTACGGTTACTGCTAACGAAACAGCAACTATTAACGGAGAAAAACCCCTATTTAATAGTGTTGCCTTATTAGAAGAAGGAACCATAAAACAAATTTTTCATAAATGGTTGTTACCCACTTACGACGTTTTTGATGAAAATAGATACTTTGAACCTGGAAAAAAGCCTAATTTATTGCAATTATCCCTTAACAACAATTCTCAAGAAACCATAAAAATTGGTGTTACTATCTGTGAAGATTTATGGAACGATGAGCAATTTTGGCAAAAACGCTCCTATCAACATAATCCTTTACAAGACTTAGTTAACTTAAACATTGATTTGATCGTTAACTTATCCGCTTCCCCCTATCATCTTCATAAACCTGAACTACGAAAACAAATGCTGCAAGCGAGTAGTTCTTATTATCAAATTCCGATTATCTATGTTAATCAAATTGGCGGAAATGATGATCTAATTTTTGACGGTAATAGCTTTATTGTTAATCAAAAAGGTGAAATGGTTCTACAAAGTCAAGCCTTTACTGAAGATTTTAAAACCTTTGAATTTAATGCCAAAAAAATAAACTTAAATCCAATTAATTATCTACCTACAATTGAAGAAGAAGAACTATTTTCTGCCCTAGTTTTAGGGCTAAAAGATTATGCCAAAAAATGCAAATTTACCCAAGTAATTTTAGGGTTAAGTGGGGGAATTGACTCCGCTTTGGTTGCCGCGATCGCCACTGAAGCTATGGGAGCCAATAACGTTTTAGGGGTATTAATGCCCTCCCCCTACAGTTCTGATCATTCCCTCAAAGATGCCCTTAACTTAGTCAAAAATTTAGGGATCAATCACCATATTTTACCCATTGGTGACATTATGAAAACCTACGATCAAGTCCTCAATCCCGTATTTTTAGACACAGAATTTGGTATTGCCGAAGAAAATTTACAAGCCCGAATTCGTGGTAATTTATTAATGGCATTAGCCAATAAATTTGGTTATTTATTATTATCAACAGGAAATAAGTCAGAAATGGCAGTGGGTTACTGTACCTTATACGGCGATATGAATGGGGGTTTAGCCGTCATTGCCGATGTCCCGAAAACCCGTGTCTTTTCCCTCTGTCATTGGTTAAATCGTCATCAAGAACTCATCCCCAATCATATTCTCATTAAACCCCCAAGTGCTGAACTCAAACCTGGTCAACTTGATCAAGATTCCCTTCCTTCCTATGATAAACTTGACAAAATTTTAGAACGTCATATCAATGGCCATCAATCCTTAGAAGAAATTTGTCAAGCAGGATTTCAACCCAGTCTTGTTAAGCAGGTGTTCAAATTGGTAAAACGGGCTGAGTTTAAACGGAAACAAGCCCCCTTAGTGTTAAAAGTGACAGATACGGCTTTTGGAACAGGTTGGCGTATGCCTATTAGTGGGACTTTCGTTTGACATTGTCGCGATCTTGTGTAATACTAAGGTTTAGCATTGAAAAATGCGGGTGTAGCTCAGTGGTAGAGCGTCACCTTGCCAAGGTGAATGTCGCGCGTTCGAATCGCGTCACCCGCTTCCTAGATAAAAAACTTAGGGGGAGTTAACAAAAATAACTCGCTCTCTCCTATGGGATTAATAAATGTTGGTAAACTTACGCCAATTATCCCCGCCTTTTTGACGATTAAAGTACCTTGACAACTTCCCCATAATAAGGTCTCTGACCAGTTGCCTAAGTCCGGTTGATGACCGACAACAGCGATGGTACTCTCATCATGATGATAATCAGAATTTAGCCACCAATCAACCCAAGAGTAAAGACTACCCCCAGGAGACAGGGGGATAAATTCTTCTAATGTATGAGTTAAGCCTGCGTTTTCTAAGATTGTAGCAGTTTGACGCGCTCTGAGCAGGGGACTGGTTAAAATGATGTCGAAGCTAATGTTGATCTGTTTTAACCGTTGAGCCACTTTTTGGGTTTTGTCCTTCCCCAACTCCGTTAAGGGACGCGCTTCATCCCTAATGATATTGTCTCGTTCGACTGCAATGCCGTGACGAATAAGATACAGTTGTGTCATACGGTAACTTGTTGTAATGAGGTGTTATGAGTAAACCAATTTATGAAATTGTAGACGAATTACCCACCAATAACATGACGGTAAAAGTCTTGAAAACCCTTGATTATGTAGTTCCTGGGGAATGGGACAACTTGGTAGGGTTTGAAAATACCATTCGCACGGTAACAGGAGAAACCGACGAAGAAATGATCCAACAAATCGGCGATCGCGCGGTTCATCTTTTTAATGATAAATCCCAAGGATATCAACGGGCCCTGTGGTTATATCAAACCGTCGATAGTAGTGATAGTGCGTTGGGTGCTGCGGCCTTAGCCAATAAAATCGGAGAAAAAGTTTCTTTTTTAGGTTTTTTAAACAAAATTACCCCTAATCCCGATAAAGCTCAAGCGATTGACTTATCCTTAAAATTGGTCACCGAATTAGTGGCCTTTTGTCAAATTAATGGCATTCCAGGGGATAGTATCGGGGATTTTGTGGCTTCTTTAGGGGATTATAGCGGAGAATCCTTGATGAGAATGGCCGCTTTAGTTTGTTTAGATGGTTTAATTCCTTTAGGACCTGATTTTATTATCAAAGTAGAATCAAGTCTTAACAATCTTTCTCCCAAGGAATTAGAAAATAATGGCACCTTTAACAACATTAAAGAAGCCATTCCTGGCAATAATACCCATAAGCAACTCAATTTTATCGGAGAAAGTTTTGATTCTGTGAAAGGATGGATGTCTGGGTTTGTTCAAGAAAAAGATGTGACTCGAGAGGGACTTTTTGATCGTGTCAGTCGTTTTATCGAATATTCCGAAGACAAATTGGATTATTTAGCAGCATTTTTAGACATGACAACCAACTATTATGAACATACTGGCACCCAAACCTTAGCCAGACGGTTAATAGAAAGAGCAGTGGCAGAAATATAACTGTAACATTTGTTAATGAATGACGATGGAGGGGCCGCTTAACCCCTACACTGAGAATAGCCAGACTTTGGTAGCGCATTTAGAAACCATTAAGGGAAATATCATGGCAACTCCATCGGACCAAACGCAAAAAAAACCCCTAGAAATTCGGGAAATTCAAGAATTAGCGATCGCTATCTCGGCCAAAAATCTTAATCCCACTATGCTCTCTCAAGAGTTTCTGAAGCAAACAGGAATTGTTCCTAATGAGTGGGAACTCGGTAAACAACCCGTTTTAGGACAAAATCTTTCACAAGTAACGTTTCAAAATGGTGTGAGTATCGTTGCTCAACCTCGTACCATTACTTTTATGGAGTCATTAGGGGCAAAAAAACCTGAAGAATTAAACATCCCTAATGTTGCTCGTCAATACGTAGAAAAACTCGCGAATGCAGAGTATCAAGGCTTATCTATTACCCCTAAAAGTTTAGTTCCCTTTCCAGGCAATGATCAAGGGGCCAGAAGTTTCATTACTCAAAATCTTTTATCTCCGGGTGAGTGGCAAAATTATGGGAATGCACCCTTACAAGCCGGTTTAAATTTACTCTATCAGCTAGATCGTTGTCAATTTAGCTTAAGTATTAATGAAGCTAAAATCCAAATGCCCGATAAATCTGCTATTCCGGCTCTCTTATTTGCGGGTAATTTCAACTATAATTTAGCCGCAGAAAATCCTCAAGAGTTGATGACTAAGTTAAAGCAAGGAATTGATGATTGGCAAAAGGATTTAAACGCCTTTCAAGAAGTAGTCAATCAAAGATTTTTAGCGCAACAACAACAAGCCAGTTTATTTCCTACAACCTAGTTAATCCTAGGGGGTTAGGCGTTAATGTTTAGGGGTTAGGAAATAATTTCTTAACCCCTTTTGTCTATTTATTTTTCATTGTGAGGTGGCGAGGGATCTCATGCACGTCAACTATTGTCCTATGTAATTCTATAATACTTCGAGAAAAATGATTCAACTTAAATTAGCGTCTCAAGATAACAGTAGAGTTGATTTAATTGCCTTTTTAACTCTAGTCATTGCTTTGATTTCTATTGCTTTTGCTCCTATTTTTATCCGTATTAGTGAAATTGAGTTAGGAGCAAATGGCACTGTTTTTAATCGATTATGTATCTTTTTTATGGTTTTTGGCTTAGCTCAAACCATTAGACAGCGATTTTCTTCTTCTGAAACTATTTCAATAGAATCCTCTTTAAATACTAAGAACTGGCTACTTTTATTATTAGTCGGAATCATCTCTATTACCTCTTTAGGACTGTGGGCAATTTCTTTACAATATACCAGTGTTGCTAATTGTATGTTGTTAAATAATATGACTCCTATTTTTACCAGTATTGGGGCTTGGTTATGTTTTGGAAAACGCTTTGATACTAAATTCATCTTAGGAATGCTCTTAGCTATATCAGGGGCAATTTTTCTTGGTTTAAAGGATTTACAGGGGATGAATGGTCATTTAATTGGGGATGCTTATGCCCTATTATCGGCTGTTTTTTTAGGCATTTATTTTTTAATTGTTGAACAGTTAAGAAGTCGTTTTTCTGCGACAACTATTTTACTTTGGCGGTGTGGAATTGGGAGTATGATATTGATTCCCCTTGTCTTATTAACGGAAGGAAAGTTATTTCCCACTGCTTGGCAAACCTGGTTAGCAGTGATAGGATTGGGTCTAATTTCTGAGGGGTTAGGACAACGATTATTAGCGGATTGTTTAGATAAATTTTCCTCTAGTTTTATTGCCATGTTCTTATTATTAGAACCTATTGTAAGTGCGATGTTAGCTTGGTTGATTTTTGCTGAAGGTTTAAATTCAATTACAGGGCTAGGTTTTGTGATTATTCTCACAGGAATTTATCTAGCACAATCAAGTGATGCTGCTGTTCATGAAGGATAATTAATGTTTTAAGTATAGTTATGCCAGTGGACTCTTTGTCAACTGGTTCCTTGTTTTTCTGGGAAAAATTTTGTAACCTACCATATCAATAGCAATCCGTTACTATATTTGGATAAATCATGAAAACACACATTAACTATCTTCAATTATTACCCTCTATTTTAACTGGCCTTACTCTCAGTTTAACTCTAAGTTATCCTATGATTGGGTCTAAAGTGTCTGCACAAGTTCCGTTATCTCAAACCAAAGACTATTTTGCTCAAGCTAATATAACCGTTGCCGATTTACAGGGGTTTAATGGTGTCGTTAAATCTATCGCTGTTACCCCCGATGGTAACTTATTATTAGTAGGAACAGGAGACGGTTTACTGAGTGCCATTGATTTAGAAACCAAGGAAACCCTGTACAATAAAGCGGTTTTAGTTAATAGTTATTCTTCTATTGCGTTCAATGTGGAAAAAGATGTTTTAGTGGTGGGTGACGATGAAACCGTCATGATTTTAAGTCTATCCAACGGCAGAAAATTAAGTTTTCTGAGAGAACATACGGGAAAAGTTAGCGATGTTGCGATTAGTCCTAATGGTGAACATATTGTTAGTGTCAGTGGAGATGATCGTACTATTAGAATTTGGGATCTTGAATCTGGGGAATTGATTCAAACCATCGGGGCCAATATTGGGCCGACTACTAGCGTACAATATACCCCTGATGGGACAATGTTTATTACCGGTGCGATAGGAAGCGATCGCACATTTAAGTTTTGGGATGCAACCACTTTTGAATTATTAAACACTTCTTCTCAACAACCTGGGTTTATTAACGATTTGAAAATCAGTAATGATGGAACCCAATTAGTGGCCGCTGTCCGCAATTTTGTTAAAAGTTGGGATCTCACCACCCTCAAACAAGTTCGGTCAATGAAGGGACCAAAATTAGAGATTAATACCATCGCCATTTCTCCCGATAATCGTACCGTGGCCACAGCGAATAAGGAGGGAACCATTATGTTATTTGATCTAGCCACAGGGCGCAAAATAACCACCTTACAGGGTCATCGGGGATGGGTGTTATCCCTTGCTTTTAGTCCCGATGGTAACTATCTTTATAGTGGTGCAGAGGATAAAATGGTTAAGGTTTGGCAACTGCAACCATAGTCATTTTTAGAAGAGGATGGGATGGGATGGACTTAACTCGAATCATTGATGCTTTTTTATCTGCTATCTCGTTGCAAGATGGGTATCTGAGTTTGGACTTCTGTGATCATTCATTGGTTAATTGTGGTGATTTGGTTATTTTTCCTTTCTCTGGTTTCTTCAACTCTAATTCTGGACAAAGGGATACATAACCGTCTCCTTCTCTTTCAATAATTGCTGTAAATTGTTGTATTGTTTGCATTTTGATTAATATTTTTGAGATTAATTTTTACTATTATAACTAATCGTTTAAAATAGGATTGCTATCCCAATCTATATTATCTATTGTCTTTCATCAATAACTGAATTAGAACCATTTATTGATCAATTTGTCAAGTATAAAATAAATAATTTTTGTAAATATAAATTTGAGTAAACACTCAGTCAATTTGTCAATATTTGTAACAAAATATGTCATGTTTCTTTGCAAAATGTGTCAAATCATCGAGTAACCACTCCATTTGGCCTCGTTTTCTGATACAAACACAGAGGAGTGTTATTTGATTTGGGGGCGTAACTTTCTCCCTGGATGTTGCATCGTTCCCAACTTATTTAGACCATCATAAAAACAAAGGAGCCTTATCATATATGTTTACCCATGTCAAGTCCACCATTCGCCATATCGTTCCGGAGGCAACTAATGGTCGTTCTTTGCTAAAGGTGGTCTATGTGGTGTTAGAACCTCAGTATCAAAGTTCCCTTTCAGCGGCCGTTAATGCTATTAATAAGAATAATCCTAAGTTAGCCATTGAAATCAATGGTTATTTAATCGAAGAACTTAGAAACCCCGAAAATTACGAAGAATTTAAACGAGATGTGGCAGAAGCGAACTTATTTATCGCTTCTTTAATTTTCATTGAAGACTTAGCAGATAAGGTAGTTGAAGCGGTTAAACCCCATCGTGATAACCTAGATGCGGTGGTGGTGTTCCCTTCCATGCCCCAAGTGATGCGCTTAAATAAGTTAGGTAGCTTTTCTATGGCCCAGTTGGGACAGTCCAAAAGTGCGATCGCCCAATTTATGCGAAAACGCAAGGAGAATTCTGGGGCGAGTTTCCAGGATGCTATGTTAAAGTTATTGCGGACACTGCCTCAAGTATTGAAGTATCTGCCAGTGGAAAAAGCGCAAGATGCTCGCAATTTTATGTTAAGTTTCCAATATTGGTTAGGAGGGTCTTCTGAGAACTTAGAGAACTTCTTAGTTATGTTAGCGCATAAATATTCCTATCCTGACCTATTTGGGGATAAGCAGGTTGACTACAAAGAACCTATCGTTTACCCTGACATGGGGATATGGCATCCTTTGTCCATGAAAATGTTTGAGGATGTGCCTTCTTATATGGAATGGTATAACAGTCGTCGAGATATTTCTGATGATTTAAAAGATCCTCTGGCCCCTTGTATCGGACTTATTTTGCAACGGACTCACCTTGTCACCGGAGACGATGCTCATTATGTAGCCATGGTGCAAGAATTAGAATGTATGGGGGCAAAAGTGATCCCCGTGTTTGCCGGAGGGTTGGACTTCTCTAAACCAGTAGAAGCTTATTTCTGGAAAGAAGGGAACGAAAAAGTACCCATCGTTGATACCGTGGTATCCTTAACAGGGTTTGCTTTAGTGGGAGGTCCGGCGCGTCAGGATCATCCCAAAGCCATAGACTCCTTAAAACGCCTCAACCGTCCCTATATGTGTGCGTTACCGTTGGTATTTCAAACCACCGAGGAATGGGAAGAAAGCGATCTCGGGTTACATCCGATCCAAGTTGCCCTACAAATAGCCATCCCTGAATTAGACGGTGCCATCGAACCTATTATACTCTCAGGACGGGACGGAAACACCGGACGGGCGATCGCACTTCAAGATCGTATCGAAGCAGTGGCGCAACGGGCGATGAAATGGGCTACTTTAAGGAAGAAGCCTAAACTCGATAAAAAAGTAGCTATTACGGTGTTTAGTTTCCCTCCCGACAAAGGAAACGTGGGAACTGCTGCCTATTTAGACGTATTTGGCTCAATTTACGAAGTCATCAAAGCCTTACAGGGAAATGGTTACGATGTGCAGGAGATTCCTGACTCTCCCAAAGAACTCATGGAAGCGGTCATACACGACGCACAAGCCCAATACGCCTCACCTGAGTTAAATATAGCCCATCGGATGTCGGTGGAGCAATACGAACGGTTAACCCCCTATTCTGTGAAGTTAGAGGAAAACTGGGGACCCCCTCCGGGGCATTTAAACAGCGACGGACAGAATTTACTGATCTATGGTAAACACTTTGGTAACGTCTTTATTGGGGTACAACCTACCTTTGGTTATGAAGGTGATCCCATGCGGTTACTGTTCTCAAGATCCGCTAGTCCTCATCATGGTTTCGCTGCTTATTACACTTATTTAAACCAAGTTTGGAAAGCAGACGCGGTCTTGCATTTCGGAACTCATGGATCACTGGAATTTATGCCAGGAAAACAGATGGGAATGTCTGGTGATTGTTATCCCGATAGTCTCATTGGAAACATTCCTAACCTATACTATTATGCAGCCAACAATCCCAGTGAGGCGACCATTGCTAAACGTCGCAGCTATGCTGAAACCATCTCTTATTTAACCCCACCGGCGGAAAATGCAGGGTTATACAAGGGATTGAAAGAATTAAGTGAGTTAATTGGTTCTTACCAAACCTTAAAAGATGGGGGTCGTGGTGTTCCTATTGTTAACACCATCATGGATCAATGTCGCCTAGTTAATTTAGATCAGGATATCGATATTCCTGATATGGATGCTAAAGACATGACCCAAGAAGAACGGGATAATATTGTCGGTTTAGTTTACCGAAAATTGATGGAAATTGAATCTCGTTTACTGCCTTGTGGACTCCATGTAGTGGGTAAACCTCCCACCGCAGAAGAAGCGATCGCAACTTTGGTAAACATTGCATCTTTAGACCGAGAAGAGGAAGGAATCACCTCTTTACCTCGCATTATTGCTGATAGTTTAGACCGAGAAATTGAAGAAGTCTATCAAAACAGCGATCGGGGTATTTTAGAAGATGTAGAATTACTGCAACAAATCACTTTGGCTACCCGTGAAGCGGTCGCATCTTTAGTTAAAACTCAGGTAAATGCAGAAGGAAGAGTATCTCTTGTATCTAAGCTCAATTTTTTGAACATGGGTAAAAAAGCCCCTTGGGTAGAAACTTTACACGATTTAGGATACACAAAAGTCGATCAAGATAAGTTAAAACCCCTGTTTGAATACCTCGAATTTTGCTTAGAACAGGTTTGTGCCGATAATGAATTAGGAGGGTTACTAAAAGCATTAGAAGGGGAATATGTATTACCTGGTCCCGGTGGTGATCCTATCCGAAACCCTAACGTTTTACCCACTGGTAAAAACATCCATGCGTTAGATCCTCAGTCCATTCCTACCCTTGCTGCGGTCAAGTCTGCAAAAATAGTTGTAGATCGTCTCATCGCACGTCAAAAAATTGATAATGGGGGTAATTATCCCGAAACCATTGCTTGTGTATTATGGGGTACGGATAACATCAAAACCTATGGTGAGTCCCTGGCACAAATTATGTGGATGGTAGGGGTTAAACCTGTCCCCGACGCATTAGGAAGGGTCAACAAATTAGAGTTAATTCCCCTCGAAGAATTAGGAAGACCTCGTATTGATGTAGTGGTAAACTGTTCTGGTGTTTTCCGTGACCTGTTTATTAACCAAATGAACTTATTAGATCAAGCGGTTAAAATGGCAGCAGAAGCAAACGAACCCATCGAGATGAACTATGTTCGTAAACACGCTTTACAGCAAGCAGACGAAATGGGAATAAATGTCCGTGAAGCTGCTACTCGTATATTTTCCAACGCTTCTGGTTCCTACTCTTCTAATGTAAACCTAGCGGTAGAAAATAGTAGTTGGGAAGAAGAAAAAGAGTTACAAGATATGTATCTCAACCGTAAAAGTTTCGCCTTTGATTCAGACAATCCTGGTATCATGAAAGATAACCGCAAAGTGTTTGAATCAGCTTTAAAAACGGCAGATGCAACGTTTCAAAACTTGGATTCTTCCGAAATTAGTTTAACAGATGTCTCCCATTATTTTGACTCTGATCCCACAAAAGTTGTAGCAAACTTACGAGGAGACGGCAAAAAACCGGCTGCTTATATTGCGGATACAACCACTGCTAATGCACAAGTTCGTACATTGTCGGAAACCGTTCGTTTAGACGCGCGTACCAAGTTATTAAACCCTAAATGGTACGAAGGAATGTTATCTCATGGTTACGAAGGTGTGAGGGAACTTTCTAAGCGGTTAGTGAATACAATGGGATGGAGTGCAACCGCAGATGCAGTAGATAACTGGGTGTATGAAGATGTTAATACCACATTCATTGAAGACGAAGAAATGTGTAAACGTCTGATGAATTTAAACCCTAATTCTTTCCGTAAAATGGTCGGTACATTACTCGAAGTTAACGGACGAGGTTATTGGGAAACCTCCGAAGAAAACTTAGAAAGACTGCAAGAGTTGTATCAGGAGGTTGAGGATAGAATTGAAGGTGTAGAATAAGATAGTAGGGTGGGCAATGCCCACCTTACTCAATATCTTTTTAATATTTTAGAATGAGTAATAGAACTAGAATAATCTATTTTCATCGCCGTAATTTTTTGCTTGAAAAGTTTGAGTTGAATTGACTGGTTAAATAAATTATCGTCTAATATTCCATCTAAATGACAAAAAAATATAAAATTTACATGGATGTCTGTTGTTTCAATCGTCCTTTTGATGATTGGTCACAATTACGAATTCGTCTTGAAGCAGAAGCTATTTTAACAATTATTAATTATTTTCAAACAGAAGAGTGGTTATTAATTGGTAGTATAGCTATTGACTCAGAAATTGAACAAACCCCTGATCTAGAGAAAAAACAACAAGTTAAGGATTTACTAACCTTTGAGGAATATAATTATGATGACTCCAATGGAATTAAACGAAAAAGGTTTTAAAGCATTAGTTAATGCACTGGGATATGCTGATGCTATTCGTTTCTTAAAGCTATATTATTACGGTAAAGGAGATTATACTAAAGATCGTCATCAATGGTTAGATACAATGAATCTTGATGATATTTTTGCTGATATTAAAGAGCGAGAATCTAAATAGTTAATGATATTAAATAAGGTGCATTACACTTCATTAATGCACCCTACACAATAAGCGATCTCACTACACGGATTTCTTTGAGAACGCACTCAAGAAAAATGAGACAAAGTCGCCATAACATTGATTAAACCGCAACTGTTTCATTAATCGGATTAATGATTGTAAATTGTTCAGGATAAAGAATCACATTTTCATAATCATAATCTGTTATTAAACTATCATCAAGAATTCCTAAATCAACTGCATATCCTTCAGGATTTTCATAACATTCAACAATAGTTCCTTGTGTTCCTTTAGGGATAACACTTCTAACAGAATTGGTTTTAATATCGACTAAGGTAATAATTCCATCATAGAGTTTTGCTTTCATTTTATGTTACTCCTTTTATTGAAAAACTTGTAGCCAATTTGTAATTAATCTAGGAATAGTTTGATTATTATCAATTTGCCATTTTGTGACTAATTTACCCTCTCGATTATTTAGACCAGTTATAGATATAATAACAGTAAATCTGTTTCCATATGGACTGGGTTCATTGAAAATAGCTGGAGTATGTTCTAGTTGTGAACGTATTTGATGAATAATTGACTCAACAGCTATGTGACGATTTTGGAAACTATCTATATTATAACCAAGTGCTTCAAAAGCTTTCCATTTTCCTTGATTATTCGGGTTGGATGGATTCATGGAATATTCTGTAAACTTCCGAGGATCAATCTCAGCATACTTTGCCATTGGTAAGGGATTACCAGATTGCCAATTTTGATCCATATTTATAGGTTTTGAAAATACTGTTTATATCTTTTTTATCTTACCATAAAAATCCTTAAATTAGGTGCATTATACTTCGTTGTTGCTTAATTGATAGTCTACAAGTCGCTATATTGAAAGGTGTTTTAAACGGTCAAAAAGAACTCGCTAAACTTCCTAGAAATATTCAGCAAAGAATTGCTAAGAAAATAATAAAAATGAGACTAATTTAAGAATTAAGACAATTACTCAGGAAAAGTTCAGTTATCAAGGCGATCGCGTCGGTTGATTTGGTAAATATACCAGGGTGTAGAAACAACATAAAAACCTATTGTTAAGCAATTTTACGGAGAATACCCTAGATTTCCACTGCAAATTTTAAGCTTTATTCCAAAGTGTCCTAGAATACAACTTTCATTGTTAGGATAGGGATCTTGAGAATTCTATCGAAAACTCCTATGAATCAAGCTGTCGTTGCTGTTATGGATGGGACCAAAGCCCGCTTTTTCACCCTAGAAGAAGCCGAGTTTCCCGAATACGAGTCAAGCCCTAATTTAGTAGAACACGAATGTTTAACCAATACGACTAAGGAAATGGCGGGACGAGAACTATGGGCCAATACCAAAGGGCGCAACCGAGGATCGCGCACTCAAGGCCATGGTTATGATGATCATCGTAGTAACCATCTCAGTGAATATGAACGAAATTTTGCCAAGGATATTAGCCAAAAAATTACAGATTGTCTTCAGGAATGGGAATCCCATTTCATCCTTTTAGTGGCTGAACCTCAAATGTTAGGATTAGTGCGTGAGTTTTTATCACCCCATTTGTCCAAAGGCATTAAACTCGAAGAATTAGCAAAAGACCTTTGTAAACTCAAACCGTTAGAACTTCATGAATATTTAGCCCATAAAAACCTAATCCCTGCACGGAAAGCGGTGGTACTTTGATCCATTTCCCCACTATAACCTGGTGATATAGTGGGGTATTATCAATTAATCCTTTAAAATTAAGGGGCTAACAACAGAAGTCAAAAATCTCCTCAAACGTACTCATTTTTTCTGCTTAGTTACGCTCAAATACCTAGACAAAAAAGAAAAATTGAGGTAAAGTCTTATCAATCCGATTAAGTTTACGGAGTTGCCGACAGAGGATAACCCTACCAGCTAAGCATTGAAGCTTAGGTATCTGGCGTTTAGTAAACGTGCCACAGGCGTAGTGCAGGTTCCATAGTCAGTGAGAAGTTAGAAGCCTCACACAACACAAGAAAGCTTTTGTACCGCTTTCGATACATATCACCGTGAGTTACACGGGTAGTGCCTGTAGACAGAGTGCCGCCGACGGTTCTGGGAGAAGCAGGAAGTGAACAGCCATCCGATGAAGAATCGGGACTTATTCTTAGTGAGTAGGTTTGCATAAGTTTCATGTAACGGATCACTGGTAACTAAGATATGATGAGCGATCGCTTAACCCCAATGTGGCAATGGCAGTCCGCCGAAGGGTTGCCCTATTTAACCTGTTCCTTACTACAAGCTTGGCCCCACGGCTTTTTTACCCAACCGTTTCATCCCAAAACCCCCGAAGATTTAACTAAAATTTTCGATCCTCAAGCCCAAACCTACCGCGTCAAACAGGTTCATGGCAACCGTGTTCTTTCCCCTGGTGAAATTATAGAAGAGGTAACCGATGACGGTTTTCCTCCGGCTGATGGCATCATTGCCAACTTGGAAAACCAAGCCATTTGGGTCGCTAGTGCTGATTGTACCCCTGTTTTGATTGGGGATGAAGTCACAGGCAATATTGCAGCCATTCATGCAGGATGGCGAGGAACCGCTAAACGGATTGTACCAGCAGCGATCGCCCGTTTACAAGCTTGGGGTAGTGTCATCGAAAATTTACGTATTGCTATGGGACCGGCCATTAGTGGAGAGGTGTATCAGGTGTCTGAAGAAGTGGCAGCAGAAGTGGGGGCGAGTTTGTTTGAAAAGGAGAAAATAGATAGTTTAGAGGGCATTTTAAAGCCCTTAGAGAAGATTTCTAATCCTGCGATCCTACCCGATCCCGAACCTGGGAAAGTTCGTTTAGATGTGCGTCGGATTAATCAATTACAACTGGAACAATTAGGGATTAAAGCGCAACAAATCAGCATCGCCCCTTATTGTACCTATCAATCTCCTTCTCATTTCTTTTCCTATCGTCGTACTCATGAAAAGAAGGTGCAATGGTCAGGAATTATGAAGTTGAAGGGATGATTCAATCTTTCCCCAGTTTAATTTAAAATCTGACCCTTAGCGCACTGGCTTAAACGACTTGCCAACTTCTCTAAAAATGGGATAATAATTAATAGGTATTTCAACCATAGTTTATCAAAAAAGACATATTTATTTATAGAACTTAAAATGATCCCTGATGGTTGGCAAAGTATTATAAAGAAAATTCAATATTTATTACTAACATAGGTAAAACTTAATCCTCTTATTAGATAATCGGAATAGAGAGAAGAGATCAATTATTCTCTTTGAACTGAAAAGCGGAAAACAACTTAATAATTCTTTTACGAGAGTTGGAGGCAGATGGTATGAAACTCAATGATATGTTACAAGGATTTGTACAATATTTCACAGAAGGCTTTGCCAGAATTTTTAGTCCGGCTAAAGACGACTATAAAGATATTGGGGTACAGCCTTATGACTGTAAACCCTATGTCAAAACAGCTACCAAAAAAGTAGCTTGAGACTAATTCTTCCTATTAATTAAGGGGCAAACATATGTTCGCCCCTTTTATTTAATTGTGAAATTTTTGGTGTGTGAGGTAACGATAACTATTGACTGTTTCAACGATAACCCTTATTTTTGAGCAACGGTAAATTTACCCCAAATGTCGGGAGAAAGCCTCGGACAAGGAACGAAGTCCGCAGGATGAATCCCGACCAATAAATAAAACACACAGCACTTCTTTTTCTGTGCTACAATAGTT